>Ga0335079_10001265_pt1 | contig 28926 bp, 26 predicted proteins | sample Lox_Sample_33_FD_206719 | JGI IMG/M metagenome (GOLD analysis project Ga0335079, IMG submission 206719) | Soil microbial communities from Loxahatchee National Wildlife Refuge, Florida, United States - Lox_Sample_3.3 | ecosystem: Environmental > Terrestrial > Soil > Wetlands | place: USA...
ATGAGGGCTTGGGCAGACACGGCGTGCGAATTATACGCGAGCCACCGTGGGCTCAGTCGAGCATCGCGCGCGTCCAGGCCGCTGTGACGGCGGCGCGCTCGGCGGCGAATTCTCCGGCCGGCACGATCGGTGCGCGATCGCTCAATGACAGATAGTGGGTGCGGGCGCGGTACGCACGATAGGCGGCCGTGAGCACGTCGACTTCGGCCTGCGGCACCAGGTCCGCCGAGGCGACCGACTCGAGCTGGCGGATGGTGTCGGAGAAGGTGATGACGGGCGGATAGTCGTGCGCCCAGTTGAGCGCCCAGTACTGAGCGAGAAATTCGATGTCGGCGATGCCACCCGCATCCTGCTTGATGTCGAACTCGCCGGGCTTGGCACGGGAGAGCTCGCGGCGCATGCGCTCGCGCATCTTGCGCACATCGTCGCGCAGGCTCGCCCGGCGCACATGGTGCTGCAGGATCTCGGCGCGGATGAGCTCAAAGCCCGTCCGCAGCGGCGCGGCGCCGGCCACCGCGCGCGCATGCAGCAGCGCCTGGTGCTCCCAGGTCCACGCCTCCTCGCGCTGGTAGCGCGCGAACGCCTCCAGACTCGTGACCAGAAGTCCGCCCTTGCCGCTGGGCCGCAGCCGCATGTCGACCTCGTACAGACGCCCCGCGGCGGAGTGCATCGTCAGCAGGTGCACGATCCGCTGCGCCAGGCGCACGAAGAACACCTGGTTGTCGAGCGGCCGGGCGGCGTCGGTCTCCTGGTGCTCGCCGGCGGAATCGTGCAGAAACACCAGATCCAGATCCGAGGCGTAGCCCAGCTCCATGCCGCCCAGCTTGCCGTAACCCACGGCGCAGATGGTGACGGGACGGCGCAAGGCGCCCTGCCCGCACATCGGCGCGCCGAACTGCGCGATGATCTGCGCGAACGCGAGCTGCAGAGCCTTCTCGATAATGAGCTCGGCGATGTCGGTCAGCCGATCGCTCACCTTCATGATGGGCAGCCGGCCGGTGAGATCCGCGACCGCGATCCGAAATAGAGCTGCCTGCTGGAACTGGCGCAGCGCCTCGACCTGACGCTCCGGCTCATCCGCACGCTGCTGCGACAGGGTGAGATCGAGCTCGGCGGCCAGCTGCGCGCGATCCGGTGCACTCGCAAGCAGCCGCTCGTCGATGAGCTCATCCAGCAGCAGCGGCTGCGCGGCGATCTGTCCGACCAGGAAGTCCCCATGCGCGACCAGTTGCACGAGTCGCGCGCAGGCGTCCTCGCGCTCGTGCAGCAGCGCGAAGTACGCCGAGCGCTGGCCGATGGCCTCGAGGATGCGCAGGATGCGCTTTAAGGTCGCAAGCGGCGCGGCGCTCGCGCCGATGCGCTCGAGCAGGCCCGGCAACAGACGCAGCAGGCGCTTGCGCCCCGTCTCATCCAGGCGGCGCGCGAGCGTAGAGTCCAGAAGCTCGGCAACGAGCCGTGCGGCCTCGGCGGCTTCGGCGCCAAAGCCCGCGAGCTCCAGAGCGGGTGTCAGTGTGCTGCGCTCGGCGCCCGATGCGAGCGCCGCGGCGAGTGCGGCACCCGCTGGACCGCCCGTGCCGCTCGCCCGCGAGCCGCCGCCGAACACCACGGCGCGGAAATGCTCACCGACATGGCGGCGGTGGCTCTCCAATGCATCGGCCAGGGCCTGCCAGGTGGCAAATCCCATCGAGGCGGCCACACGCTCCCGCGCCGGGGCATCCTTCGGCAGGGCGTGAGTCTGGGCGTCCTGCACCATCTGCAGCCGATTCTCCAGCCGGCGCAGGAACTCATACGCGGCGCGTAGCTGTACAACGGCGAGAGCGGGCAGGAGCTTCGCTCCATCGAGCAGCGGCAGCGCCTGCAGGAGCGAGCTCGTCTGCAGCCGCGGCATGCTGCCGCCGCGGATGAGCTGCAGCGACTGCACGATGAATTCGATCTCGCGGATGCCGCCGGGGCCGAGCTTCACGTCATCGGCGAGCTCGCGCCGCTCGACCTCGCGCTCGATCAGCGCCTTCATCTCGCGCAGGCTCTCGAACACGCCGAAATCCAGATACCGCCGGTACACGAACGGGCGCACGGCCGATGCATTCACCTCGGCGTAGCGCGCCGCGCCTGTGATCGGCCGCGCCTTGATCCAGGCGTAGCGCTCCCAGTCGCGGCCGTGACGCTGCAGGTAGTCCTCGAATGAGGCGAAGCTCACCACCAGCGGGCCGCTCGCGCCGAACGGCCGCAGCCGCATGTCGACACGCTCAACGATGCCCTCGGGCGTCGGCGTCTGCAGCATCCGGATCAGACTCTGCCCCTGGCGCAGAAAGAACTCTTCGTTCGCGATCACCTGAGCGCCATCGGTCTCGCCGTGCTCGGGGAACAGGAACACGAGATCGACATCGGAGGAGAAATTGAGCTCCCCGCCCCCGAGCTTGCCCATCGCGACGATGACGAGACGCTGCTCGAGGCCGGCGGCGCTGCGCGGTGTGCCGTATCGCTCGGTCAGCTGCGCGTAAGCGAACCCGGCCGCGCGCGAAATGGCGATGTCGGCGAACGCGGAGCGCTCCTTGAGCGTCTCGGCGAGTGAGGCCCAGCCGGCGAGATCGCGCCAGGCGATGCGCACCATCTCACGTGTGCGCCAGCGCCTCAGGGCCGCGATGAAATCATTCTCGGCGCTGAGTGCGGCCGGCAACAACGCCGCTGCGCGGGTCTCGTAGTCGACCTTCGCGGCCGCGAGCGCGCCGCTGTCGATCAGCCCGGCGAGCAGCTGCGGATCGCGCTCGCAGGCATTCGCGACGAACTGACTCGCCGCAAAGACCCGGGCCGACGATTCTCGAATGCTGTCCGCAGCGGGCAGCTCAGTCCCCGACATTACCGCCCAGATCGTGGAACGTGGCGGTGTCGGCGCGGCGGATCATGCCTTTGAATGTGGAGGCCTGCGCGTAAACCTGCGCCCCGCCGGAGGCATCCACCGCGCTCGTACCGCCGGTGATGGTGCTGTTGCGGATATGGACATTGGCAGAGCGCGCGACCACACCGGCGCCGGCGGCATCGATGTGGCTGTTACTGATGTAGAGCTCGCAGCCGTCCTCGGCATTGACGGCATCGCCCTCGAAGGCGAGGTTCTGATTGTCGATGCGATAGAGCCGCTCGCCCTGGCACACGATCGGATCATGGCGGCGCTCGAGCGTGGTGGCCCGGGCGGCGCCCGACCCATCGCCGGAGGCGGCAGCGGCCGCGACCGTGGGCGCGCTGATGCTGTAACCGGGACCTGACTTCAGCACTCGCGCGCCAGGCGCAGCGGCAGGAGTGGCAGCGGGGGCCGGCGCAGCCTCGGTGGAAGCCGTGGCCGGCGCTGCGGGCTCGGGAGCGGGTGCGGGGGCGGGTGCAGCAGCAGTCGCTGCGGGCGCAGCGGGCGTTGCGGGCTCGGGCAGCGCAGGCGCCGCCGGGGCGGGCGCCGGCGAGGGCGCCGCGGCCGCAGCCAGTGTCGGGAGCGCACCGATCAGCTCGGCGGCATTGACCACACGCACCTCACCGCTGCTGCGGATGCGCACGGTGATGGCGCCCGATGCCGGGTCCGACGACACGACTTCGAGATTGGCGTTGCGCTGCAGCGCATCGCGGGCCCAGCCTGTCTCATCCGGCGCCGAACGCGAGCAGCCCCCCAGAGCGATGAGCAGGCCCGCCACCGCGAGCCCGCTGGCGAGGAATTCGTGCTTCATGCAAATGACGATACTCCTCGGGCACTTTGGATGCCGCAAAAAAAGACCCCGCCGAAGCGGGGTCTGAGGTTGTGCGCGGACTTGGGGGTCTTGCTCCGCGACTTTCGGGCTTCCCGCATCCACATGGCGCGGAGCGAAAAGCCTTAACCGTCACAGTGTTGTAGACCGGCCGGAGGGCGTTTTCGTTCCCACCGGCCGGCAGATATTGTTGTGTCCGTTCGTTACATATCCATGCCGCCCATGCCACCACCCGGGGGCATGGCGTGGCTGTGGTCCTCGTCCTTCGGAGCCTCAGCCACCATCACTTCAGTCGTGAGCAGCAGACCCGAGACGGAGGCGGCGTTCTGCAGCGCAAGTCGCGTGACCTTGGTCGGATCCAGGATGCCCTGCTCGATCAGGTCGCCGAACTCACCGGTCGCGGCGTTGTAGCCGAAACTGCCCTTGCCCTCCTTGACCCGATTGAGGATCACGGCGGCATCTTCACCGGCGTTCTCCACGATCTGGCGCAGCGGCTCCTCGATCGAGCGCGACAGGATGCGAATGCCGACCTGCTGGTCCTCATTCAAGGCTTCGAGCTTCTCGAGGCCGCGCTGGGCGCGAATCAGCGCCACACCGCCGCCCGGCACCACGCCCTCTTCCACCGCCGCACGCGTTGCGTGCAGGGCGTCCTCGACGCGGGCCTTCTTCTCTTTCATCTCGATCTCGGTGGCCGCGCCGACCTTGATCACGGCGACACCGCCGGAGAGCTTGGCAACGCGCTCCTGCAGCTTCTCCTTGTCGTAGTCGGAAGTGGCTTCCTCGATCTGCTGACGGATCGACTCGATGCGCGCCTTGATGTCGGCGGTCTTGCCGTGTCCGTCGATGATCGTCGAGTTCTCTTTCTCGACGACGACCTTCTTGGCCTCGCCGAGATCGTTGAGCGTCGCCTTCTCGAGATTCAGGCCGACCTCATCGGAGATCACGGTGCCGCCGGTGAGGACTGCGATGTCCTGCAGCATCGCCTTGCGGCGATCGCCGAAGCCCGGGGCCTTGACCGCCGCAACCTTGAGGATGCCGCGGATGTTGTTCACGACCAGGGTCGCGAGCGCCTCGCCCTCGACGTCCTCAGCGATGACCAGCAGCGGACGGCCGGACTTCGCGACGCCCTCGAGCAGCGGCAGCAGCTCACGGATGTTGGAGATCTTCTTGTCGACCAGCAGGATGACCGGCTTTTCGAGCTCGACCGTCTGGGTCGCCTGCGCGTTGATGAAATACGGGGAGAGGTAGCCGCGGTCGAACTGCATGCCCTCGACCACTTCGAGCTCGTTGTCCAGGCCCGAGCCCTCTTCCACGGTGATCACGCCTTCCTTGCCGACCTTCTCCATCGCATCGGCAATCGTCTTGCCGATCGACTCGTCGGAGTTCGCGGAGATCGTGCCGACCTGCGCAATCGCCTTGGAGTCCTTGCAGGGCTTGGAGAGCTTCTTGAGCTCTTCCACGGCCGCGATGACCGCCTTGTCGATGCCGCGCTTGATGTCCATCGGGTTGCGGCCCGAGGCGACGGCCTTCAGGCCCTCGCGGATGATCGCCTGCGCGAGGACGGTCGCGGTGGTAGTGCCATCGCCGGCCTCATCGGAGGTGTTGGACGCGACTTCCTTCACCATCTGCGCGCCCATGTTCTCGAACTTGTCCTTCAGTTCGATCTCTTTCGCCACCGACACACCGTCCTTCGTGACGGTCGGGGCGCCGAAGCTCTTCTCGAGCACGGCATTCCGGCCCTTGGGGCCGAGCGTCGCCTTCACCGCGTTCGCGAGAATGTTCACACCTTTGAACATCCGCTGGCGGGAGTCGTCGCTGAAACGAACTTCTTTAGCTGCCATTTTCTGATTTCCTTTAGTCGGATGAGGGGCTTACTTGCCCTCGATCACGGCCATGACGTCTTCTTCACGCATGACCAGGAGCTCGTCACCATCGATCTTCACTTCGGTCCCGCCGTACTTGCCGAACAGGATCTTGTCGCCGACCTTCAGATCGAGCGGACGGACGGTGCCGTCTTCCAGAATTTTTCCCTTACCGACTGCGACGATCTTTCCCTGCACCGGCTTTTCGGCCGCGGTGTCAGGAATCACGATGCCGCCTGGAGAGGTACGATCCTCCTCGAGGCGCTTCACGATCACGCGGTCATGAAGAGGACGAATCTTCATGTGGACGCTCCTTAAGAAGCTGTTGAACGAATGAATGGGGTGAGTACTCTCGAGAGCGAGTGTTAGCACTCTCCCTCGTCGGCTGCTAATAATAGGTGGCGAATCGTCGATTTCAAGCTTGAGGGCGGTTATTTTTGCCCCGATGAGCGCCGAAGTACTTATGTTGCTATGCACATGCCCGGACGAGGCCACTGGGGAGCGTATTGCCCGCGCTCTTGTGGAGGAGCGCCTGGCCGCCTGTGTCAACTGTCTGCCGCGTGTGCGGTCTACTTATCGGTGGGAAGGCGCTGTCCGGCAGGAAGAGGAAGTGCTTCTGACCGTCAAAACGACCCGGATTCAGTATCCGCACCTTGAAATGCGGCTCAAGGCACTTCATCCCTATGAAGTCCCTGAGATTATCGCCGTCCCGGTAGTGGCTGGGCTTGCCGAGTACCTGTCATGGGTCGCACGCGAGACCGGCAGTTAGACATAATCTGGGCTGCGATGCCCCGGTGGAATGACATGCCTTTGAAGCTGCTGTTGCGCGCTCTCACGCTCGGGTTCCTGACAGCCCTGACGGCGCTGCCGGCTGCGCAGGCGGCCGATGCGATCGACAACGCGCTGAACAATCAGCGTGCGCAGCGCGAGGAACCCACCTTTCTGCCGCCGGAGCAGGCCTTCAGGCTGCATGCCGAGGCCGCAGGCCCCGATCGAGTTCAGCTCTCCTGGGAGATCGCCGACGGCTACTACCTGTATCGCAACCGCCTGAAAGTCTCGAGCCCGAGCTCCCAGGTGCAGTTGGGTGCCCTGATCCTGCCCAACGGACAGAACAAGACCGATGAGTATTTCGGCACCCAGCAGGTCTACCACCAGCAGCTGGTGGCGCTGCTGCCGGTGGCGCGCGCGAATGCGGCCGCGGGCCTGCAGGTGCCGGTGCAGGTCACTTACCAGGGCTGCGCTGAGGCGGGTCTGTGCTATCCGCCTCAGGTGCGGATGATCAATGTGTCGCTGCCCGCAGCAGCCAGCGGCGCGAGCGCCTCCGCCGCTTCTGCGGCGAGCGCCCCGGGCTCCGGCGGCTTCGTCTCCGAACAGGACCGCCTCGCCGGTGTGATCCGCTCGGGGAGCCTGCTCCTCATCGTCGCGACTTTCTTCGGGCTGGGCTTACTGCTCGCGTTCACTCCCTGCGTGCTGCCCATGGTGCCGATTCTGTCGGGCATCATCGCGGGACACGGCGAGAAGGTGACGCGCGGGCGCGCCTTCGGACTGTCACTGGCCTACGTGCTCGGCATGGCGGTCACCTACACCGTCGCCGGAGTGGCCTGCGCGGCAGCCGGCCGACAGGTGCAGGCGCTGTTCCAGCAGCCGTGGATCATCGCGTTCTTCGCGGCGCTGTTCATCGCGCTCGCGCTGTCGATGTTTGGTTTCTTCACGCTGCAGCTCCCCTCGGCGCTGCAGACCCGTCTCACGGGCGTGAGCAATCGCCAGACCGCAGGCACGTACGGCGGTGTCGCCATCATGGGCGCGCTGTCCTCGCTCATCGTGACCGCGTGTGTCGCCCCGCCGCTGGTCGCGATCCTCGCCGTCATCGGCCAAAGCGGCGCCATGGCGCGCGGAGGCATGGCCCTGTTTGCGATGAGCCTGGGGATGGGTGTGCCGCTGCTCGCCGTCGGCGCCTCCGCCGGCGAACTGCTGCCGCGCGTCGGGGCGTGGATGGATACCGTCAAGCAGCTGTTCGGCGTGCTGATGCTGTTCGTCGCGGCCTGGATGCTGGCGCGCATCGTCCCTGAGCGCTGGGCGCTGCTCTTGTGGGCGACCCCGGTATGGGTCGCGGCCTTCATTCTCTGGCGTACCACAGGCCTGCGCCGCGGCGTATGGCTCGCGCGAACTGCCGCGGCGCTGGCCGCGGTTTACGGTATCGTGCTGGTCGCCGGCGCCGCCGGTGGCGCGACCGATCCGCTCTCGCCGCTGCCGCAGCTGCGCGCAGCACGAAGCGAGCTGCCCTTCCGCACCATCAAGTCGGTTACCGACCTGGATCGTGAGGTGGCCCAGGCGCGCTCCGCGGGGCGCCCGATGATGCTCGATTTTTATGCCGACTGGTGTGTGTCCTGCAAAGAGATGGCGAAATACACGTTCACCGATCACGCCGTTCAGGCGACTCTCGGGCGCGCTGTGCTGCTGCGCGCGGATGTCACTCGCAATGACGATGAGGATCAGGCGCTGCTCAAGCGCTTCGGCATCTTCGGGCCACCGACGATTGCGTTCTACGGCGCCGATGGCGCCGAGCGGAAGAACTTCCGCGTCGTGGGCTTCATGAAGGCGCTGCAATTCGCGCACGTCGCCGAGGCGGCCTTCGGCTCGAGTCCTGTCGTCGCACAGTTCGGCAGCAGATGAGCCGTAACGCTCGCATTGTCCTCGGCATCGTACTGGTCGCCGGGGCGGGCCCGGCCGGCTTCCTGATGTACCGCACGCTGCTGGGCGGCCGCAGCCCGCCATCGACCGCCGTAGCGCCCGCGACCCTCACGACACCGTCCTCGGCGGGAGGGCTCACCGCCACCGCACCGTCGTCGGTGCCGACACATCCGCCGCCGGACACGCTGCCCGATCTCGCCCTGCCCGATGCGCAGGGAAAAGTGCATCACCTCTCCGAGTGGCGCGGACATCCGCTGCTGCTGAATTTCTGGGCGACCTGGTGCGAGCCCTGCCGGCGGGAGATCCCGCTGCTCAAGTCCCTGCGCCAGCAGCCCTCGGCGGCATCGATCGCCGTCGTGGGCCTTGCCATCGACATGAAAGATGTGGCGGTCAAATACGCCCACGACATGGGGATCGACTACCCGGTCCTGATCGGCGAGGACGGCGGCTCCGTCGCCATGGATGCGTTCGGCGTGGCAGGCGTGCTGCCGTTCACCGTGTTCGCCGACAGTCAGGGGCGCATCCTGACGCTCAAGATCGGAGAGCTGCACAAGCCCGAATTGCGCGCGATCGTGACGGAGCTGCAGGACGTGGATGCCGGTCGGATCGAGCTCGCGGCGGCCCGGCAGAAGCTCTCCGAGGAACTGAAGCAGCTGGCGGTAACACGCGCCGTTCGGTCGTGAACGTGCGCTATCTGTAGGCGAAGGTACCCAAACGGCGGCGATTTGGGGTACATTCTGCGCGATTTAACTCAAAGCGCAGATAGCTCTACCCCGATCCGATGGCCCGCCTGCTCCTGATCAATGGCCCCAACCTCAATCTCCTGGGCACCCGCGAGCCCGATCTCTATGGTGCCGACACGCTGGCCACCATCGAGCAGCGGGCGGCGGCGGTCGCCAAGGCCGAGGGTCATGAGCTCACGGCCTTCCAGAGCAACGCCGAGCATCTGCTGATCGAGCGGATTCATCAAGCCGGCCGCGAAGGGGTGGCGTTCCTCATCATCAATCCGGGCGCCTTCACCCACACCAGCATTGCCCTGCGCGATGCGATCCTCGGCGTGCGGCTGCCCTTCATCGAAGTACATTTGTCGAACATTCACGCGCGGGAAGCGTTCCGGCGCAATTCTCTGTTCGCCGACGTGGCCGTCGGCTGCATCGTGGGCCTGGGCGCCCTGGGCTATGAGCTCGCGGTGCGCGCGGCAGCCAGGCAGCTCGCCGCCGGCGGCGCCTGAGCGCATTCACACCTACAACGAAGCTTTCCGGGGATCGGGCATGGATATTCGCAAGGTCAAGAAACTCATCGAGCTGCTCGAGGAATCGGGCATCGCCGAAATCGAGATTAAGGAGGGTGAGGAGGCCGTGCGCATCAGCCGCATGCCCACGGGCGCCGGCGCCTCGCACGTCCCGATGGCCTCGCTCGCGCCACATCACTACGCGCCCCCGCCCTCGATGGCGCCCGCGCCGGCCTCGGCTCCGGCGGATGTCCCCGTCGCAAGGCCCCGACCCAACGAGCACGTGGTCACCGCGCCGATGGTGGGCACCTTCTATGCCGCACCGACCCCGGGCGCGAAGGCCTTCGTCGACATCGGCGATGAGGTCAAGATCGGGCAGGTTCTGTGCATCATCGAAGCCATGAAGATGATGAACCAGATCGAGGCCGACAAGGCTGGCAAGATCACCTCGATCATGGCGAAGAACGGCGATCCGGTGGAATTCGGCCAGCCGCTCTTCGTCATCGAATAGCGCACGCTCATGCTGGAAAAGGTCGTCATCGCCAACCGCGGCGAGATCGCGCTGCGAATCCTGCGCGCCTGCCGCGAGCTCGGCATCAAGACAGTCGCCGTGCATTCCACGGCGGACTACAGCCTGAAGCACGTGCTGCTGGCGGATGAGTCGGTGTGCATCGGTCCACCGCCCTCCTCGGCGAGCTATCTCAACATGCCCGCGATCATCAGCGCGGCTGAAGTCACCGACTCGGTCGCGGTCCATCCCGGCTATGGCTTCCTGTCCGAGAACGCGGATTTCGCCGAGCGGGTGGAGAAGAGCGGCTTCGTGTTCGTCGGCCCCAAAGCCGACACCATCCGCCTGATGGGCGATAAGGTCTCCGCCATCCGCATGATGAAGAGTCACGGCGTGCCGTGCGTGCCGGGCTCGGACGGACCCCTCGCGCAGACCCCGGAAGAGAACCTGCGCATCGCGCGCGACATCGGCTACCCCGTCATCATCAAGGCCTCGGGCGGCGGCGGCGGCCGCGGCATGCGCGTGGTGCACAGCGAAGGCGCCCTGCTGAATGCCATCAACATCACCCAGGCCGAGGCGCTCGCGGCCTTCGGCAACGATCAGGTCTACATGGAGAAATTCCTGGAGCGGCCGCGCCACATCGAGTTCCAGGTGCTCGCCGATGGCCATGGCAACGTGATCCACCTGGGTGAGCGCGACTGCTCCATGCAGCGCCGCCACCAGAAGGTCATCGAGGAGGCGCCGGCTCCCGGCATCACTGCGCGCCAGCGCCGCGTCATGGGCGAGCGCTGCGTCGAGGCGTGCAAGGCGGTCGGCTACCGCAGCGCCGGCACGATGGAGTTTCTCTACCAGGATGGCGAGTTCTACTTCATCGAGATGAATACCCGCATCCAGGTCGAGCATCCGGTGACCGAGCTCATCACCGGCATCGACCTGGTGAAGACCCAGCTGCTGATTGCCGCCGGCGAAACGCTCCCCTACACCCAGGGCGACATTCAGATGCGCGGCCATGCGATCGAGTGCCGCATCAACGCCGAAGATGCCAAGACCTTCATGCCATCGCCCGGCCCGGTACGGCTGTGGCACGCTCCCGGGGGTCCGGGGGTGCGCGTCGACAGTCATATCTACTCCGGCTACAACGTGCCCCCGAACTACGACTCCCTCATCGGCAAGGTCATCACGCACGGTGAGGACCGCGAGGCGGCGATTGCCCGCATGAAGAATGCGCTGGCGGAGATGGTGATCGAGGGCATCAAGACCAACGTCGCCCTGCACCAGGAGATCTTCAATCACGCGGCCTTCCGCGCCGGCGGACAGGACATTCACTATCTCGAGCGCCGCCTCGGTCTGCGCTAGCCGGAGCCGGCGGCGCCTGCTGCGGCTCGCCCCATGCCCTTTCTCGCACTGAGTTTCGATCTGGCGGGACGCGATGCGTCCACGGCGGAGGGCGCCTGCGCTGCGCTCGGTGCCCTCGCGGTGACCTTTGCGGACGCGCGCGACGATGCCGTGCTCGAGCCCGCACCGGGGGAAGTGCGCCTGTGGCCGGCGACGCGCATCGAAGCGCTGTTTGCCCTCGATGAGCATCGCGAGCTGCGCGCGCTGGCGCTGGCGAGTGCGCTGGGACTCACCGCCAATGCCGTGCAGCAGCGCATCGTCGACGATCGCATCTGGGAGCGTGAATGGCTGCGCGATTTTCGCCCGACGCGGTTCGGGCGCCGGCTGTGGATCTCTCCGCTCCACGCCGCGGTCACGGAACGCGGCGCCACAGTCGTGCGACTGGACCCGGGCCTCGCGTTCGGTACCGGGCAGCATGCGACCACGGCGCTGTGCCTCACCTGGCTCGATGAGCACTTGAGCCCTGGCGCCCAGGTGATCGATTACGGCTGCGGATCCGGCATCCTCGGCATCGCCGCCGCAGTGCTGGGCGCACGTGCCGTGGAATGTTTCGACATCGACCCTCAGGCGCTCACGGCGACGGCACAGAATGCCGCGGTGAATGGCGCCAGCGCGCGGCTGACCGTGCTGGAGCAAGAGCACGCGCTGCACACCGGCGCCGATGTGCTGCTCGCCAACATCCTCGCCGGCCCGCTGATCGCGCTCGCGCCGCGGTTCGCCGCACTGCTGAGGACGGGCGGCAGCGTCGTGCTCGCAGGCCTGCTCGCCGAGCAGGAGCCCGAGGTGACAGCCGCTTACAGCACGTGGTTTGATATGCACCGATATGGCGCGCGAGAAGAGTGGGTGTGCCTCGCCGGCGCGCGCCGCGGCACCTGAACGCTCCGGCTGATGTTCACAGTCTGCCCCAAGTGCAGCCTCCGACTCGGCGTCACCGCGGGTGATCTGCGGGTCGCGCAGGGATACGTCCGCTGCGGCCGGTGCTCGAATGTGTTCAATGCGCTGGCGGGCTTATCGGACGAGCAGCAGGCAGCCCTCACCGCATCCCAGCATCCCGCACCCGCAGCGGCAGCGCCTCCGCCGCCTCCGCCTCCGCCACCCTCACCGCCACCCGCTGCAGCGCCTGCACCCGCGGCGTCCGCGGCACCGGCCGCAGCGGCACAAGCACGCCCTGCGGCCGCAGCGCCAGCACCACGTGCGCGGCCGCCGCCTGCGCCTGCGCCTGCGCCTGCGCCGGTCGAGGAGCCGGGCGATCTGTCCCTTGAATTTGATCCCACGCGAACGGATGTCACGGCGGTCTTCGTCGAGCATGTGCCCGCCGCGGATCCGCAGGGCAGCGGCACATTCGAGTCGATCGTGCTGGCAAGTCCCGATGACACGCTGGAGGAGGACACCGAGCAGGAGGACATCAGCGCCGATGAGATGACGGAGTTCGAGTTGAAGGAGCTCGCCGCAGCCGTCGAGCTCGCGCGCCCGACGCGTGTTGAACCGCCGCCCAGCGCGCCGTCCCCAACGCGCACCGACTCCCCGCCGTCGTCTCCAGCGCCGGTGCGGACTGCGGCGCCCGCGCCTGCCGTCGCCGACTTGCCGGATGATGCCGAGACCGGCGAAGTTCCGCTGCTCGCCGGTGCGCGTGAGCCGGACAGCGTGCCGGTCCGCCGGGCTCTGATCACGGCCAGCGTCATCGCGGCGCTGGTGCTTGTGCTGCAGGTCGTGCATCACTACCGCTCCCAGCTCGCCGAGATCGAGGCGCTGCGGGGACCGCTCACCAACGTGTACGCGTCGCTCGGACTGCCCCTCGTGCCCAACTGGGACGTGTCCGCCTACGAGGTGCGTCAGCTCGGAGCCATGGCAGGGCCGCAGAGCCCGGGCCGTCTCACCGTGCGCGCGAGCGTGAAGAACCGCGCCCCGCGCTCGCAGCCGCTGCCGTTGCTGCGGGTGACCATGCAGGACGTGTACGGCAATCGAGTCGCGAGTCGCGATGTGCCGCCGGGCGCTTATTCCATCGGCGCGAACGCGGTCCGCAGTTATCTCGCCGCGGGGCAGCGCGTCGACGCCGAAGTCGCCTTCGTCGATCCGGGCCCCGGTGCGGTCGGCTTCGAGATCGATGCCTGCCTCGCCGATGGCACCGGCCGGATTACCTGCGCGAACGACGCGGCGCGCGCACGATGATCCGTATCGGCGCTCATGTGCTGCCGGGGGCAGCGGTGCTGGCGCCCATGGCCGGCGTCACCGACCGGCCCTTTCGCATCATGTGCCGCGAGCTCGGCGCGAGCCTTGCGGCCTCCGAGATGCTCACCAGTGACACGCGGCTGTGGCAGAGCCCGAAGTCGCGCCGCCGCATGGATCACGAGGGCGAGCCCGAGCCGCGGGTCGTGCAGCTCGCCGGCTCCGAGCCCGACACGCTCGCGCAGGCGGCGCGGCGCAATGTTGATCTCGGAGCACAGATCATCGACATCAACATGGGCTGCCCAGCCAAGAAAGTGTGCGGCAAGCAGTGCGGCTCCGCGCTGCTGAAGGACGAACCGCTGGTCGCAAGAATCATTTCCGCCGTCGTGCGTGCAGTCGGAGTTCCGGTGACGGTCAAGATCCGCACGGGCTGGGATCGCGACTCACGCAACGGCATCGCCGTCGCGCGCATCGCGCAGGAGTGCGGCGCACAGGCGCTCGCCGTGCACGGCCGCACGCGCGCGGATTTGTACGCGGGCGAAGCGGAGTACGAGACGATCCGCGACATCAAGTCCGCCGTGCGGATTCCCGTTCTTGCGAACGGCGACATCGACACGCCGCAGAAAGCGCGCGCGGTACTTGATTTCACCGGGGCCGACGGAGTAATGATCGGCCGCGCGAGTCACGGCAGCCCGTGGATTTTCAGCGCTGTCAATACGCAGCTCGCGAGCGGCGCACCATCGCCAAAACTCGCACCGCCGCGAGTGCGTGGTATTATTCTCGCGCACCTTGAGTCTCTGTATGCCTTCTACGGCGAAGATGCCGGCGTGAGAATCGCGCGCAAGCATCTCGGCTGGTATTGCGGGCGCCTGGGTGATCAGGTCGACGCACGCCGCGGCCTGATGGCAGCAGAAAATACAGTCACGCAGTTTGCGCTGACGCAGAATTATCTGGACCGGTGGGTCGACGGGACCGGCTGATGTCTTCGGGGAGTCTCCAATGAGCGGAAAGAGAACCACTCGCTCGCGCGGCGAAGCCATCGCCCGCGCGAACGGCAGGGAGCTGCCTCTGCGCACTCATGCCGAGAGGGCTCTCACCGATTATTTCGCCTCGCTGAACGGCCATCGGCCGGCGCACCTGTACGATCTGGTGCTGCGCGAGGTCGAGGAGCCGCTGCTGAAGGCCGTGCTCGACTACACCGAGGGCAACCAGGTGCGTGCAGCCGGCATCCTCGGCATCAATCGCGGCACATTGCGCAAGAAGCTGCGCTCGTTCGGGCTCTCCGGCTGATGTGCAGGTGGCCGACGCGGCTCTGATACCCGTCCGCCGCGCGCTCCTGTCCGTTTCCGACAAGAGCGGCCTCCTCGAGCTCGCGCGCGAGCTGGCGCGACGCAACATCGAGCTCATATCCACCGGCGGTACGGCCAAGCTGCTCGCCGAAGCCGGTCTGCCCGTGCGGGAAGTCTCCTCCTACACCGGCTTTCCGGAGATCATGGACGGGCGCGTGAAGACGCTGCACCCGCGCATTCACGGCGGCCTCCTCGGCCGGCGCGGTATCGACGATGCCGCGATGAAGCTGCATCAGCTCGAGCCCATCGACCTGCTCGTGGTGAACCTGTATCCGTTCGCGGCGACGGTGGCGCGCCCGGACTGCCGTTACGAGCAGGCGGTGGAGAACATCGATGTCGGCGGACCTGCGATGCTGCGCGCCGCGGCGAAGAACCACGCCTTCGTTGCCGCAGTCGTCGACCCGGCCGATTACTCCCAGCTGCTGGCCGAGCTCGAGTCGCACGCGGGCGCGACGACACTCGCGATGCGCTCGCGACTTGCCGCCAAGGCCTTTGCACATACCGCGCGCTATGACGCGATGGTGGCAAGCTATCTGGGAGCGCAGCACCCTGGTGCGACTGAGCGCTTTCCCGCCACGCTCCCCCTGGTGTTCGAGAAGCTGCAGGACCTGCGCTACGGTGAGAACCCGCATCAGCAGGCGGCGTTCTACCGCGATCCGACGGCGCGCGGCAGCAGCATCGCCTCCGCGCATGCGCTGCAGGGCAAGGAGCTGTCATTCAACAACATCGCCGATGCCGACACGGCCATCGAGTGCGTGCGCCAGTTCGCCGCGCCCGCCTGCGTGATCGTGAAGCACGCCAATCCCTGCGGCGCAGCCACGGCGGCGACGCTCCTGGCCGCGTATGAGGCGGCCTATCGCACCGATCCCACTTCCGCCTACGGCGGCATCATCGCCTTCAACCGCGAGCTCGATGCGGCCACGGCCGAGGCGATCGTCTCGCGCCAGTTCGCCGAGGTGATCGCAGCGCCCAAGGTGGCGGCCGCGGCCCGCGCCCGGCTGGCGACGAGGAGTGATATCCGCGTGCTGGAGCTCGGCGAGCTGCAGCCGGCGGCAAGCCTCGGGATCGAATATCGCAGCGTCACCGGCGGATTGCTCGCGCAGTCGCGCGATACCGCGATGGCGAGCGCAAGCGAGCTCAAGGTCGTGACCCGGCGCGCACCGACCGCGGCCGAGCTCGCGGATCTCGAGTTCGCGCTGCGCATCTGCAAGTTCGTGAAGTCGAACGCCATCGTCTTCGCCCGCGATGGCGCCACCGTCGGCGTCGGGGCCGGACAGATGAGCCGCGTGTACTCGAGCCGCCTCGCAGCGATGAAGGCGCAGGATGAGAAGCTCTCGGTGCAGGGCGCCGTCATGGCCTCCGATGCGTTCTTTCCGTTTCGCGACGGACTCGATGTCGCGGCGGGCTTCGGCATCCGCGCCGTGATCCAGCCGGGCGGCTCCAAGCGCGACGCCGAAGTGATCGCCGCAGCCGATGAGCACGGCATCGCGATGGTGTTCACCGGCGTGCGCCACTTCCGGCACTAGGCCACGCATGCAGATCCTCATCGTGGGCGGTGGCGGCCGGGAGCATGCGCTCGCCTGGAAATGCGCCGCCTCCGCGCGCGTCACCCGCGTCTGGGTCGCGCCGGGGAACGCGGGCACGGCGAGCGAGCCCCGTGTGCGCAATGTCGATCTGCCGACGGAGGATCCGGTGCGCCTCGCGCAGTTCGCGCAGAGCCGTTCGATCGACCTGACCATCATCGGTCCGGAAGGTCCGCTCGTCGCCGGCATCGTAGATGAGTTCCGCGCCCGCGGGCTCGCCTGCTTCGGACCCAGCCGCGGCGCGGCACGGCTCGAGGGCTCCAAGGCGTTCACCAAGGAGTTTCTCGCGCGGCACCGCATTCCGACGGCCGCCTACCGCACGTTCACCCGCGCGAGCTTCGATCCGGCCTATGTACGCGCGCGCTCGCTGCCGCTCGTCGTCAAGGCGAGCGGACTCGCCGCCGGCAAGGGCGTCGTCATCGCCGCCTCCCACGAAGAAGCCATCGCCACCGCCGAATCGATGTTCGGCGGGCGCTTCGGCAGCGCCGGCGATGAGGTCGTGATCGAGGATTTCCTGCCGGGCGAGGAAGCGAGTTTCATCGTCATGGCCGATGGCCGGCATGCGCTCGCCTTCGCGAGCTCACAGGATCACAAGCGCCGCGATGACGGTGACCGCGGTCCCAACACGGGCGGCATGGGGGCCTATTCGCCCGCGCCGGTCGTGACGCCGGCCGTGCATGAGCGTGCGATGCGCGAGGTGATCGCGCCCACGCTGGCGGGACTCGCCGCCGAGGGCACTCCGTTCGTGGGCTTTCTGTATGCGGGGCTGATGATCGCGCCCGATGGCACGCCCAACGTCGTCGAGTTCAACTGTCGGCTCGGCGATCCGGAGGCGCAGCCGCTGCTCATGAGGCTGCGCTCGGATCTGACGGTGCTGTGCGAGGCGGCACTTGGCGGACGGCTCGATCAGGTGAGCGCCGAGTGGGATCCACGGGCGGCGCTGGGCATCGTGATGGCAGCCGAAGGCTATCCCGAGAAGCCGCGCACCGGCGCCGTGATTCGCGGCCTGGAGCGCGCCGCGCAGCTGCCTGGCAAGGTCTTCCATGCGGCCACCCGGCTTGATGAGGCGGGACAGACGCTGGTGAGCGGCGGGCGCGTCCTGTGTGCCGTAGGACTGGGGAGCGATGTGGCCGCGGCGCAGCGCGAGGCATATGCACTGGCCGCTGCGATCCACTGGGATGGCGTGCATTACCGGCGCGACATCGGGCATCGCGCCGTGGCACGCCGCTGAGCGTTCGCGCTAGAAGCTGATCCGCACGAACACTTCGGGACCTTCGGAGCGCATCGAAAAGCGCCCCGGATTGCCGAAAGTGCTCGAGGCAAACTTCGCGCGCATGTACTCGTAGCCCAGGCCGATCGCGAACGGGCTCTTCCAGCGGTACTGCGCATCGAAGTGGTAATCGGCGAGTGAGCCGTTGAAGCCGTTGATGGTGGTGCCGAAATACTGGCCCCGCCCGGTCAATGCGAAGCGGCGCGAGATCACCCACATCGAATCGAGTGCGAGCGTGGGCCAGGCGCCGGCGATGGAATGCTCCTCGTGCTGGAACGTCGCCGGCACGTTGCCGATCGCATCTGCATCGATGAAGTGCACGCCGAGCCCGGCGCCGAGCTCGAAGTGATCGGTCTGCAGAAACGCGTGGGTATAGGTAAATCCCATCATGCGCCAGTTGAGAGTCGTGTCCACCTGGCTGCCCGCGGCGAAGATCTGGTCGCCGAAAATGATCGTCCGCGGCAGCTGGGTCGAGGCGGAGCGGTTCTCCTGGAAGAAATCGATGCGCATGCGATTGCGCTCGCGCATGCGGATCATCATCTCCAGCCGCCCGTTACGGTCCGAGGCCGGCAGGCCCAGATCGCTCTCGCCCCCGAGCGTCGTTCCGCCATTGGGCGTGTCGGTGGGATCGACCCGCACCTGGGTCTGCAGCTTGTCGAAGTAGAGGATGATCCGCAGGTAGAAGCGGTCGCTGATGGGGTTGGCGACATCGCCGCCGGAGCCCGGGTAACCGTCGGCGGCGGCCGCACGGCCGGCAGCGGCAAGTCCGATCGACACGAGCGCGCTCAGGGCGATGAGCACGCCCCGGGAGGACGTGCAGTTGGCGCACGAGGATCGCTGCATCGGGCGTATCTTCATATATGCGCCGATGCAGCGCCAGCGTCGCGCGGCGGCGACGCTCTTATGACCGCAGCTGCGCCCCGCCGGCTTTAACGCTTCATCGCCTCGAAGAATTCGCTGTTCGACTTCGTGTCCTTCATCTTGTCGAGCAGGAATTCGATCGCTGCGAGCTCATCCATCGGATGCAGGAGCTTGCGCAGGATCCACATCTTGGCGAGCTCGCCCTGATCGGTAATCAGCTCTTCCTTGCGCGTGCCTGAGCGGTTGATGTTGACCGCCGGGAAGACCCGCTTCTCGGAGATGCGCCGGTCGAGGTGGATCTCGCTGTTGCCGGTGCCCTTGAACTCTTCGTAGATGACATCGTCCATCTTCGAGCCGGTGTCGATGAGCGCGGTCGCGAGGATCGTGAGGCTCCCGCCCTCCTCGATGTTGCGCGCGGCGCCGAAGAAGCGCTTCGGACGCTGCAGCGCATTGGCATCGACGCCGCCCGTCAGCACCTTGCCCGAAGAGGGCACGACGGTGTTGTAGGCGCGCGCCAGACGCGTGATGGAGTCGAGCAGGATCACCACGTCCTTCTTGTGCTCGACCAGGCGCTTCGCCTTCTCGATCACCATCTCGGCGACCTGCACGTGACGGGCTGCCGGCTCATCGAAGGTGCTGGAGACGACCTCGCCCTTCACGGTGCGCTGCATCTCGGTCACTTCCTCCGGGCGCTCGTCGATCAGCAGCACGATGAGGTAGACCTCGGGCTGATTGGCGGTGATGGAGGTGGCGATGTTCTGCAGCAGCATCGTCTTACCGGCCTTGGGCGGGGAGACGATGAGGCCGCGCTGACCCTTGCCGATGGGCGCGACCAGATCGATCGTGCGGGCGGTGAGATCTTCGGTGGAACCGTTGCCGCGCTCGAGCTTCAAGCGCCGCGTCGGGTGCAGCGGCGTCAGGTTCTCGAACAGCACCTTGTTGCGCGAGCTGTCCGGAGAGTCGAAGTTGATTTCGCCGACCTTCAGCAGCGCGAAATAGCGCTCGCCGTCCTTCGGCGGGCGGATGAGCCCCGAGAGCGTATCGCCGGTGCGCAGATTGAAGCGCCGGATCTGGCTCGGGCTCACGTAGATGTCGTCGGGGCCGGCGAGGTAGGAGCTGTCCGAGGAGCGCAGGAAGCCGAAGCCGTCCTGCAGGATCTCGAGCACGCCGTCACCGTAGATGTTCTCGCCGTTGCGCGCGTGCGCCTTCAGGATCGAGAAGATAATGTCCTGCTTGCGCGAGCGGGCGAGGTTCTCCAGGCCCATCGACTCGGCGAGCTTCACCAGCTCGTTGATCGGTCTTGCCTTCAGCTCGGTGAGATTCATCGAGCTGCGCGACTGGTCGAGCTCGGCGGGGCTGATGACTTCCGCGTCATCGCCGCCGTCGAACACATCGACGTCGTGCATCATTTCATCCGGACGGCCGTTGGCACGATTGCCGTCGCGGTTGCCGTGGCGCGGGCCCTTGTTGGGCCGGTTGCGGCCCTGATTACCGAGATAACCTCTCACGGCGTGCCCCGCCCGGCCGATCTTGCATCCGATGCCCGGGTCCCATCGAGGTTGCTGTCGAGGAATGCCAGCAGCTGCGACTTCGACAGTGCGCCCACCTTCTGGGCCTCGACGGTGCCGTTCTTGAACAGGATCAGCGTCGGAATGCCGCGGATGCCGAACTTGGGAGGCGTCTGCGGATTCTCGTCGATGTTCAGCTTGGCGATCTTGATGCGGTCCTGATATTCGGCGGCGATCTCATCCAGGATCGGCGCAATCATCTTGCAGGGGCCACACCACTCGGCCCAGAAATCCAGCAGCACGGGCTTGTCGGACTTGAGTACGTCCTGAGTAAAGGTGGCGTCCGTGGTGTGCACGATGTGCGGGCTACTCACGCGGTTCAACCTCCGTGGGGAGAAATGTTATGCAATAGAAAATGGAAACCTGAATCGGCTTGAGAGCGGGCGGGACGGCGATCAGCCGTGCCAGAAACGCCCGTCAAACGGTTACACTACTTCTTTAGTGGGTACCGAAATGAGTTCGTAAGGGAATCGTCAAATGGCAGGTGCGGATCCAGGGCAACTCGCAAGTTGGCTTACCGGGATTCGCTGTCTTGATTACCTTTGTAGCGCTTCTCGCCCCGCTTTTCAAGGGCCCAGTATGACACAACCCCCATCGATACCTTATCAATGAGTGACCAGCCACCCAGTCCCACGACCTTCGATTCCCTGCGCCTCGAGCCCGCACTTATGCAGGGCATTCGCGACGCCGGCTTTACACAATGCACGCCGATCCAGGCGCAGACGTTGCCGATCGCACTGTCCGGGCACGATGTCGCCGGACAGGCACAGACCGGCACCGGCAAGACCGCCGCATTCCTGATCGCGCTGTATCACGCGCTGCTCACGCGGCCCGCGCCCGCGAGCCGCGCGCCGACCTCGATCCGCGCACTCATCGTCGCGCCGACGCGAGAGCTCGCCGTGCAGATTCACCACGATGCCGAGGCGCTCGGCCGTCACACCGGCCTGCGTCAGGCCGTGGTGTTCGGCGGCGTCGACTATGACAAGCAGCGGCGCCAGCTCAGCGAGGGTGTCGATGTGCTGATCGGCACGCCCGGACGCCTGATCGACTACTTCAAGCAGCATGTGTTCGACATGCGCCACGCCCAGGTGCTGGTGCTCGACGAGGCCGACCGCATGTTCGACTTGGGCTTCATCGCCGACATCCGCTTCATCCTGCGCCGCCTGCCGGCACCGGAGAAGCGGCTGTCCATGCTGTTCTCGGCGACGCTCTCGCACCGCGTGCTGGAGCTGGCGTACGAGCACATGAACAACCCGGAGCTCGTTCGTATCGAGCCCGACAAGCGCACCGTGGATCAGGTCCGTCAGGTGATCTATTACCCCTCGATGGAGGAGAAGCTGCCGCTGCTCATCGGCCTGCTGCGCCAGAGCGAGGCCCGGCGCACCATGATCTTCGTCAACACCAAGCGCATGGCCGAGCGCCTGGAGCACGTGCTCGGCGCCAACGGCTTTCACGCCCAGGCGATCTCCGGCGATGTGCCGCAGACGAAGCGGCTGAAGTTCCTGCGCGATTTCCACAGCGGCGATCTGGCGGTGCTGATCGCAACCGACGTGGCCTCCCGCGGTCTGCACATCCCGGATGTGAGCCATGTGTTCAATTACGATCTGCCGCAGGACTCCGCCGACTACGTGCATCGCATCGGGCGCACGGCCCGCGCGGGAGCGGAGGGCGATGCCATCAGTTTCGCGTGCGAGGAGTTCGCGGTATCGCTGCCCGACATCGAGCAGTACCTCGGGCACAAGATCCCTGCGGCACCGATCACCGCCGATCTGCTGGTGAAGCCCGTGCATCCCAGCCGCGCGGCGGAGGATTCCGAGTACCGTGGCCCGGCGCATCGCCGCGGACCGCCCGGCCGCGGCAGCCGCCCGCAGGGACGCAGCCGGCGCGGCGCGCCGGGGCGCTCTAGAGGAGCTCGCTGAGCCGGTCCACGGCCGGAAGGTGCTCGTGCTCGCGCCGGTCGGCGCGCGAGTCAGGATGGCGGATCGCATAGACCCAGCGGATGCCGCTTGCGCGTGCGGCCGCCAGCACCGGCGCGCTGTCGTCGGCAAAGAGCGTGCGCTTCGGATCGTAGCCCTCGCTCGCACTCACCGCCTGCCAGAACTGCGCATGCTCCTTGGGGGCGCCGAAGCGATGCGAGCTGTAGACCGCGTCCATCAGGGCGGTGACGCCCGTGGCCTGGTCCTTGATCGCCAGCGCCTGCGGATGCGCATTCGTCACCAGCGCCAGGCGCTTGCCGCGCGCACGCAGTGTCTCGAGCGTGTCGCGCGCTCCGGGAAGCCAGGCGATGCGCGCGGCGCTCTGGCGCTTGAGCTGCGCCACGTCCAGATCCAGCTCGCGGCTCCAGTACTCGATGCAGTACCAGTCGAGCGTGCCCTCGCGCGCCCGGAACACCGGGGTGAGTGCCGCGCGGGCATCGGCGACACTGACTCCCCGCGCCTGTGCGTAGGCTTCCGGAATGCGCTCGCGCCAGAACTCGTTGTCGAATGCCAGATCGAGCAGCGTGCCATCGAGATCGAGCAGCACGGTGTCGATGGCCGACCAATCGGGCTTGTCGTGCACCGTACGGGACATGCGCATAGTCTAACTGCCGTGGCATCCCCGGGGCCGCTCCGCTAAGCTAACGGCCTGACTGCGGAAGGTCGCAAGCCGCTGATTCATCCGGCTATGACCGATAGCGAAGACAACGTCGACCGTGAGCTGTTCCGCAACGTCGAAAAGCTGCGTCAGCTCCGTATCGAGCACCGCGATCTCGATGAAATCATCTCGCGCCTTTCGCTCGACATGCACGTGGATGAGCTGCAGTTGAAGCGCCTGAAGAAGCGCAAGCTGATGCTGAAGGACCAGATCATTCGGCTGGAAAGCCAGCTCATTCCGGATCTGAACGCCTAAGCTCCGCCGCGACCCCATGGACAGCGCCAGCAGCACGCTCCGCGGATTCTTCGTGCAGCTGTCCTCCCCGCAGGTCCTGATCGAGCTGCTGGTGATCGCGGTCGCCGTGCTGCTCGCCATGGCCGGCGGCCAGGCCATGAAGTCACGCCAGCGGCGTCCCGAGAGTACCGAGCTGCCCTGGCCGGCGCTCGCGCTCGAGGGCGCGATCATCGCCGCGCCGGTGTTCTTCGCCCTGATTCTGCTCCTGATGGCGCGCGCGGTGCTCGCCTGGGCGCAGGCGCAGACCGCCCTCGTCGACACGGCGCTGCAGCTGACCACGGCGCTGCTGCTGGTGCGCATCGGCGTCTACGGATTGCGGCTGCTGCTGGGCGCGCGCACCTGGTTCGACGCCTGGGAAGGGCGCATCGCGTTCTTCATCTGGCTGATGATCGGCTTCGAGCTCGTCGGCTGGTTCGGGCGGGTGCAGCACACCCTGGAGCGCATCAACCTCACGCCGGGACGCAATGTCTTCAGCGTCTGGGAGCTGCTGAAGGGCATCGTCGTCGTCACGGCATTCGTGTTCGGCACCACCCTGATCGCCCGCACCATCGAGCGGCGCGTGATGCGCCTGGATGCGATTGCGATCTCCACCCGCATCGGCATCTCCAAGTCCGCCTACTTCCTGCTGGTCGCGATGGGCGTGCTGCTCGGCATCAACGCCGCCGGCGTCGATGTCACGACGCTGAACGTGCTCACCGGCGCGATCGGCCTGGGCCTGGGCTTCGGCCTGCAGACCATCGCCGGTAATTTCGTGAGCGGCTTCGTGCTGCTCATGGACAAGTCGATCAAGCCGGGCGATGTCATCAGCTTCACCGGTCACACCGGCACCAGCACCGAGAATTTCGGCTGGGTGCAGGAGCTGCGCGGCCGCTACGTCGTGGTGCGCGACCGCGACGGTGTCGAGACGCTGGTGCCGAATCAGAACCTGATCACCAATTCGGTGATCAACTGGAGCTATTCGGATCAACGCGTGCGTCTGCGCCTGCCGGTCAGCGTGAGCTACGACGACGATCCGGAGCTTGCGCTCAAAGTGCTGCTCGAGGCGGTGCGCGATCACCCGCGCATCCTGCGTGAGCCCGCGCCCGTCACGCGCCTCATGGCCTTCGAGGATTACGGCATGCGCCTCGAGGTGCGCTTCTGGATTGCGGATCCGATGAACGGCGTGAACAACGTGCGCTCCGATGTGAATCGTGCCATCTGGCGGCTGTTCCGCCAGCACGGCATCAAGATCCCGGTGGCGCAGCGCGAGATCCGCTTGCTCGACCGGCCCGCGCCCCGCGACGGCCCGCTTTCGCGCTGACGCATGCCGCTCGTCATCGACCGCGACCGCGTCGTTCCCGACAGCGAGCTCACGATGATCTTCGTGCGTGCATCGGGTCCGGGCGGACAGAACGTCAACAAAGTGGCGAGCGCGGTACAGCTGCGCTTCGACCTCGCCGCGACTGCGATCATGAGCGAGAGCGCCAAGGCGCGCTTGCGCGTGCTCGCCGGCCGGCGGGTGACCGACGATGGCGCGCTGCTCATCATTGCGCGCAACCATCGCACCCAGGAAGGCAATCGCCGCGAAGCGCTCGAGCGGCTGCGCGAGCTCATCCTCAAGGCGATGGTCGAGCCGCGCACGCGGCACGCGACCCGCCCGACGCGGGCTTCGAAGGCGAGGCGGCTCAAGGGCAAGATTCATCAGGGCGGCAAGAAGCAGCTGCGGGGCCGGGTGAGCTGGGAGGACTGATGCGACTGGACTCTGCCCTCTTCGCCTATCTGCACCACCTCGCCGCATTCGTCGTGGTGGCCATGCTCACCGTGGAGCACGCGCTGTTCGCCTCCGTGCTGTCGCTCGAGACGGCGCGCAAGCTGCGCCGCATCGATCTGTACTACGGCATCGCCGCGGGCGTCCTCGTCATCGTCGGTCTGCTGCGGGTGTTCTATTTCGAGAAGGGTGCGCAGTACTACTTCGCGAACACCTGGTTCCTCGTGAAGCTGGGCCTCTTCCTCATGGTGGGTCTCGTGTCCATCTATCCGACGATCGTGTTTCAGTCCTGGGCGAAGGGCCTGAGAGCCGGGATCGCACCGCAGATGAGCCCCGTGCAGGTGCGCCGCGTGAAGCTCGCCCTGCGCCTGGAGATGGCCGCGATCCTCGTCATCCTGCTCGCCGCTGCACTGATGGCGCGCGGCTTCGGCTCGCGCTAGAGCCGCGCGAGCTCGCGCACGTACGGTCGCACCCCGAGCGCGATGAACGCGAGCCCCAGCGGGCCCACGATCGCGGCCAGACTCGCCAGCGCATAACGCAACTGCCCTTCTGCCTGGAAGCCGTAGTCCGTGAGCAGCGCCGCGACGAGCGGACCCAGGCCATAGCCCACGACATTGAAGAGGAACAGATAGATCGCGGTCACCTGACCGCGCATGCGGCCGGGCGTGATGATCTGCAGCGCCGCGTTCTGCGACGCACCGCCCATCCCGAGCGTGAATCCGCCGACGGCGAAGAGCGCGACCGCCCACGCCGGGTCGGGCATGAGCGGCCAGGCGATGGCCGCGGGCAGCGCAATGGCTCGCGCGATTACGGCGACGCGCAGCGGCGCCTCGGGCCGGTGCTGGCGGTCGTAGCGCTCCACCCACCGCACGCCCACATACAGCCCGAGCGTCTGCGCGATGAGCTCGGTCACACCCGTCACCATCGCCGTATGCGAGGTGCTCCAGCCGTAGCTGCGGCGAAACACCTCCGGCATCCAGTTGGCGGCGCCCAGGCTGATCGCGCCGAAGGTGAGTCCGAGCAGCATGGGCACGAACACGCGCCAGCGCCCGATGAGATAGCGCAGCACCTCGGACAGCTGCACCGCGGAGGCGCTCGCGGCGGGCGCGCGTCGCAGCGGCTCGCGCAGCGTCGTCAGGATGAGCACCGCCACGGCCAGTCCCGGCAGGCCCACGGCGATGAAAACCCACTGCCAGGGGTGACCCACCAGCGCACCCACGACGAGCCCGCCCACCAGCAGCGCAAGTCCGCTGCCGGCGGTCACGCCGAGCTGCATCGCCGCGATGGCCCGCGGCAGCCGCTCGCGCGGAAACGCATCGGCAATCATGGAGAAGGTCGCGGGACCGTTGACCGCCTCGCCGGCACCGACCAGGACGCGGGCGACGAAGAGCTGAGTGAAGCTCCGCGCGAGGCCGCAGCACGCCGTCGCGAGACTCCAGACGGCCAGCCCCGCGGCGAGAATGTGCTTGCGGCTCGAGCGGTCGACGAAGCGCGCGAGCGGAATGCCGATGAGTGTGTAGAACAGCGCGAACGCGGGGCCGATGAGCAGACTCACGCCGGTGTCCGACAGGTGCAGGTCGGTCTTGATCGGCTGGATGAGGAGCGAGATGACGCGCTGATCGAGATTCGCGAGCATCACCGTGAGCGCCAGCACGAACACCATGTACCACGCGACGCGCGCGTGAGGTCCGTGTTGCTCCTCGCTCATCGGCACAAGCATGCCTTGCGCGAGGGATCCTGTGCTATGGTGCCCGCCGCCTGTTGGACATGCGCCGAGGCAGAGCCTGCATGATCGAGCTGTACTACTGGACCACTCCCAATGGTCACAAGATCACGATGTTCCTGGAGGAAACCGGGCTCGCCTACCGGATCATTCCGGTGAACATCGGCAAGGGCGAGCAGTTCCGGCCCGAATTCCTCGCCATCGCACCCAACAATCGCATCCCGGCGATCATCGATCGCGCGCCGCAGGGCGGCGGTGCGCCGGTGAGCCTGTTCGAGTCCGGCGCGATCCTGCTGTATCTGGCGAAGAAGACCGGCCAGTTGCTGCCCGCCGATGTGCGTGGCGAGGCCGAGACGCTCTCGTGGCTGTTCTGGCAGATGGCGGGCTTGGGTCCCATGGCAGGGCAGAATCATCACTTCTCGGGCTATGCGCCCGAGAAGATTCCGTACGCGATCGAGCGCTACGTGAACGAGACCAATCGTCTCTACGGCGTCCTCAACCGGCGGCTGGCAGACCGGCCGTTCGTCGCGGGCGCGAGCTACACCATCGCCGACATCGCCTCCTATCCGTGGATCGTGCCCTACGAGCGTCAGGGCCAGCGGCTCGAGGATTTCCCGCACCTGAAGCGCTGGTTCGAGGCGATCCGTGCGCGGCCGGCGACGGTGCGTGCGTATGCGCGCGCCGCCGAATTCAACACCCAGCCCTCGGTGACCGAGGAATCGCGCCGGATTCTCTTCGGCCAGACGGCCGCCGTCGTCAGGAATGCGTGACCTGCAGGATGCTGTGACGGATCTCCTCGTTCAGCACCAGCTGCGCGTCGGTCGCGATGCGGTTCAGCACATCGCCAAATTCCAGTCTTCCGCCGCTGCCGGCCTTCACCACCTCGCGCTCGCGCAACAGATCGATGAAGTTCTCGAACAGCGAGCGATCGAAGAACTCCGGTGAGTTGAAGCCGTAAACCAGACTCATGCGCTCGGCCATGAGCTGGCAGCGCTCCTCGAGCATCGCCTGCGTGATCTCACCGCTGCCCGCCTTCAGCAGGAGCGCGATGGTGAGGTAGTAGCGCTCGATCGTCTGCAAAGTCGCCTGCGCGAGCAGCGACAGCTGCACCGCCTCGGCGCAGGTCGGCGTTGGACGCAGCCACAGCGAGCCGTCGGCCGATGACTCGATGAGCCGATGGCGGAACAACACCTGCAGCACCCGCTCGATCTCCGCCCCGAGCTCCTCTTCGCGCCAGCGCAGAAACAGCTCCGCCGCCACATACGGATAGATGCGCCACGCGAGCCGGCCGATATCCTCGCCGCGCATCGCCGCGTTACCGACGAAGGCGCAGGCGATGAGCGAGGGCAGCGCGATGAGGTGCAGCACGTTGTTGCGGTAGTAAGCCGCGAGCACCGCCGCCTCATCGCTCATCTGGACGAGGTCCCCGAGCGGGTGCCTGCGCCGCGTGACGATTCCGAGCTTCTCGCCGTAGGCGATGATCTCCACGGCCGACAGAGGCGTGACAGTCACGCGCTCGCTGTAGGGACATTCGCGCAGCAGTACCAGATACAGCTCGAGCTGGCGCAGCAGATCGCTCTCGGCGAGCGTGCGCCGCGGCGAGGCCAGCAGCGCCACCGCGAGCAGATTCACCGGCGTGACCGCGGCGGCGGAATTGATGTTGCGCATGATCGCGCCGGCGATGTCGTCCACGACAGGCGCCAGCCAGCTCGAGCGCGTGTCCTCGTCGCTGGCGCGCTCTCGCCAGCCCGGCGCGTGCCGCTCGAGCATGTCCGTGAGCGCGATAGGCTCGCCCAGATTCACGTGCACGGTACCGAAGCGCTCGCGCAGCCGCGGCAGCGTTGCAAGCAGTGTGAACACGCTCTCCTTCTCCTTGGGTGCCCCCGAGAGCTCACCGATGTAGGTCGAGCCTTCCATGATGCGCTCGTAACCGAAATACACCGGCAGGAACACCAGCGGACGGATCGGATGACGCAGGAAGCCGCGGACGGTCATCGAGATCATGCCGGTGCGTGCCTTGAGGAGCCTGCCGGTGCGGCTGCGGCCGCCTTCGACGAAGTACTCGATCGGATGGCCGCGCGCCATCATGCTGGCGAGGTAGCTGGTGAACACGACGGTGTAGAGCGCGCTGCCGCGAAAGCTGCGACGGATGAAGAACGCGCCGCCCTTGCGCAGCAGCCGCCCGATGACGGGCAGATTCAGATTGATGCCGCCCGCGATGTGCGGGATCGCATAGCCCTGCCGATAGATGACGTAGGAGAGCAGCAGGTAGTCCATGTGCGAGCGGTGACACGGCACATAGATGATCTCGGTGCCGGC
>Ga0335079_10001266_pt1 | contig 28917 bp, 20 predicted proteins | sample Lox_Sample_33_FD_206719 | JGI IMG/M metagenome (GOLD analysis project Ga0335079, IMG submission 206719) | Soil microbial communities from Loxahatchee National Wildlife Refuge, Florida, United States - Lox_Sample_3.3 | ecosystem: Environmental > Terrestrial > Soil > Wetlands | place: USA...
CGGCGCGGAACGTCTTGCCAGAAGTAGATGCGCTGCATATAGGCGGCGGGATCGTCGAGATGCAGACCTTTTCTCTGCGCGTCAGTCATGAATTGGGCGGCGGCGGGATTCGCGGGCGTGTAGTGGGTAACGTCGGTAACTTTTTTCTGAGTCTGCGCATGAACCATATATTCGAGGAAGGTATAGGCGAGGCCCTTGTGAGGACTTTCGCGCGTGATCATGAGGTGATCGATCCAGCCGGTGGTGTTTTCCCTGGGAATCGTTTCGGCGATGGGGAAGTTGGCCTGGCGGAGTTGGTTGGTCATAAGCGGCCAGCCCATGGCAGCAACGACTTCATGATTTTCGAAAAGATTGGTCAGTTCGCCGCCGGTCGACCAGAGCTTGCGGACGTTGGGCTTCAGGGTGAGAAGCTTGGCCTTGACGGCGGCGAGTTGGTCGTCATTCAGATTGTAGAGCTGCGCCGGGTCGGGCTTGTCGTAACCGAGAAGCTGAGCGGCCATATACAAGGTAGAGAGGTCGTCCCAGACGGAGATCTTCCCTTTGTATTTGGGATCCCAAAAGATGGACCAGGAATCGGGAGCCTGCGGGAAGGCAGTAGTGTCGTAAAGCAAGGGATTCGGGCCCCACATGAACGGGACACCGAAGGTCTGGCCAGCCGCTTTGACGAGAGGGAGATCGCGGAGTTTAGGCGAGAGTTCGGAGTAAGTCGGAATATTGGAAAGGTCGAGAGGCTCGGCAAGTCCGGCGTGAACGATGGATGAGGCCACGTCGCTCGAGGGAGAGATGACGTCGTAGTTGGAAGCGCTGCCGCCGCGAAGTTTAGCCACGAGGTCGTCGCTGGAGCCCATGTAGGAGGCGGTGACTTTGCAGTGGTGAGTTTCTTCGAAAGCGTGGACGAAGGAAGGATCGGCGTAGCCTTCCCAGACGAGCAAGGAGAGGGTGGCTTCTTTTTTCTGGCAGGAGGCGAGAAGAATAGGCAGAGTGAATACAAAAACCAACAACAGAAATACCGAAGCCTTGGCTCGTAATGACTTTGCTTTAGTGGTCGGCTTCATAAACGATTTTGCCTCCGACGATGGTGAGAGCGACTCTGGTCTTGTCGATGGTATGAGGATCGATTTCGAAGATGTTGCGGTCGATGATGATCACGTCAGCCCACTTTCCTTTTTCGATGGAGCCTTCTGTTTTTTCGCGATGGCCGGCAAACGCGGCGCCAAGTGTATAGGCCTGCACCGCTTGCGGGACGGAGAGCTTTTGCGAAGGAACAAAGCCGTCTTTGGGCTGGCCGTCGCTGGTCTGGCGGGTGACCGCGGTCTGGATGCCTTGCCAGGGATTGAGCGTAACGACGGGCCAGTCGCTGCCAAAGGCGTATTCGCCGCCGGCTTGCGCGATGCTCTTCCAGACCCAGGCGCGAGAGGCGCGGTCGGGGCCGATGTTGCGAGCCCAGACGTCGAGGGTGTCGGCGTCGGGATAGGAGTGGAGCGGCTGCATGGAAGCGACGACATTGAGTTTGGCAAAGCGGGGAATATCGGCGCGATCGATTGTTTCGACGTGTTCGATGCGGTTGCGGCGATCCTTGTTCTTATTTTTTTGCAGGGCGAATTCGTAGCCGTCGAGCGCGGTACGCACGGCATAGTCACCAATGGCATGGGTATAGATCTGATAGCCGTGCTTATCGAGTTCGGCGACGGCAGTTTTGTATTTTCCGGGATCCCAGAAGAGCGAACCTTTTTTTGAAGGATCGTCGGTGTAAGGCTCGAGCATGGCGGCGGTGTGGGATTCGATGGCGCCATCCAGGAGGAATTTGACGGTGTTGACGTCGATCCAGTCGTCGTGGAATTTCTTATGAGCTTCTTCGATGGCCTGCAGATCTTCAGGGCGAAGATCGGGCGGCTGGAGCAGGTAGGCAACGGAGAAGCGGACCCACAACTGTTTTTCGGCGCGTAGTTCGTCGAGAGTGGCGAGCTCGTCAAAATCGCCGCCGGCACTGTGGACGCGAGTAATGCCCTGCTGGACAGCGAAACGCATACCGGCGCGATAGGCATTGAGTCTCGCGACGTGATCTGGTTTCGGAACGGCCTTTTCGACGAGGGCGGAAGCGGATTCTTTCAGGGCGCCGGTGGGCTCGCCAGTGGCGGCATCGCGAACAATTTCGCCATTGGGAGGATTCGGGGTGTCTTTGGTGATGCCGGCGAGCACAAGGGCTTTGGAGTTGGCCCAGGAAGTGTGGCCGTCGTAACCGCGAAGAAAAACGGGCCAGGCAGGGAACAGTTTATCGAGCGGTTTCTTGTTGGGGAGTGTGTTTGGCGCAAACATCGCGTAATTCCAACCGCGGCCGAGAATCCAGGGAGCATCGGGATGGGCCTCAGCGTATTTCTGAAGACGAGCGAGGATGTCGTCGAGATTCTTGGCGCCTTGCAGATTAACGCGTTGCAGACCGAGTCCGCCGGAAAGGAAGTGGATATGGCAATCGGTGAAGCCGGGAAGGACAACTTTGCCGCCGGCGTCGATCATTTTCGTGCCGATGCCGCGACGGCGGGTGACTTCGTCGTCGGTGCCAACGGCGACGATTTTACCTTTTAAGATGGCAACACTCTGAGCCCACGGATGCTTTTCATCCGCGGTGAAAACTTTGGCGTGTTGAATGATGATGTCGGCGGGAGCGACGCGCGCAGATTGTTGAGCGGAGGCGGAAAAGGCCGAGCCAACGAGCAGAAGCAGGAGGATCAGGCATCGTGGCGGCTGTTCTGGTTGTGTGCGCATGGTTGTTAGATGCTGGCCTTCGCGTACAGCGCTCAGGGTAAACTGCATTCCAAAAAAGAATTCAGAACGTGGGCGGCGTGTTAACCCACAAAATCCAGGCTTCGGACTTGCCAGGGTTTTTCCAGCGATGAGGTGTGGAGCTTTCGAAATACAGACTGTCGCCGGACTTGAGCTTGTAGTGGCCCTGATTGTGAAGCCAGATCTCGAATTCGCCGCGGAGAACATGAAGGAATTCTTCGCCATCGTGGGCATACGGTTCACCGCTGCCGCCACCGGGCTTGATGCGGAAGAGGTGCGGCTCCATGGAAGTGTTGCCCCAGGCAAGAAGCTCCATGCGGACGTCGGGGCTGGTTTCGAGGATCTTGCGGTCGGCGGGATGGACCAAAGCGGGAGCATCGCCATTGGTTTGGAAAAGCGACAGAAGGTTAGTTCTATAAAATCGAGCGATGCGCCGGAGCGTGGCGACGGAAGAGCGCATCTGGCCGCGCTCGAGCGCGCTGAGAAAGCCGACAGAGACGCCGGTGGCACGGGCGACCTGGGCGAGAGAAAGACCGCGCTTGAGACGAAGGCGGCGGAATCGCTGGCCAGAAGATTGCCCGGCATCGGCGGGAGCGAGGGCGAGGCCCTGCTTTTTCAAAACATGAACAATGGCGGCGGGGTTCAGGCCGCGAGCGCGGCGCAAGAAGATGGCGCGTTGAAGTAGCCGCACATCAGACTCCGTATAGAGGCGATAACGGCTCACAGTACGCTGTGGCGTGACCAGGCCAAGAGCTTCCCACGAGCGAAGCGCAGACGAAGAAATGCCGAGGCGCCGAGCCACTTCGGAGATACGAAGGAGATTCCGGTTCGGCGAAGATTCTGATAGGGTGGACAAATTCTTTCTGCTTGACACGGCTCCCGGCTTTCTCTAAGTTTGCTGGATTATAGTAAGGTTAGGGTCTGGTAGCAACCACGAAGAAACTGGAGTTCGGGGAAACGGTCTTCGCGGAACAGGGGTGAAAGATAATGAAGCAATTCAGCTCGAATAACTTGCAGTACGCGTGTCGCCAATGCGTTGTGGCGGCGGTAATTCTGACGCTAACGCTGGCGGTGTGCGCACCATGGGGAAATGCGCAGAGCACCGGCGGACGAATTCGCGGAACGGTAACGGACGCGAGCGGCGGAGCAGTGGCGGGCGCCAAAGTGACGCTGATCAACACGGCGACGAATACATCGCGCGAAACAACGACAGGTGCGACGGGCGAATATGTGTTTCTGGAAGTGCCGGTCGCGACATATGAAATCGACATTACCCAGGCGGGATTCAAGAAATTCGTGCGGAAAGACGTAGGGGTAGACCTGAACACAACGGTCACCGTGGACATCTCGCTGCAACTGGGCGGATCGACGGAGACAGTGGAAGTGACGGGAGCGCCGCCAATCGTGGATACCACGTCGACGCAGCTGGGCGCGGTGGTGGACGAGCGCAGCGTAACGCAGTTACCGCTGAACGCGCGGGACACGTACCAATTGTTGCAACTGCAGCCGGGCGTGCAGTCACAGGTTGGAAACGATTTGTTTTACGGCAGCAACCGCGCGGGCGTGGTGACAGTGAACGGCGGACGCGGCCGGGCGAACAACTACACCATTAATGGTGGCGACGGCAACGACCTGTTCGCGAACATTCCGACGGTGCAACCCTCGCCGGACACGGTCGAAGAATTCAAGGTAATCACGAACAGTTTTGACGCAGAGTATGGACGGAACTCGGGGTCGGTCATCAACGTGGTTACGAAGTCGGGAACCAATGAATTCCACGGAGACGTGTACGAATTTTTCCGGAACGCGACGTTGAATGCCAGTGGGTTTTACGACACGACGAAGCCGGCGTCGATTCAGAACCAGTTCGGCGCGACGCTGGGCGGACCGATCAAGAAGGACAAGACGTTCTTCTTTGCGTCGTATGAAGGGCGAAGAGTAAAGAAGGGGATTTCCTCGACACCTGTGCCGGTGCCGACGTCAGCCGAGTTGGGCGGAGACTTTTCGAACGCCAATCAGCCGCTGAATCCATTTACCGGGCAGCAGGACTTCCTGGGCGTGCTGAACAATTCGACGGTGGCGAACGTTCTACAGTCGCGCTGCGGCAGCTCGTTGGGGAGCACGCAGCAGGCGGCGCTGGCTCAAGCGGCAAACGGCACGGCCACGCCGTACAGCAGTATTTTTCCAAACCTGACCATACCGACGCAGTGCTTCGATCCGGTGACCGTGGCGATCCAGAATCAATACGTAGCAGCAGCAAACGCAGCGAACGGGATCCGCCAAGTCGTGCCGAACTCCTTCGATGATGGGGATCAGTTCCAGGTACACATCGATCACGAATGGAAACCGAGCCAGAAAACGTCGGTGTACTACTACTACGACAACGATAACAACATCGATCCGTTTGCCAACTTCCAGGCAGCTGGCGGAAATCTGGGGAATTTTCCAGGCGTGACGAATACCGTCGCGCAGCAATTGAACGTGACGCATACGTCGACAATCGGCAGCACCATGGTCAATGAGGCGCGGTTCACGTATTTCCGGGAAGCGCAGCCGAAGTTCAACAAGCCACAGCTGACCAGTTCGATCCATGCGTCGTGCGGGTCGAGCGTTGCGAATTATTGTTTTACGGGAACCGCAGACACGCCGCTCGTCGACAGCAGTGGGAATCCCCTGGGGACCAGCGCGGACTACGGGATTCACCCGGGCCTGGGAGCAAATTATGAGGGTCTGCCATTCATCACGGTGTCGAGCGGATTTTCAGCCGGGAACAACTTTGAAGGGCAGCTGCCGCAGACGGGCAACACTTACCAGTTCGCGGATAACTTCAGCAAGATCATTGGAACGCACAGCCTGAAATTCGGCGCGGATTTCCGCATTCAGCATTTCGATCAGACACTGTATTACAACGTGAACGGGTCGTACAACTTCAATTCGACGGCCAACGTTTGCAATCTGGCGAGCGACCCAACCTGCACGCAGCAGTCGCTATACAACACCGGGAACGACCTGGGATATGCGGACTCCTACGCGAATTACCTGCTGGGCCTGCCGTACAGCTACAGCCAGGGTTCCGCGCAACAGGAGCTGGTGCGAAGCAAGTCGCTATATCTGTTTATTCAGGACAGCTGGAAGATCAGGTCGAACCTGACGCTGAATTACGGGCTGCGTTGGGAATTGAACACACCACTGACCGACGCAGGGCACAAGGTGCAGACGTTTCGCCCCGGGCAGCTGTCAACGATCTACCCGTGCGTGTTGCCGCCGACAGATCCGCTCTACGATGCCGCCGCGGGAATCACGGATTGCAACAGCGCAGGCGTGACGCCGGTGGGCCTGGTATTCCCGGGCGACAAGGGCGTGCCGATGAGTCTCACGAACACGTATTACAAGGCATTCGCACCGCGGCTGGGAGCGAACTGGTCGCCTTCTGCGTCAAGCGGTTTCTGGCATACGATCACGGGCGACCCAGGAAAATTCACGATTAGCGCCGGATGGGGACTCTTCTACAACCCGATCGAGCAGCTGGTGCTGGAGCAATTCAGCGCAGAGCCGCCGTTCGGTGGAAGCAACTACATTACGAACCCGTTGTTCCAGACGCCGTTCGTAGATCAGTCCGGATCGGTTTATCCGAACCCGTTCAACGGGATCCTGAACCCGCCGCGAGGCACGGCGATCAACTGGGAAACTTTCCGATCGATTTTGCTGTACGGACAATTTCCCAGCGAGCTGCGGACACAGTATTCGGCGCAATACAACCTGACGATCAAGCGGCAACTGCCGGGAGAGATTCTCTTCCAGGTGGGCTACGTAGGATCGCAAGGGCATCGGTTGTTGGCGTCATATGACCTGAACCACGGCAATCCGCAAAGCTGCAACGACCTGAACACCGTACTTGGCGCCGGGACTTGCGGACCGTACGGCGAAGACAGTTCTTACTTCATACCGGCATCTGCGACGATTCCGGTTGGAGGAATCACGCTGCCGTACGGCGGTCCGAACGGCTCGCCGTATGTGTTCCTGCCGGGCGGGGGCAACGTGGGCGCGAACAACAGCGGAAACGGCATCACCCTGGTAGGCTTGCGGCAATATTCGTCGCCATTGTGCCAGCCACTGACGGGAACCGGATGCCCGGTAGACGGCGTACCGGTATTTTCGAATATTTTCACGGAAAATACCGTGGCGCATTCCAACTACAATTCGCTGCAAGCGATGCTGCAGAAGAACTTCTCGAAGGGCCTGCAGTTCCAGGCTTCATACACCTACAGCAAGTCGCTGGACAACGCGTCGAGCTTTGAGAACGCGCTGAACCCGGTGGATTTCAACGCCACCTACGGTCCTTCGTTATACGATGCGCGGCACCGATTCGTGTTCAGCTACGTCTGGGAACTGCCGGTGCCAAAGATGGACGGATTCAAAGGGGCCTTGCTGAACGGCTGGCAAATGTCGGGAATCGTAACATTCCAGACGGGCTTCCCGATCCGTATTACATCGGCCGACGACATCGAACAGTTCGGCAGCTTGTTCTTTGAAGCGCCGGGCGAGCCGAACCTGCTGACGAAATTCCATACGCAAAATGCGCGGAAGAACGGCGGATTTGTGTTTGATTCGAGCCAGTTCTCGAACGATCCAAGCAACGGAGGGCCGGCGTATGGGACTATCGGCAACGCGCCGCGTTCGCTCTGCTGCAACCCAGGGATCAACAACTGGGATATGGGCTTCTTCAAGGGCTTTAGCCTGACGGAGCGGCTGCGCATGGAGTTCCGGACGGAGATCTACAACGTGTGGAACCATACGCAACTCTACGGCACAGACGGCAACATCTCGGACATCGGCGGAACGTTTGGACAGGCCTTGCATGCCCGTGACCCGCGCGAAATCCAGTTCGGATTGAAGTTCCTGTTCTGACGAGTACAGTCGCGGCGGGGACTCGCTTTGAAGGAGCGGGTCCGCGGACCGTGATGGTTTGCGCCCCCCGAATCGTCAGCGGCGGGAGTTCGGCAAAACCACAGGAAGGCGTAAAATACAGGACGTACTTCGCCGCAGAAACCGCGAAGTTTTCGTGAGGGCTAAAGCCCCCACCTCCTGAACAACGGGGATTTTTCGCCAGCCGGAAAACCGCCGCTACACTGACCGCAGGGAACAGACCTGCCACAGGATGACCACAGGAAGGCCAACCTGACGGAGCAAGACAATGCACGAAGCACTACAGAAGGAAATCGCTTTGTATGAAAAACGCACGCCAAAATCAGGCGAAGCGCACAAGAAAGCTCAGAACCGCATACCGCTTGGAGTCGCGAGCAATTACCGGGCCTACGATCCCTATCCGATTTTCGTGGCCGAAGGACACGGTGGGAAGATCAAGGACATCGACGGGAACGAGTACATCGACCATAACCTGTGCTTTGGTACGCTGATGGCCGGCCACGGGCACCCCGCGGTGGTGAAAGCCGTGAAGTGGGCGCTCGACAACGGCAGCACGTTCGGCATGCCGCATGGCATGGAGCTGGAGCTCGCGGAAGAAATTTGTGCGAGGTATCCGCTGGAGATGGTGCGGTTCGGCAATAGCGGCACGGAAGCAACGATGCACGCTTGCCGGATTGCGCGCGCGGCCACCGGCCGGGACAAGATCTTGCGGTTCGAAGGCGCATATCACGGATTGCACGACACAGCGCTGGTCAGCGTAAAACCAAAGGAAGAGGATTTCGGCGATATTAACGCGCCGAATTCGGTTCCGGGCGGCCTTGGCGTGATCCAAGCGGTGCTAGACAACGTGACGGTGGCGACGTTCAACAATCTGGCGAGCGTGGAGAACCGCTTCAAGCAGTTCCCGGGGCAGATCGCAGCGATCATTCTCGAGCCGATCCTGATGAACGTGGGATTGTGCTTGCCGCAGAAGGGGTTCCTGGAAGGGCTGCGCGAGATCTGCACGAAGAACGGCGCGTTGCTGATTTTCGACGAAGTGAAGACCGGTGCGAAGCTTGGCTGGAGCGGCGCGAGCGGCTACTTCGGCGTGAAGCCCGACATGATCACGCTGGCCAAATCGATTGGCGGCGGAGTGCCGCTGGCGGCATTTGGCGCGAGCCGCGCCGTGATGGACCTGATCGTCCAGCACAAGGTATTTCACGGCGGGACGTACAACACGAACCGGTTGGCGATGGCGGCAGGGCTGGCGACGTTCCGGGAAGTGTTGACGCGCGAGAATTATGCGTATGTCGAAAAACTTGGGGACAAGCTGTCCGACGGCTACCGGACGATCGTCGAGAAAGTCGGACTGGAAGCTTATGTGGTGCGGGCCGGAGTGAACGGCGCGCTGATGCTCTATCCAAAGGAAATTCAGAACTACCGCGACTGGCTGAAGATCGACGTGGATCTGTGGCGGCAATTCTGGTTTGGCATGGTGAACCGCGGCGTGCTGGCGATGCCGTATTGGTGGGACGAGCAGTGGACCATTTGCGTGCAGCACACGGAAGCGGACATCGACAAGCACCTGGCGGTGTTTGAAGAAGTGGCCGCGGGACTGGCGCAGACTCAGAAGGAACGCGGGCTGAAGTTTGTAGGCGCCGCGGGGCACTAAAGGCAGCTGAGATGCGGACCGCCGCAGGAGGCGGTCCCTACAAAGGCAAAGACAGTTGAGCAGCGAGGTCACGACGGGAGTGGCGATGGCGGCCGCGGAGGAGCAACCGCATCTGAAGCGGGTGCTGGGCCGGTGTGACCTCGTCTTACTGTTTGTGGTGGCGGTATTCAACCTGAATGTGTTGCCATCGATCGCGGCGAACGGCGGCGTGACCATCTGGTTGTGGTTGATTTCGCTCATCCTTTTTTTCTGGCCGCAAGGAATTGCGGTGATCGAGCTGGCGCACCGGTATCCCGGCGAAGGCGGAGTGTATTTGTGGGCGAAGGGAGTGTTTGGCGACTTCCACGGATTTTTGTCGGGGTGGTGCTACTGGACCAACAACATGATGTATGTGCCGACGGTGATGCTGTACTTCGTTGGCGTGTCGGTGTTCGTGCTGGGGCCGGGGCACGAGGGATTGGCGGATAACCGGACGTTTGCGTTGATCGCGTCGGTGGTGCTGCTGGCGGCGCTGGTGATTTTGAATGTGTTGGGATTGGGCGTGGGGAAGTGGATCAATAACCTCGGTGGAATCGGCACATTTGTAGCGGCATTTTTGCTGATGGGCCTCGGCGTGGTGGTGTGCATGAAATTTGGGACCACCATCCGGTGGGCGGATTTCCAGATTCCGAAGGACCCAAGGTTCGTGCTGAATTCGTTTGGCGTGATTTGTTTTGGACTCGTGGGCCTGGAACTCGCGTCGATCATGGGAGATGAAATCGAAAACCCGCGGAAGACGTTGCCTGGCGCGGTAGCTTGGGGCGGCCTGCTGTCGGGCTTGCTGTATATCGGCGCGACGCTGACCTTGCTGGTGGCGGTAGACAAGAACAGCATCAGCGTGTTGCAGGGGATAGTGCAGGCGGTAAGTCACATGGCGGATCAGGTACATGTGGCGTGGATTGTGGCGCCGTTTGCGTTTTTGTTGAGTTTGTCGATTGCGGGGATCGGATCCGCGTGGTTGGGCGGGTCGGCGCGAATTCCATTCGTGGCTGGGTTGGACTCGTATATGCCGGCATGGCTTGGGAGGATCCACCCGAAGTATGCGACGCCGTATGCCGCGCTGATCGTGCATGCCACGGTGTCGCTGATTCTAGTGACGGTGAATTTTTTGTCGACGGGGAACGTACAGGCGAGCTTTCAATCGTTACTGTCACTGGCGGTGGTGCTGCAGCTGATCCCGTTTCTGTACATGTTCGGCGCGCTGCTGAAGATCGCGTTTGATGACGGGTTCGTACGGGGGCGTTACGGCAAGGGCACTCTGATTTTTGCGGGTGTGAGCGGGCTGGTGACAACGACACTGGGCATTGCGCTGGCGTTTTTCCCGGCGCAGCAGATCAAGTCGCTGCGGTCGTACGAGATTTGGATGGCAGGCGGCACGATCTTCTTCATTGGCCTCGCGGCGTTTTTCTTTTTCGTGTATGGAAGCCGGAAGGCGGCTCGGAAGTTAGCAGCGGGTTCCACGGCAGCTTAGGAATTCGGAGGCGGAGCATGTCAAGCACAGCAAAACCGACGGTGAAGACGTATCAGAACTACATCAACGGCCAGTGGGCGAGCGGTTCTTCGAATGAAACGTTCGCGGTGTACGACCCTTCGACGGAAGAGGTGATCGCTTATGTGGCGCAGGCGACGGCGGCGGATGTCGACAAGGCCGTGAAAGCCGCGCGGGCAGCGTTTGATAGCGGGCCGTGGGCGCAAACGACTGCGGCTGACCGCGGGCGGATCCTGTTCAAGCTGGCAGAGAAGGTGCGGCAGAACAGCGCGATGCTGGCGGAACTGGAGGCGCGGAACTCCGGCAAGCCGATCGTGGAGGCGGAGTACGACATCGCCGACGTGGCGAACTGCTACGAGTATTACGGCGGGCTGGCGAACAAAGTGACCGGGACAGTGAACCCGGTACCAGCAAACGCTCTGAGCTTTACGATGCGCGAACCCGTGGGCGTGGCGGGACAGATTATTCCGTGGAATTACCCGCTGCTGATGGCGGCGTGGAAACTGGCGCCGGCGATCGCCGCGGGCTGCTGCTGCGTGCTGAAGCCGGCGGAACAAACGCCGTTGACGGCGATGGAATTCGCGAACTGGTTCGAAGAGGTGGGCCTACCACCGGGCGTGGTGAATGTGGTGAACGGCGTTGGCGAAATCACGGGCGTGGCGCTAGTGGCGCATCCGGGTGTGGACAAAATTGCGTTCACGGGCAGCGCGGCCGTGGGAAAAATGATCGTGAAGGGCGCAGCGGATACGCTGAAGCGCGTGACGCTGGAATTGGGCGGGAAATCCCCGAACGTGTTTTTTGCCGATGCAGATTGGGAAGCCGCGGTGGACGGCGCGTTGTTCGGCGTGTTCATCAATCAAGGCGAAGTCTGCTCGGCGGGCAGCCGCATTCTGGTGGAAAAGAAAATTTACAGCAAGTTTGTGGAAGCGATGACGGAGAAGGCCAAGCGCATCAAGCTGGGGCCGCCGCTCGCACGCGAAACGAAGATGGGACCACTGGTCAGCAAGGAGCAGTACGACCGGGTGAGTTCGTATCTGGAAGTGGGCAAGAAAGAAGCAAAAACGGCGATTGGCGGCGGGCGGCCGAAGGCCATCGGGAAGGGTTATTACGTCGAGCCGACGATTTTCTATGACGTGGACAACAGCGCGCGGATTTCACGCGAAGAGATTTTCGGGCCGGTGGCGTCGGTGATTCCGTTCGACGGCGAAAGCGATGCTATTCGCATCGCGAACGATACGCCGTATGGGCTGGCGGGAGCGGTGTGGACGCGCGACATTTATAAAGCGTTCCGGGTGGTGAAGGCGATGCGCGCGGGCATTGTGTGGGTGAATCATATGCAGCCGACGTACATGGAAGCGCCGTGGGGCGGATACAAGCAGTCCGGTTTCGGGCGTGAGCTGGGACCGTGGGGATTGGAAGAATACCTGGAGACGAAGCAGGTGTTCGTGAATTTGGATGAGGCGCCGATCGGTTGGTACTGAGATGCGATGAGCAGCGGTTGGTCGTAGAGCTTCATTTGAGATCCTTCGGCGCAGACGGCGCGCCTCAGGATGACAAGTTTCGAGCAGCTTGAATCCTTCGGTGCCCTTGGCCGGGCGCCTCAGGACGAGGGGGAAGAAGCGATGAAGACGATACAGATTCGTACGGAAATTCCTGGGCCCAAGTCGAAGGCGTTGGTGGCGCGCAAGGATGCCGCGATTCCGCGAGGGCCAGCTTTGGTAACACCGGTATGCGCAGCGAAAGCCGAGGGCGCGTGGATTGAGGATCTCGATGGAAACCGGTACATCGATTTTGCGGGCGGGATCGGCTGCCTCAACTCGGGGCACCGTGCGCCGCGCGTCGAAAAGGCGCTTCGCGAGCAGTTGGATAAGTTCCTGCATCTTTGCTTTGGCGTGACGCCTTACGAGTCATACGTGGCGCTGGCAGAGACACTGAATGGGCTCGCACCGATCAGTGGGCCAAAGAAGACCATGTTCATCAACTCTGGCGCGGAAGCAGTGGAGAACGCGATCAAGATCGCGCGGGCGTATACGAAGCGGCCGGCGGTGATTGCGTTCGAAGATGCGTTTCACGGGCGCACACTGCTGACGATGTCGCTGACCAGCAAAATCGTGCCGTACAAGGCGGGATTCGCGCCGTTCGCACCGGAAGTGTATCGCGTGCCGTACGCGTATTGCTATCGGTGCTCGTATTCGAAGACCTATCCAACATGCGAAGTGTATTGTGCGAAGCACCTGGAAGATGCGTTCCGGCGCGTGGTGGACCCGAACACGGTGGCGGCGATTATTGCGGAGCCGGTGCTGGGCGAAGGCGGATTTGTGGTGCCGCCGAAGGAATTTTTCCCGATCCTGCGCGAGATCTGCAATAAATACGGAATTGTGCTGATTTCTGACGAAGTGCAGAGCGGAATCGGGCGAACTGGGAAGTGGTTCGCGATAGAGCATTTCGGCGTCGAGCCTGACCTGATCACGACGGCGAAGTCAGTGGGCGGCGGGTTGCCGATTGGCGGGGTGACTGGACGCGCGGAAATTATGGACGCGCCGAATCCCGGCGGGCTGGGCAGTACGTTCGCGGGGAATCCCATGTCGTGCGTGGCGGCGCTTGCCGCGCTCGAGACGATCGAGAAGGACGGGCTGCTCGAGCGGTCCACGGCGATTGGTAATCGATTCGTGCAACACGTGGATGGATGGAGGAAGAAATTCAGCCTGATCGGCGAGGTGCGGGCGCTGGGCGGAATGTGCGCGTTCGAACTGGTGAAGGACGCAGGAACACGTGAACCCGCCGGCGCGGAAACCAAGGAATTGGCGAAGTACGCGTACGAGCACGGCGTAATCACCATTACGGCGGGGACGCTGGGGAATGTGATGCGCATCCTGGTGCCGCTGGTGGTGACGGACGAGCAGTTCGACGAAGCGATGGGAGTGCTGGAAGCGGGATTGGCACACGTGAGCGAAAAGAAGGAGCCAGTGGCTTCGCACGCATAGTTAGAGAAATGAGTGTGAGAAGGCGGCCTTGCGAGGCCGCCTTTCTTGTATAGAGGCCTGATACGCAGCGAGGAAGGCGATGAGCACAAGGGCAACGGTCACGGCACCGGATCTGGGATTTCTGCTGAATGGGAAATGGCACAACGACGGTGAGCGAATTGAGGTGCATGCGCCGGGAACCGGGCAACTGGTTGGCACGACCCGCCGCGCGACCGCTGCTCACGTGGAAGAAGCGATTCAGGGAGCGGTACGCGCGTTTGAGATTACGCGACACATGGGCGGGTTCGAACGGCAGCGGATTTTGCGGACCATTTCGCACGGAATCGAGCGGCAGAAAGAGGAATTGTCGCGACTGGTGGCGCTAGAGGCGGGCAAGCCGTTGAAAGCGGCGCGGGTGGAAGTGGAGCGGGCGGCGTTCACGTTTTCGATTGCGGCGGAAGAGACGGTGCGGCTGGGCGGAGAGTACCTGCCGCTGGACTGGCAGGCGGCTGCGGCGGGCAAGTGGGGAATCGTGCGGCGGTTTCCGTTGGGACCCATCGCCGCGATTACACCATTCAATTTTCCGGTCAACCTGGTGGTGCACAAGCTGGCGCCGGCAATTGCCGCGGGCTGCCCGATCGTTCTGAAACCTGCGCCGCAGACGCCGCTGTGCTCCTTGCGGCTGGGCGAGATTATCCAGGCGGCAGGATGGCCGCCGGGCGGATTGAACGTGTTGCCGCTTTCGAACGCAGACGCGGCGAAAATCGCGAGCGACGACCGGTTGAAACTGTTGAGCTTCACGGGAAGCACTGCGGTGGGTTGGGCATTGAAACAAAAAGCTGGAAAGAAGAAAGTGGTGCTGGAACTGGGCGGAAATGCAGGCGTGGTGGTGTGCGCGGATGCGAACCTGGAGTACGCGGCAGAGCGATGCGTGCTGGGTGGGTTTACCTATGCGGGGCAGACGTGCATTTCGGTGCAGCGGATTCTGGTGGAGGAAAGCGCGTTCGATCACTTCACGGCCGCGCTGGTGCGCCGCGTGCAGCGGCTGAAGGTAGGCGAGGTGCTCGATGAGCACACCGACGTAGGCCCGTTGATCAACGAGGAAGCGGCGAAGCGCGTGATTGAGTGGATCGACGAAGCGGTCGAAGGCGGGGCAAAGGTGTTGTGTGGCGGAAAGAGGCGCGGCGTGACCGTTGCCCCGACAGTGTTGACGCACACGCGGCCGGAGATGCGCGTGAACTGCATGGAAATTTTCGGGCCAGTCGTGACGGTGGAGAAGTTCCACAGCTTCAGCGAGGCGCTTGCGATACTGAACCGGTCAGATTTCGGGTTGCAGGCGGGCCTATTCACGAGAGATTTCTCGCGGATTACGGAAGCGTTTGAGACGCTGGAAGTGGGTGGATTAATGGTCGGCGAGGTACCGAGTTGGAGGATCGACCACATGCCATATGGCGGAGTGAAAGACTCCGGCCTGGGGCGCGAAGGGCTTCGGTATGCCATGGAAGAGATGACGGAGCCGAAATTACTGGCGATTCATCCGCAAGGGATTTGAACGGGAGAAAAGAACTGTAAAGCGGTGGAAGAGTGAGGAAAAAGTAGCGATTCGATATGGCGCAAGAGTTCAACCGACAAGTGGCGATTGTAACGGGGGCGGGAAGCGCATCGGGAATTGGCTTTGCGATTGCGCGAAAGCTCGTTAATGAGGGCGCATATGTTGCGATTACGGCGACGGGAGAGCGAATTCATGCACGCGTGAAGGAGCTGGATTCAATCGGTGAACGAGTGAGCGGGTTCGTGGCCGATCTGACCGACGAATCGCAAGTGAGGGGGCTCGTGAGAACGGTCACACAGTGGCAAGGGCGAATCGACGTGCTGGTGAACAATGCAGGGATGGCTACCGGCGGGAATCAGCCGGCGAACGATCTGTTGGAGAAGCTAACCTACGCGGAGTGGCAGAAACAGATGGCGATGACGCTCGACACGGCGTTTCTGATGACACGAGAAGTGTTGCCGGTGATGCGGAAGCAAAAGTACGGGCGGATTGTGAATGTCAGTTCGGTGACCGGGCCGACGGTGAGCAACGCGGGATCTGGCGCCTACGGAGCGGCAAAGGGCGCGATGGACGGAATGATGCGGGCAGCCGCGATCGAAGCTGGGCTCGAGGGGATTACGGTGAACGCCGTGGCACCGGGATGGATTCAGACGGGATCGTCGCTGCCGGAAGAATTGGAAGCGGCAGAGTACACGCCGGTGGGGCGGGCAGGTACGCCGCGGGAGGTAGCCGCGGCGGTCTGTTTTCTGGCTTCGCGCGAGGCTTCCTATATTACCGGCCAGGTGTTGATCGTGGACGGTGGAAACGTCCTGCAGGAAATAAAGAAAGCCTGAGTCTATGAGCCAGCGCCGGGCCGCGCGACCCTGAGCCTGGACGGTGCATATCTTTACAATGATACCAAGGTAGTTACCAGGCGTACCTAGAGCTTTGCAGTTGACGAAATTCAGGATTTAGCTATATTCCTAGCCCACAGTCGTGGCTTGCCCGGGTCGTGAGGATGTACGGGTGCACGGTGCAAATTTCCCGTATTGAGGAGCACGGTTATGTCTCCTGGCCTCGTAATAATGGACTTGGGCGAATTCCCCTCGCTTACTGCTTCGAAAGTGATTGCATTGCGGCCTGAGGCTGCGGTGACCTTGGCGGTCATCGCGGGTTTGCTACTGTTCCTGCTGCTGCAGCATCGCCGGCACGCGCAGGCGCTGAATCGAGAGGCAAAACGCCACGCTCTGGGAAAACGAATCTCCGAGTTTGGGGAACGGCTGGCGGGCAGCGCTCCCGACGCGCTGGAATCCATGATCACACAGGGATTGACGGGCATCGTCGAGCTGCTGAACGCGGACCGGCTGTGCTGGTATGAGGTGGACGAGGATTCCGCGGTGCTGCGGCACAAGTTTACGGGAAGCGTGCGGCAAGCTCCCTCGTCGCCAAAGACCGTTCTGCCGGACAACATGCCATACATGGCGCAGCGGTTGGGGAATCACGAGTGCGTGCTTCTCGAAGAGCTGGAGGATCTGCCGCCAGCAGGGCAGGTGGATCGTAAATTTCTGGAAGGCCTGGGGGTAAAGTCGCTGCTGCTGATTCCGTCGAGATACAGTCCGCGAAGAAATGGGGTTCTTGGGCTGGCGTCATACAGCAAAAACGAGACCTGGCCGGAAGATGCGGTAAGCCAACTGGCCATCGCCGCGAACATCATCGGAGCCACGCTGGAAAGGAAGTATGCGCAAGCCGCGGAGCAGGAGAGCGAGGGGAGGTTCCGTTATCTGTTTGCCCAAGCATCGATCGGTATCGCGCTGGAAACGTTGGATGGCCGGATTCTGGAAGTGAATCCGGCGTTTTGTGGGATGCTCGGGTATTCGCTGCAGGAAATGAGAGAACTGAATTGCGCAGGGATCAGCCACCCGGATGACGAGCAGGTGGAAAAGCCGCTATTTGAGGAATTGCGGCAAGGGCTAAGCTCGAGTTACACCATCGAGAAACGGTTTTACCGGAAAGACGGTTCGCAGATGTGGGGACAGGTGAGCGTTTCACTGCTGAACCTGCGTCCGGATTCGGCTCCGCTGGTGCTGGGGATGGTCAGCGACTGTACCGCGCAAAAAACCGCCGAGAATTCGTTGAGACAGCGGGACCAGGAATTACAGCGGCTGGCAGGACACTTGATCAAAGCGCAGGAGGAGGAGCGCAGCCGGATTAGCCGCGAATTGCACGATGATATCGGGCAGCGGGTGGCTTTGCTGGCCTGCGAACTGGATCGCGAGCGGCTCGGCGGGAACGGCCAGGCTCTACGCGCGGAACTGGATGCCATCGCCTCAGACATCCACAAGCTTTCCCACGAGTTGCACTCGGCGAGTTTGCGGTGTGGCGGGCTGAAGATTGCGTTGAAGGACTTGTGCCGGAAATACGTCTATAATCATAACGTGGAGATCGATCTTCAGGCGGATCTTCCCGAGTTCAAGATGCCGCCGGACGCGGCGCTGTGTCTGCTGCGTGTAGCGCAGGAATCGCTGGCCAACGCTTTGAAACACGCGCGAACCAACAAGATTTACGTGAGGCTGACGCAGGATGGAGAAAGGGCGCAGCTCGTGGTGCGGGATTACGGGAAGGGCTTCGATCCGGCAGCGCAATCCGGGGGGATTGGACTGACGAGCATGCGAGAACGTTTGCGGTTGTGCGGCGGGGTGCTGAGCGTGCGATCGAGCCCCAACGAGGGCACAGAAATCGCGGCGGAGGTGCCAACACCGGCGAAGGTAGCGGCAGCCGCGGTGGGTAATTGAAACCAGATCAGGAACGGCAAAAAGAGTGGATGGCGATTCGGGGACGCCCGAGCCGCAATTTGGCGACGGGAATAATTCTCAAAAAAAATTGCTAATCGGTTGTGCGGGTGCAGGGGTGTGCGTAGGCATAGTGGGTTGAGGTGTGGCTACTGGCGTGGAGGCCTGGACATGCAAGAAGTTAGAGCGGGGGAGCGGCGGGCGGCGGCGTTGAGGATGTTTCAAAGCGGGAAATATGAGGAGGCGGCGCGTGGATTTCGCCAGGAATTGGACGAGCGGGAAACAAGCGAGGGCTGGAACGATTGGGCTGCAGCGGAGACGTTTTGCGGACGGATTGAGGCGGCGATTGCCGGGTTACACGGGCGCTGCGAGTGGATCCGGCGAATGTGCAGGCCAAAGAGAACCTGCTGGCATTGCGTGAGCAATGCTTGAAGACGATGGAAGCCACGCAAGCGAACGGGTCGAAATCGGGCAAAGAGCCCGCCGTTGAGCCGGCACCCGCGTACACCGCGGAACAGAGGTTGGACGCGGCGTTGCAATCGTTCATAAATGCACTTGAGCAGACTCCACTTTGCGATCCGACACTGCCGGCGTGGCTACGCGACGCGCTCGAGAAATCGGGGACGAACAGTTCCTACGTTGTTCGTGAAGCTTACCGTTTGTTCGCGTTGATAGAGGAAGGAGTCAAACGGCGCGCGTCGGAATGGATGGAGCAGGCCGGAGAAGAAAACTATCGGTTGCGACTGATTGCAGCGCTGGGCGCGTTTGAGAAACAGGATTGGCCGCGGGTCTTGCGGCTGGTGCGGGCGACGGGAGACCAGAATCCCGCGGATCTGTACGTCGAACGGGTGCGGATGCACGCCGGAGAAAAAGTGGCACGAAGCGGATGCGGCGCACGAGAATCCGTTTGCGGGGCTGGAGGAATACCTGAAGAACAGCTTTTGCACCGTGCCATGGGAGAACCTGGAGATTGGCTCATGGGGAGTGGAGATCGAAAAAACCGGGAACGCATATTTGTGTTGCCCGGGGCAATTGCCACTTGTGGTCGGGAATGTACGAGAACGGCGAGCTGAAGAAGTGTGGAACTCCGAAGCGGCGCAGGAAGTACGGCGAGGCATCCTGGACGGGAGCTTCCGCTGTTGCGGCCCCATCCATTGCCCGCTGATTGGGGGAAGGCATCTGCCGACGCGTGAGAAAGAGCTGGCAACGGCGCGTGCAAAGGCGGGAGCAACGAATGCCGTTTTGGAGGACTTGTTTCCCGTGACCGTAATGCACGGGCCCGAGGAATTGCACTTGAGTTACGACCGGAGTTGCAACCTGAGCTGCCCTTCGTGTCGTCCAGCGAAGTATGTTGCGCCGGCAACGCGTCAGGCGGAAATGGAAGCGGCGTTCGGCGAAACCGTGCGGCGATTGGCGAACGAGGCGCGGGTGATCTATCTTGACGGAGCCGGAGAAGCGCTGGCGAGCAAGCATTCGCGGGGGCTCCTGAAATCGCTGACGCGCGCGGAGTATCCGAACCTGAAGTTCCAACTCATCTCGAACGGCCAATTACTGGACCAGCGGGCGTGGGGCGAGTTTGATCTGCTCGGACGCGTGGACCGGGTCTTTCTGTCGATGGATGGCGCGCGGGAAGCAACCTATGGCGCGACGCGACGCGGGGGGGACGTTGAAACGGTTTGTGAGGAATCTGGCGTTTCTGGATGAGCTGCGGCAAAAGAAAGGCGAGAAGTTCGGGATCACGGTTCAATATGTCGTCTCCGCGCTGACGTTTCGGGAAATGCCCGAGGCGGTGCGGTTGCTTAGGCAGTACCACGTGGACCGGCTGGTGTTCATCGCATTTCGAAATTTGGGACATATGGGTAACGGCGAGAGTCGGAGATGGATTGTGACCAATCCGGAACACGCGGAGCATGAAGAATTCCTCTGCGTGCTGGAAGTTCCCGAATTGCGCGACCCGATGGTGGATCTGGGAAGCGTGATGGAATCGCGGCGCACACACCCGCAACCGAGCTAAGTTGCTCAGCGGCGGCTTGCGCCGCCACACCGGGTCACACGAAGGAGCAGATCGTCGGCTTGGCCAAGCGGACGAAGTCGGCGTAGGCAACACGCACCGCGTCGTGATGCGTGCCCGCGTTAAAGACGACTTCCTTGTCCTTGGCCAGCGATTCATCCATGTAAACCGGCAAATTGTAGAGCGCTCCGAAGGGCGGCATGGCACCGAGTTCGCAATCAGGGAAAAGACCGACGAACTCGAGCTCGGAAGCGAGCCGGACAGGCTTGCCAACGACGGCAGCGAGCTTGTCGATCTTTACGTGACGAGCACCCGGCAACACGGCAAGAATCGTTTCCTCGATACCTTCACCAGCGCGCAGCACCACGGTCTTGGCGATTTCCCGGCCGGAAATCTGCATGAGCGCTGCCGTGCCTTGCGCGGTGTAGGTGGTGGTATGAGGAAGCGTTTCGTAAGATATATGGTTCGACTGCAGGAAAAACTTCAGACGCTGAGGAACACTCATAGGAGTACTCCCTTCGCCCAGGTCGATACACGGCGATTATAGACCCGCGGGACGACCAGGGATAGGGCAACAATCAGGTCGTGGTGGTGGCGCGATTGGGGTGACTACGAGGATGGATGTTCGGGCATGGGGCAGAACTGGCCCTCGAAGAAGCCTTCGGCGGCGATGTCGAAGGTGCGGTTGAAGCGGGCGCGGGAATTCTCCCAAGTGATGATGGCGGTGAGTTCAACGAGCTGGCGCTCGGGGAATTGCCGTCGCAGGGCGGCGTAGAGTTCGTCGGAAACGTTGGCGGGTGTGCGGGTGAGCGCGGTGGCGAGGCGGAGGGCGAGTTTTTCCTGATCATTGAAGTAGGGGCTGGATTCGAATTGCGCGATCTCGTGGAGCTGCTGTTCGGTGATTCCGGATTTTCTGCCGACGGCAGAATGAATGTCGATTCAAAAAGGACAGCCCCCCATCACCGCGGTTTTGAGCTGCGCCAGTTCTTTCAGGTGCATCGGGACAGTGCCCTTGGCGGCGGAATAGAGATCAAGGCGGGTGGCGTGGCGGAGGTATTTGGGATCGAAGGCGCGGATGCGCATGCCGAGCGGAACGCGGCCGAGTGCGCGTTTGGCGAAGAAGAAAAGAATGCGTGCGGCGAGACCGGGGTCTTGAGCGCCTTCGGAACGAAGCATAACGGTTCCTCAATTCGTTTGATGTTGAGATTAAATTGGCGTTTATGTGTCCAGCGAAGCGGTCGGCCTCAGAAGGCCGTCCCCACAAAAGAGCTAGAAACCATACTTGGCAACGATTTGTTTGGTTTTCTTGTCAATGAGAGCGAGGGCGGCGTGTTGGGCAGGCACAGTAATTTCGAGTTCTGTGCTTGCGACTCGTTCCCCAAACTTGTACGCAATGTTCGCGTCAGATTCGTTCTCAAGAACGCACAAAACTGTGCTGTTGAGTTCGATTGAATATTCGAGCAGACCAGCTGTCCACAACGCTGGGCCAAGTCTGCGTGCCATCAGGCCGATTGCCTCCAGGGCCTCGCGATAGAGTGCGGTCCCATCTCCTGCCTCTTTTGATAGCTCGACCGGATAGGAAGTCAGAAACAATCTTCCCTTTCCCAAAGGAATCTGATTGATGGTTGACGCATCCCAGAAACGCAGATACTCCAAAAGCTGCTGCCGATCCTGAGCAAACGACAGCGAGATTGGCATCCCACTGAATGCCTCGTGTGGTGGGTATTGCTGTTTCTCTCTCTCATTGCTGAGGTTCGAGATCACCGCCTTGTGAAAGGTGAGCGGTTCGGTGGTCGCTTTGATTCCCAATGGGGTATAGCGGTCGACAAGGTGCCAGTGTTCGTCGCGGGAGACCGGGCCGGTGACGAGGAGGTTGCCGCCGTCACGGACATAGGTGAGCAGGGCTTGCCAGGTGGATTCGCGGAGAGCCTGCGCGGAGGGAAGGATGACGAGCTTGGGCGAGCCGAGCTTTTCGATCTGGTTTTCCGCGATGATGTAACAAGGCTGATGGAGGCCGTAGGCAAGGGCGCGGACGGCGTTTTGTTGCGCTTCGATTTGCAGTGGGCCCATCACGGAAAATTGCGCGGCTTGCGAGGTGACGATGGCGATGTCGGGACGCTTGGGATTGACGAGATAGGGCGAAGCGGCGGCGGCGAATTTGGCCATGTCGCGGAGCACGGTAGCTTCGGGCTTTTCAGTGCCGTCGGCGTGCAACGTGCCGATAGGCGTCTCGTTGCTTTCGGTCATGTAGGAATTGGAGTTCCAGAGCCACTCGATGGCGCCGGAACCTTGCACAAACGACAGTGCGAATTTGCGTTCGAAGAGCGAGGCTTCCTGTTCGGGCGTGCCGCGGGCAATTTCGTCGGGAGTGAGTTCGCGCTGCAGGCCGGTTTCCTGGATGAGCATGGCCTTGCCGGGCTGTTTGGCGACGAGGGAATCCCAGAGGAGGTAGTCGTTCTGCCACCAGGAGTGGTTGGTAGTGAAATCTACGTAGTCGGCGAAGAAGGCGGGATTGAGGCGATCGAGGTAGCCGCCTTCGTCCTGGCCGACGGTGATGGGGGCGTTGGAACCGGTTGCGCGGATGGCGTCGCGCATGCCGCGAACCCAGTCGGCGAATTTCTCCTGGGCGAACAGCACATAATCGTACATACGTAACGAATTAATTCCGGCATAAACGCCGCGTTGCGCGAATTCATCTTCGGTGGGGAGGGAGATGGCGCCGGCGATGGATTCGGGCGTGACGTTCCAGGCGGCGGCGAGAGCGGCGCGGTCGGGATATTTCTGTGCGAGCCAGGCGTTCCACGCGGCGAGTTCGACCTGATCGTAATTGGGGCGCATTCTCCATAGCTGCTTTGAGAAGCTCGGCTCGTTGATGAGGTCCCAGGCGAGGAAGGGAACGTCGTGAAAGCGAGCGGTGACGGAGGTAACCAGTGTTTGCTGCTTGTGGACGGCTTCGCCGTCGAGATAGGGATTCACGCCGCCGAGAATTTCGGGGAGGAAAGCGAAGAAATTGAATTGCACTGGGAAATTATATTTGCGGGCGGTCATTAAATAGGCTTCCATAGTGCGCAACGTACGCTCGTAGGGACGGCCCGTCTCGTCGCAGAGCTTGTCCCAACCGGTCCACCAGCCGGTGCGAATCATGTTGAGGCCGGCGGAATGGATCAGGCCCAGATCGGCGTTCCAGACGTAGACGTTAGGATGATCGAAATAAAGGCGCTGAACCTCGCTGGACATGTAGGTGGTGCCGACAACGGCAAGGGGCTTGCCATCGATCGTGAAGTAGTCGGCGTTGACGCCGAGTTTCGGGCCGGAGCGCAGGTAGGCTTCATCGCGAATCCAGAAAGCTGAATGGTAGATGGCGCGGAGGGTGGTGCCTTCGAGCAGGCGTGCTTCAACGATGTGCAGACCTTTGGAGGCGGGGGCGGGAAGCTGCGTGGTGGTGATGGCGGGGAGAATAATGGTGGCTGATTGTTTTTCGCCCGGCTTGTTCTCGGGATAAGAAGTGATCTGGACGGTCAGGGGAGCGGCGGGCTTGACGGGCGAATGGAAGAGCGTTTCAAGTTCGATGGGCTCGCCAGCGATATAAAGCGGCAGAGTTGGGCGAACGGAGAATTGCAGCGCGCCTTCAAGGGCACGGTCCGCGAGAACGCGGAGAAGTTTTGTGGAATCGGGTGAGGAGTAGAAATCGGACGTAAGTTCGGCGGAGAGAAAAATCCAGCGGCCGCCGTCGAAGGTGGAGGAATAGTTGTCGATCTGAAGAATCGGCGCAGACAGTTTGCGGCCGTTGCTCACGCCCCAGACGAGCGCGTCGAGATTGACGTCGAGGGAACCGGCGGAGCCACCACGATTGTAGAGGTCGTTGGTGCTGAGACGAATAATGGGGCTGAAGGCCTGCTTCCAGGAGAAATGTGGCAACTCGACGGGAATCTCCGGATTGGGCGTGAAGGTGGCGCCATCGGAGCCCGGTGTAGCTTGATACTGATCGATGAGCAGCGGGCGCGTGAAGCGGGTGCTGTAGTCGCGTAGGTGCCAGCCAGAATTGTCGTGATACGCGGCGCGGGTGAAGGGGCGGCCACCGAGTACGAGGAGATTGCCACCATGATGGAGGAAGTCGGTAATGCTGGACCAGGCGGCTTCGGGAACGGCGGAACCTTGCGGGAGGATGAGCAACTTCGTTTTCTCATCTGCGAGTTGGGCGGCGAGCTGATCGGTGGCGGCGAAGCGCGCGCCCGGGAAGATTTGTTTGAGCTGAGCGGCCGTGGCAACGGCGGAATCAGCGGAGGGCAGGCCGGGCTCCGACCAAATGACGGCAGAGGGATACTGTTGCGCGCGGGAGGAAGCAGGGTTGAAAAGCGCGAGCAAGCAGGTAAAAAAAATGAGCAACGCGGCGAAGTGGGACATAGTCAGGTCTCTCAATCCGCTGAAGAAAATCGATGCGGCAACTCTTATACCACGTTCATCCGCGGAACGTTGTGATGAGAAACCTTTGGGAGAAAACGGGAGCTGTGGCAGTATCTAGGCAAAAGCAGTGTCCGCGGAAGTGCGGAGAAAAGGAATTCCACGATGCCCAACATCAGCACGTCGAGTGCGGCGGTGGAGACCACGGCGGCGCCGGGTCCGCAAAAAAGCTATGGGGGCGCACTCGCAGTTGTGACCACGTTGTTCTTTATGTGGGGATTCTTGACCTGCCTGAACGATATTCTGATTCCCCACCTTCAATCGATTTTCGATTTAAATTACTTCAAATCGATGCTGATTCAGTTCGCATTCTTTGGCTCGTATTTCGTTTTTTCCATACCTTCCGCCAAAATCATCGACTGGATCGGGTATCAGCGATCAATGGTGGCCGGCTTGCTGACGATGGGCCTGGGAGCGTTCCTGTTTGTGCCCGCGGCCATGGTGCCTTCTTATCCGTTGTTTCTGGGAGCGCTGATCGTATTGGCTGCAGGGATCACGTGTCTGCAGGTGGCCGCGAATCCATACGTGACCGTGCTGGGCAAGCCGGAAACCGCTTCGAGCCGTCTGAATCTGACACAGGCATTTAATTCTCTGGGGACGTTTCTTGCTCCATTCTTCGGCGGATTGTTGATTCTGAGCGCAGCCCCAAAAGCCATTGACGAGATACGGGCATTAACGCCGGACGCTCTGCAGGCCTACCGCTTGCATGAAGCGGCGACAGTCAAAAGCCCTTACGTGGGCTTGGGCATTGTGTTGGTAGTGCTGGCGATGGCGATCGGGATGTTCAGACTGCCGAAGATCGAGCACGCGCAACATAAAGTCGGCGAAAAGGTGAACGATTCGATCTGGAATCATCCGAACCTCATCTTTGGCGCGATTGCCATTTTTGTTTATGTAGGTGCGGAAGTCTCCATTGGAAGCTTCTTGGTCAAGTATTTCCATGAGCCTGGGATTGGGGGGCTCGCCGAAAAAGTTGCCGCCAGCTTCGTGGCGTTTTACTGGGGTGGTGCAATGCTGGGGCGATTCATCGGATCGAACTTCCTTGGCGGCGCAAAGGCTAAATACATGTGGGGGGTCTCCGCTCTTAGTGTTGCGCTGATTCTCCTCTCCTATCCAATTGGAAATCAGATACCAGCTGGATATCAGCCGGGTGTGCCGAATCTAATGTTTCTAGCGTGGCTGCTGTTTGAAGGGCGGCCGCTGTTCATCCTGGTTGCAGTCGCGGCGGCTTCTATCGCATTGGTTGCCGCATTCAAAGGTGGTAAAGCTACGGCGCATACTGGGTTGCTACTGGGGATTTGCGCGATGGCGACGAGCGTGCTGGTTGCAATTTCCATGTTAGGCACGGGGCACGTGGCCATGTGGAGCATCATCCTAGTGGGCTTCTTCAATTCGATCATGTTCCCAAGCATCTTTACACTGGGCGTGGCGGAACTTGGGCCGCTGACAGGCGACGGTTCGGGAGTCATGATCATGGCGATTGTCGGCGGGGCGATTGTGCCACTTGCGCAAGGATGGATTGCCGACAAAATCGGCATTCATCATGCGTTCTTTTTGCCGGTGATCTGTTACCTGTACATTTTGTTCTTCGCGCTGAGTGGGTCGAAGCCGAATAGCCAGCGGCACGCGCGAGCATAAGCCATCAGAACGGTCCAGCTCAGAAGGTGGACCCTACGAGATGTCTCGAAATCAGGAACAGTGCGTGAGGTCAGGAGCGGCGCGCCGGCGCGGAGGAATTGCGAACCACTAACTCGGGTTCGACGGCAATCTCCGGCAGGAACGCGGCGCGTTCCTCGATGCGGTCAATGACCGTTTGCGCCGCGATGCGGCCCATCTTCAGCAGCGGCTGGCGAACGGTCGTGAGAGTCGGAATCGAAAACTGGGCCAGCGCCACGTCGTCGAATCCCACAACCGAAATGTCTTCAGGGATGTGGTGGCCGGCTTCCTGGAAGGCGCGCATGGCGCCAACGGCGGAGATGTCGTTGTAAGCGAACAGGGCGGTGAAGGGAACCTGTCGCGAGAGCAGCGCTTTGCCGTAGGGATACCCGATTTCCGGAGTGGATTCCATGCCTTCGAGCTGCAGAACGAGTTCCGGATGGATTTCGATGCCGAACTCGGCAGCGACCTCTTGAATGGCGGCCCAGCGGGTAGCGGAGTCTGAGCTTTGTTCCTGTCCTCTGAGAAAGGCAATGCGCTTGTGGCCCAGCTCTTGGAGATGGCGGAGGCCGAGTTCGGCGGCACGGCGGTGATCGAGGATGATGTTGGTGACATTGTCGACGTGCTGATGGCCGGCAACAGCGACGGTGGGCAGCACCGGCGATTGTTCAATCGAAGTGTCGATGGTGATCAGGCCTTCGATACCGCGGGCCAGCAGCATATCCGAGTAGGTCTGCAGGAGCCGGGAATCGTGGCGATGCGCGACGGTGAAAAAGAAGTAGTTCTTTTCGCTGAGGTACGTCTCGATGCCGTTGACCACCATGCCGCCATAGGCATCGCCAATCTCCTCGGCGATCACACCAATCGTGAAAGTGCGCTGCACCCGGAGGGAGCGAGCCAGAAAATTCGGGCGGTAATTGAGTTCGCGCGCCGCGGCAAGGATGCGCTTGCGGGTATGCTCCGGAATGGAGCGAGCCGCGGGCGAATTATTCAGGACTGCCGAGACCGTCCCCGGAGTTAGCCCCAGGTGGGTGGCGACGGCTTTCAGCGTGACAGCATTGCGGGGCTTTTTGGAGTACGGGAGTTTTGAGGTAGGCATCGAAGTCGAGAGCCGTTTCTGCGCGTGACCCCTCAGTTAGCCTGAAAACCTGACAGAGGAATAAAGTCCAGCTACGGGCCGATTGTACCGCTTCATGAGTAATATTGCATTGGCTTGTGGCGCCAAGGTTGTACGGGTGCGGCGGAGAACATAGAATGATAGTCGAGCGAGGTGCCATGAGGACTCTAAAGTTACTGTTGTCAGCGCTGCTCGTGTTCGCGGCGACATCCGGAGTAGCGGCGGCGAAAACAGAGGTGACGAAACGCAGTGGGGGGAAGCTGCCGGACGGTTCGGCCGTCGATATCTATACGCTGAAAGACGAAAAGATCGAATTGGAAGTGATGAACTACGGCGGGTTCATGCTATCGCTGAAGGTTCCGGACAAGAACGGAAAGATGGAGGACGTGCTGCTGGGCTTCGATGATCCTGCGGGCTACTACGACAACAATCATTCCAAAAGCGCGTCGTTTTTCTGTCCCCTGGTGGGCCGTTACGCGAACCGGATCGCGCACGCGAAGTTCACCCTGGACGGCAAAGAGTACAACCTGGTGAAGAACGATGGCGATAACACGCTGCACAGCGGCCCGAATGGATTTCACAATCAGATGTGGGACGCAAAGATTATCGCGGATGGAGTGGAATTGAAATATGTGAGCAAGGACGGCGAAAATGGGTTCCCGGGAAACCTGGCGGCCACGGTGCGTTATACCGTAATTGGCGGAGACGTAAAGATTGAATATTTTGCGACCACTGACAAGCCCACCGTTTACAATCCCACCAGCCACGGCTACTTCAATCTTTCCGGGCAAGGCAACGGAACCATTCTGTCGGAAATGATGAAGATCAACGCTTCGAAATTCACGCCAGTGGATTCAACGCTGATCCCAACGGGCGAGCTGAAGCCGGTCGCCGGCACGCCATTCGATTTCCTCACACCGCACGCGGTGGGGGAGCGCATCAATGCGAATGACGAGCAATTAAAGCTAGGACATGACGGCTACGATCACAATTTTGTCATCGATGGCGGCGGCAAGAAACTGGTAGAGGCGGCGGAGGTATACGATCCGGCGAGCGGCCGTGTGATGCAGGTGTGGACGACGGAACCGGGCGTGCAGTTTTATACCAGCAATTTTCTGAATGGTTCCATCAAGGGGAAAAAGGGAATTGCGTACCCGGGGAACGGGGCATTGTGCCTGGAGACGCAGCACTACCCGGATTCGCCGAATCAGCCGGCGTTCCCGAGCACCACACTAAATCCGGGGCAGAAATTTCACTCGGAGACGATCTATCGTTTCTCCGCGCGTTGAATCGGCAGAAACTCCCTGAGGCGTGTGATCCTCCGTAGCGCGTGCTGACTAGGGATAGCGAAGTGGGCTGGTGTCGATGCCCGCGTTCTTTCGTTATAAGATAGGAAAACCACCTGGGGCTCGTAGCTCAGCGGTTAGAGCAGCGGACTCATAATCCGTTGGTCGAAGGTTCAAATCCTTCCGAGCCCACCAGAACATCACCGTTTCAAATCAA
>Ga0335079_10001268_pt1 | contig 28898 bp, 28 predicted proteins | sample Lox_Sample_33_FD_206719 | JGI IMG/M metagenome (GOLD analysis project Ga0335079, IMG submission 206719) | Soil microbial communities from Loxahatchee National Wildlife Refuge, Florida, United States - Lox_Sample_3.3 | ecosystem: Environmental > Terrestrial > Soil > Wetlands | place: USA...
CGGCGCGCGGCTGGGATCAGCGGCCTGGTGCCCCTCACGGCACCGCGTGCCCTACCCTGTGCCCTGGACATGTCAGCTGCCGCGTTCCGCGCCGCCGGGGGATAGATGACCAGCTCTGCCAGGGATCGCCGGGGGTGGCGGGCGCGCCGGGCGCCGTCCGCCCGGCCGGTACCGCGGGTCCGCCTGCCCGGGCGGGCGTCGCTGCACGGGCTCCCCCCGCTGGCCGTGGCCCTGGCCACGCTGGCGCTCATCTCCTGCGCGGGCGCGGCCAGCCAGCCGGGCGCGGGCGGACAGCCGGGCGGGCAGTCGTCCCCGGCCGGGCAGCCGGCCGCGGACGGTTCCGGCCCGGCGGCCTCGCATCCGGCCGTGGCGAGCCCGCGGGCCCTGCCGCCGCTCACGCTGGCGCAGCTGGCCGGCCAGCGGGTGATCTACAGCTACGCCGGGCTCAATCCGCCGGCCGCGCTGCTGCGTTGGATCTCCCACGGCGAGGTCGGCGGGGTCATCTTCTTCGGCGCCAACATCTCCAGCCGTGCCCAGATCGCCGGCGTGATCTCTGAGCTCGACAAGGCCAACGCCAGCGCGTCCAACCCGCTGCGCGCGGTGCCGCTGCTGCTGATGACCGACCAGGAGGGCGGCCTGGTCCGGCGCCTGCCCGGGAAACCGGCGCGGTCGGAGCGGCAGATCGGCGAGGCGGCCCATCCCGCGGCGGCCGCGAAGGCCGCCGGCACCGGGGCGGGGCGGAACCTGGCCGGAGTCGGCATGAACGTGAACCTGGCCCCGGTGCTGGATGTCTACCGCACGGCCGGCGACTTCGACGACCAGTTCGGCCGCTCCTACAGCAAGAATCCCCGGGTGGTGTCCGCGCTCGGTGCCGACTTCATCAAGGCCCAGCAGGCCACCGGCGTCGCGGCGACAGCCAAGCATTTCCCGGGGCTCGGCGCGGCGGCCCGGTCACAGGACACCGACGCCAAGCCGGTGACCCTGAACCTGACCCTGCACGCGCTGCGCACGATCGACGAGTACCCGTACGGGGCGGCCATCGCCGCCGGGGTCAAGCTGGTGATGGTGTCCTGGGCCGTGTACCCGGCGCTGGCCCACGACACCCCGGCCGGGCTGTCGTCCGCCATCGTCGGCGGTGAGCTGCGCGACCGGCTTCACTTCACCGGGGTGACGATCACCGACGCGCTGGAGGCCGGCGCCCTGAAGGCATTCGGCACCACCGGGCACCGCGCGACGCTGGCGGTCAGGGCCGGCATGGACCTGATCCTCTGCTCGGCGCAGAGCGCCGGCCAGGGCCAGCAGGCGAGGAACGCGCTGGCGGCCGGGCTGAAGAGCGGGGCGCTGAGCAAGAGCGTGTTCGATGCGGCGCTGAACCGGGTCATCGCCTTGCGCTCCGGCCTCGCCAGCTGACCCGGCCGCCGGGCGGCTGCCGGGCTATCGTTGCCGCCATGCGAGGGCCGCTGCGCAGCCTGCTTGCCCTCGCCGCGGCGGCCTGGGTGACGGCGGGCGGCCCCGGCGCCGCGGCGACGGCCGCCTGGACCGTGTACCACGGGAACGCCGCTGGCACCGGCGCCGCGGCGCCGGTCGCCGCCGTCGACACCATGACCCGGGCGTGGACCTCGCCCGGGCTCGATGGTGAGATCTACGGCGAGCCGCTGGTGTTCGCGGGGCGGGTCTACGTGGCGACCGAGAACGACACGGTGTACGCGCTCTCCGCCGCCACCGGCTCGGTGGTGTGGTCCGTCCATCTCGGCACCCCGGTGCCCGCGGGCTCGCTGCCGTGCGGCGACATCGCGCCCACCGTCGGGATCACCGGCACGCCGGTCATTGACCGCTCCCGTGGCGAGATCTTCGTGGTGGCCGACGAACTGGTGCACGGCCGGCCAGCGCACCTGCTGGCCGGCCTCGCCGTGGCCTCGGGCAAGCCCGAGATGACCCGGGATGTGGACCCGCCCGGCGCGGACACCGCGGCGCTGCTGCAGCGCACCGGCCTGACCCTGGACGACGGCCGGGTGGTGTTCGGCATGGGCGGGAACCTGGGGGACTGCGCCAGCTACCGGGGCCGGGTGGTGGCGGTCCCCGAGACCGGCGGGCCGCCGGCGTTCTTCACCGTGGACGCAGCGGCCGGCGAGTCGCAGGGCGCGATCTGGATGGGCGGGGCGGCACCGGTGGTGGACGGCCACGGCAACATCTGGGTCAGCACCGGGAACGGCTCGGTCTACTCCTACTCCCACGCGTATGACGACAGCGATGCCGTGCTCGAGCTGTCGCCGTCGCTGCGGCTGCTGCAGTTCTTCGCGCCGGGCACCTGGGCCACGGACAACTCCCAGGACCTTGACATGTCGACGGCACCGGTCCTGCTGCCAGACGGCCAGGTGATCCTCACCGGGAAGTCCCGCATCGTCTACCTCCTGGACGGCGCGCACCTCGGCGGCATCGGCGGGCAGCAGGCCACCCTGGGATCGGCATGCGAGGACGACATAGACGGCGGCGCGGCGCTGGTGGGCATGACGGTCTACCTGCCCTGCCTGGCCGGCGTCGTGGCGGTGCGGGCGGTCAGGTCCCCGCCCGCGCTGCATCTGCTGTGGAGCTCGGGGACGGGCGGCGGCCCCGCCATCGTGGCCGCTGGCCTGGTCTGGACCATCGGCCAGGGCGGCGTGCTGTACGGGCTCGATCCGGCCACCGGCAGGATCCGGCAGCAGGCACCGATCGGCGCCGTGGCCAACCACTTCCCGACGCCGACCGTGGCCGGCGGCCTGCTGCTGGCCCCGGCCGCACGGGATGTCGTCGCCTTCTCCGCGGCAGCCTCGCGCGCCGGGACGCCCACCGCGGCCGTGACCACCCGGGCGGCGCCCCCGCCCAGCCAGCCAGCCGGTCAGCCCGGGCCGCCCGCGGGCGCCATCGCAGGCATCGTGGCCGGCGGCCTGGTGGTGATCGGCGGGGCCTGCTGGCTCCTGTGGCGGCGGCGCATGAACTGACCGGATGGGACGGCAATGACAGGGCCGGGGCTCTCGCGGCGGCCGTGATCTGCGCTACCGGCCGGTGATGACCAGGAACCGCTCGATCATGGCGTTCACCTGGCCGGGCACCTCGAGCTGGTTGAAGTGACCGGCCCCGACCGTCTGGCCGATGACGATCGCCGGGCACAGCCGGCGCAGGTCGGCGGAGGAGTTGCTGGGAACGGCCGACCCGATCGAGAGCACCGGCACGGTGGCCCTGGCCAGCGCGCCGGCGCCGTCGAATTCGCCCATGGCCCGCAGGACCGCGGCGGCGATCCCGGCCGGGGTCGCGGGCATCTGCTCGATGATGGCCGCCCGCCGGGCCACGTCGGTGGGCAGGAACATCTGCTCCACGAACCTCTTGCGCCAGGCCCCGTCGCCGTCGGCGGCCACCGCGCCGACCGACTCACGGAAGAACCTCTTGGCCTTCTCGTTCGTGATCGGCGCCGGGTCGACCATCACCAGCGCACCGATGGCGCCCGCGCGGGCGGCACACGCCAGCCCGACCAGAGCGCCCAGGCTGTGGCCCACCAGCACGGGCAGGCCGGGACCGGCAGCGGCGGCGACCGCCAGCACGTCGTCGGCCAGCCGGTCCACCTCATAGCTGCCGGGAAGCGTCTCCGGGCGGCCGCTGTCGCCGTGCCCGCGCAGGTCCACGGCCACCACCGCGTGGGCCCTGGCGAAATGCCGGAACTGTGGGGCGAAATACGAGCGGTCGCAGCACCAGCCGTGGACGAAGATCATGGTGGGATCACCGGCGCCCGCGGTGTCGTAGGCCAGCCGGAGCCCGGCCACCGAGAGGGACTCAGCCACGATCATTTCCTATCGCCTGGGACGCGTGCAGGCCAGCTATCTGCCTGGCTGTCTGCCGGACCCGGTCGCGCAGGCCGGGCGGCCCGATGACCTCCACCTCGGCTCCGAGCGCGAGCATGTCGAGCACCGCGGCGTCGAGTGAGTCGATCCGCACCCACGCCTCGGCCCAGCCGTCACGGCCGGCGGCGGCCGGGGCGTTCCGGCGGATCCGGACGCCCGCCGGGCGGCCCAGCAGCGCCGCGAGGCGGCGGCCGCGCGGGGACAGGCGGATGCGGGCGCGCCGGGCCCCAGCGCCGGCCTCGGGCCGGACCGGCGCGGGGACCGCACCCGGCAGACCGCTGGCGAACCCGTCGATCAGTTCGAAGCCGCCCAGGCGGCCGCGGACGGCATAGACCGGGATCCCGGCCGAGCTGAGGGCCTCGATATCGCGCAGGATCGTGCGCGGCGAGACCTCGAGTTCGCCCGCGAGCTGGCTGGCGCTCATCCGGCCGCGGGCCTGCAGCAGGCCCAGCAGCCCGACCAGGCGGCTGGCTCGCATGGCCCGAGGATAGATCAATACATGACAGCAGATGTCAGGTATCGGCTGCCATAATTGCCTGGTCATGCTGTGAAGGGAGCGACCGCGATGACGGCTCATGCCGATGGATCGGGAACCGCCGCCGATCCGTGGATCCTGACCACGCCGCCGGGCAAGTCCGAGTTCGAGGCGTGGCGGGACACCGGCTCCGACCCGCCGGCCCTGGTCGTCCAGGTCGGCACGACCCAGCTGCGCTACCTGCTGCGCTGCATCGACGACCTGCACGCGATGCTGAAGGAGCGCGGCGGCTGGGTGCCGCTGGGCAACGCCGACGAGCAGAAGCCGGCCGCCGGGGGCACGGTCGAGGCGTGGGGCCGCTCGCCCGCCAACCCGGCTGGCGGCTGGTACGGGCTGAAGAAGGGGCTGCGCGGCCGGTTCGGCAACTACGTGCCGCCGGTGCTGGAGGCGCTGGGGCTCGCCGAGGTCGAGCACAACCCGCGTAACAACCGGATGCGCGCCTGCTGAACACGTGGCGCCGCCGCCGCTGCTTGTGTTGCTGCCACCGTTCGTCCATGGTTAGTGTGCGCGTCGGCGGGCCCGCCATACCGGAGGCAGGCGCTGCCGGCCCCCGGGGAAGACCATGGCAACTCATCAGGATGGACGGCAGCGGCCTGCGGGAATACGGGACGTTGCCCGGCTGGCCGGTGTCTCGGTCGCCTCGGCCAGCTTCGCGCTGAACGGCCAGCCGGGCGTGGCGCAGGACACGCGCAGGCGCATCCTGGCCGCCGCGGCCGAGCTCGGTTACCGTGCCAACTCGCAGGCCCGGGCACTGCGGCGGGGACAGACCACCACCTACGGCATCGTGGTCCGCAACTTCGCCAACCCGTTCTTCCTCGAAGTGCTGGGTGGGGCCGAGGAGATCACGAGTGAGCGCGGCGCCACGCTGCTGGTGCTGGATTCGCGGTACTCGCTGGAGCGCGAGCGCCGGCACGTGCAGGAGATGGCCGCCCAGCGACTGGCCGGGCTGGCCATCGCTTCCGTCGGCACCGGCGAGTCGATCCGGCTCTGGCAGCGGCTGCGGGCCGGCGCGCCGGTGGTGGCGCTGAACTCGGTGGTGGACGGCGCCCCCGGAGTCGTGCGGGTCTGCCCGGACAACGCCGCCGCGGTCGAGCTGCCGCTGCGCCGCCTGGCTGAGCTCGGGCACACCTGTGTCGCGTTCCTGTCCGCCCCCCGCCAGCTGATGGCCGACCCGGACCGGCTGCGCCTTTTCCGGCGGCTCGCCCCCGGGCTCGGCCTGCGGCCCCGGGTGATGTACTCGCCGCTCACGCTCGCCGACGTCCGGCGGGCCGCGCTGGCGATGCTCGCGGGCAGGACCGCCCCGACCGCGGTCATCACCAACTCCGACTACACCGCGCACGCGGTCTACAAGGCCGCGCGTGAGCTGTCGCTGCGGATCGGGCCGGAGATCTCTGTCGTCGGTCATGACGACCTGCCCACATCCGAGCTGCTCGACCCGCCGCTGGCGACCATCTCCCTGGATGGGCGGGAAATGGGCCGGATGCTGATGCTCCGCCTGCTGGAGGAGGGCCAGCCGGGCGACTACGTGGCGCCGGTTGAGCTGATGGAGCGGGCCTCTCTTCAGGCTCCGGAAAGGCCCCGTTCACCGCGGATTAACCGGGTCCGGGCGCCACGGTACCGCCCGTGCGTCAACTCGGTAACGAACGATGACACCCAGGTGAACGAATCTTGACACCCAGGTCGGAGTGGGTGAGCATACCGACTGCTAAACGTTTAAGGCGTTTTGCCCGGTCTAGCACACCGGGGCGGGGTCCGCCGACCTCCTGAGTGGCTCCGTACCGCGCGAGCCTTCGGGCGGCGCGGGCCCCGTGTGGGGGATGGGTAGCTGACAGGAGGAAATCGCGTGAGAGCGTCGTATCGACTCGCCATGGCGGGGATCGCCGCCCTGGCACTGCTGGGGGCCGGGTGCTCCTCAGGCTCGTCAAGTTCCAGCGGCGGGACCAACTGGGCCACCGTCACCTCCGCATCGGCCGGAGGCGGAATGAGCGCACTGATCGCCGCGGCCAAGAAGGAGGGCACGCTCAACGTCATCGCCCTCCCTCCGACGTGGGCGAACTACGGGACCATTCTCAAGGACTTCTCCGCCAAGTACGGGATCAAGATCAACTCCGCCAACCCTGATGGCACCAGCCAGCAGGAGGTCAACGCGATCAAGCAGGAGAACGGCACCGCCGCGGCGCCCGACGTGGTGGACGTCGGCCAGGCGGTCGCGCTGGCCAACACCAGCCTGTTCACGCCCTACAAGGTGGCCACCTGGTCCAGCATCCCGGCCGCCCAGAAGGACGCGAACGGCGTGTGGTACGAGGACTACGGCGGCTACATGGCGATCGGCTACTCGACCAAGTTCGGGACGATCACCTCGCTGAACCAGCTGCTCGGCCCCAAGTTCAAGGGCGCGGTCGCGCTGAACGGCGACCCGACCTCGGCCAACGCCGGGCTGAACGGCGTCATGCTCGCCAACCTGCTGTCGGGCGGAACGCCGAGCGACATCTCCAAGGGCGTGGCCTGGTTCCACCAGCTCAAGCAGGCCGGCAACTTCAACCCGGTGTCCGCGACCGGCGCCACGATCAAGGCGGGCACGACCCCGGTCGTGTTCAACTGGGACTACCTCAACCTGCCCAGCTACGTCGGGGTGTCGAACTGGAAGGTGTTCGTGCCGCCGGGCGTCCCGCTGGGCGGGTACTACACCCAGGCCATCAACAAGAACGCCCCGCACCCGGCAGCGGCGCGGCTGTGGGAGGAGTTCCTCTACTCCCAGGCCGCCAGCGGAGGCCAGAACCTGTGGCTGCTGGGTGGCGCCCGGCCGGTTGAGCAGCTGGCCATGGCCAACAACGGCACCCTCAACAAGACGGCGGCCGCGAAGCTGCCGCCGGTCTCGGGGACACCGATATTCCTGAGCCAGAGCCAGGCGACGAACGCCGCCAACTACCTGTCGGCGAACTGGCAGAAGGCAATCAGCTAGCGAGGGGATGTGACCGTCGCTGCTACGACGGAAGCCGGCGCCCGGCCAAGCAGGCATGGGCGCCGGCTTTCCGCTCCCGCCTGGGTCGGCACCGTGCCGTTCTTCGCCTACGTGGGCGTCTTCCTGCTGCTGCCGACCGGGATCGTCGTCTACAACGCGTTCAGGAACCCGAACGGCGGGTTCTCGCTGGCCGGCATCAAGGCGCTCGGCAACCCGGAGATACGCAGCCTCTTCGTCGGCTCCGTGGAGCTGGCCCTGATCTCGTCGCTGTTCGGGGCGGTGTTCGGCGCGATCCTGGCGTATGCCGTGGCGTCCGGGGACCCGGACGGCGTCGTGCGCCGGCTCTACCTGGCGGTCTCGGGCGTGCTCGCCCAGTTCGGCGGCGTCACCCTGGCGTTCGCGTTCCTCGTCACCATCGGGCCGGTCGGCCTGCTGCTGCACGCGAGCTGGTTCTACAACTTCCCCTGGGGCATCATGGTGATCTACGCCTACTTCCAGATCCCGCTCATGGTGCTCGTCTTCATGCCCGCGATCGACGGGCTGAAGGTGCAGTGGCGGGAGGCGTCGGAGAACCTGGGCGCGTCCGCGTGGCAGTACTGGGGGCACGTCGGCGCGCCACTGCTGGCGCCGGCCTTCCTCGGGGCGGCCCTGCTGCTGTTCGCCAACGGGCTGTCCGCCTTCGCGACCGCCGAGGCCTGGGAGAACCAGGTCGGCTATATCGTGCCGCAGCAGATCAGCATCGCGCTCAACAGCGAGGTCGGGTTGAGCAACGCCAATGAGGCCGATGTGCTCGCCCTGGGCATGGTGATCATTGTGGCCATCGTCATGACCGGGTACGCATTGCTGCAGCGGAGGGCGAGCCGATGGCTCCGGTAACCGCGCTCGGCGAGACGCCGATGGCCGCATCCGTCAGCGGCCGGCGCGGCATGCAGGCCCGCCGCCGGCGGCGGCTGAACCTGTTCCGTTACGTGGCCTTCACGCTGTTTGGGCTCTTCTTCCTGCTGCCGTTCCTGGCGATGGTCAGGTTCTCGCTGGAGGGGAGCAAGCTCGGCACCTGGTCGGTGTCGGCCTGGACGCAGATCGTGTCCTACCCGGGCCTGCTGAGCGCGGTCGAGATCACCCTGGAGCTGGCGGTCATCACCTGCGCTGTCATGCTGGTGCTGCTGGTGCCGACCATGATCTGGGTCCAGCTGCGGGTGCAGTGGATCAGCCGGACCGTCGAGTTCCTCTGCCTGCTGCCGCTCACCATTCCCGCGATCGCCCTGGTGGTCGGGCTTGCCCCGGTCTACAACCGGATCAGGCACTACCAGCTGTCCGCGCTCCAGCTGTTCTGGGCCTACGTGATCCTGGCGCTGCCCTACGCCTACCGGGCGCTGTCCGCCGGGCTGGTCTCGATTGACGTCACGACCCTGTCCGAGGCCGCCCGCAGTCTCGGAGCGAGCTGGTTCACCGTCATGGTCCGGGTGATCGCGCCGAATATGCGGCAGGCGATCCTCAATGCCCTGCTGCTGACCACCGCCCTGGTGCTCGGCGAGTTCACCATCGCCTACCTGCTTCTGTACACCAACATGCAGGTGGCGTTGTATGCCATCAGCAGGAACACGCCCAACGCCGGGGTGCTCTTCTCCACCTCGGCCGCATCGCTGCTGTTCGCCCTGTTCCTGCTTCTGATCCTGTCCTACGTCGGCCGCCGCCGCCGCGGCCGGGGATGAGGTAGCCGCCGTGACTTCACCAACGACGACAACGAGGGACGGCGCCGCCAGGGCCGCGGTCGAGGTGCGGATGGAAGGACTGCGCCGGCACTACGGCCCGGTCGTCGCGCTGGACGGAGTGGACCTGACCGTGGGCGCTGGCGAGCTCGTCGCCCTGCTCGGCCCGTCGGGCTGCGGCAAGACCACCACGCTGCGCCTGCTGGCCGGGCTGGAGGACGCCGACGCCGGGTCGATCACCGTCGGCGGCCGGGACATCACCCACGTGCCGGCCAACCGGCGCGACATGGGCATGGTCTTCCAGGCCTACTCGCTGTTCCCGCACATGACGGTGCGCCAGAACGTGGCGTTCGGGCTGCGGCTGCGCCGGGTCAGCAAGGCCGAACGGGACCGGCGGGCCCTGGAGATGCTGGACCTGGTCGGCCTGTCCCAGCAGGCGGAGCGCTATGCGCACCAGATCTCCGGCGGCCAGCAGCAGCGGGTCGCCCTGGCCCGCGCGCTGGCGATCGAGCCGCAGGTGCTGCTGCTGGACGAGCCGCTGTCCGCGCTGGACGCCAAGGTCCGCGCCCAGCTCCGCGACCAGATCCGCCGGATCCAGCTTGAGGTGGGCATCACCACGCTGTTCGTCACCCACGACCAGGAGGAGGCGCTGGCGATCGCCGACCGGGTCGGGGTGATGAAGGACGGCAGGATCGAACAGCTCGGCCCGCCCACCGAGATCTACTCCCGGCCGGGCACATCCTTCGTCGCGGAGTTCGTCGGCCTCAGCAACCGGCTGGCCGGCACGGTCAGTGGATCGACCGTGACGGTCCGGGGGTACGACCTGCCGCTGGTGGACCTGTCCACCCCGCCCGGGCCGGTGACGGCCCTGGTGCGGCCGGAGGCGGTGACCCTCGCGTCGAGCTCCGACGGCGAATCCGGGCCGCTGACCGGCACCGTGATCGCCGTCACCTTCCTGGGGGCGACCAGCCGGGTCACCGTGGACCTCGGCGACACCACGATCCTGGCCCAGCTCCCGACCTCGGACGCGACAGCACTGTCGGCGGGCAGCCGGGTGACCCTGGCCATCCGCCCGGACCCCGTGCTCGTGTCCGGGGCCGAATCCGCCGCGGGCGAGGAGTGAGCGGCGGCCGGCCGCCGCTGACGACGCAGCGCAGGCTCGGGATCGGCCAGGTGCTGCAGGCTGGATCGATGGCGCCGTACCGGGCGGTCGCGATCGTCGAGGGCGAGCCGCATGTTGTTCGCGATGACCTCGGCGCGGCCGGGGACCCTGTCCGCGGTGCCGTCAGCGCTGGCCGGCCGCTGCTGTGCCTGGTGCATGTGACCGACCTCCAGCTCGCCGACGTCCAGTCGCCCACCCGGTTCGAGTTCCTCAACCGCTACTTCGCCGACCCCAGGTACGCCGAGATCATCCCCGTCCAGCGCCCGCAGGAGGCGCTCACCGCGCACGCGGTCGACGCCATGCTGCGCACGGTCAACGCCGCGTGCGGGCCGGCCACCGGGGCGCCGCTGCGGCTCGCGGTAACCACCGGGGACGCCATCGACAACGCGCAGTGGAACGAGCTGCAGACCTTCCTCGCCCTGCTCGATGGGGGGCTGGTCAGGCCGGACTCCGGCGGCCCGCGGCACGAGGGCGTCCAGTCGCTCGACTGGCCGGACAACTGGTTCTGGAAGCCGGACGGCCAGGGCGCGGCCGGGCCTGATTTCTTCCGGCGCGACTTCGGCTTCCCGCACCACCCCCGGCTGCTGGAGCGCGCCCTGGCCGAGTTCCGCTCCGACGGCCTGGGCATCCCGTGGCTGGCCTGCTTCGGCAACCACGAGGCGCTCAACCAGGGAGTCGGGACGGCGACGGCGGGCATCGCCAGCGCGCTCGTGGGCAGCAGGAAACCGGTGGCGCTGCCGGACGCCTTCGACCACGAGCGGGCGCTGGAGCTGTTCACCGACCGGCCCGAGGCCTTCCTGGCCGGCCCGGCCCGCACCGTCACGGCCGACCCGGAGCGCCGCCCTATCACCAGGCGCGACTTCGTGGAGGCCCACTTCCGGCCCGGCGCCTGCCCGGACGGGCACGGGTTCGGCATGCAGAACCTGCTGGACGGCACCGCCCACTACGTCCACGACACCGCGGCCGTCCGGCTGATCGGGCTGGATACCAACTGCCTGGCCGGCGGGGCCGCGGGCTGCCTGGACCGCCAGCAGGCCCGGTGGCTGGAGGCGCGGCTGGCCGAGGTGCACTCGGCCTACCGCGGGCCCGGCGGCGAGGCGGTCAGCACCGGCCACCAGGACCGGCTGGCCGTCGTCTTCTCCCACCACGGCACCGGCACCCTGACCAACGACCGGCACCCCGGCCCCGGCGGCGAGCCCCTGCTCAGCGGGCCCGACGTGCTGGCCATCCTGCACCGCTTCCCCAACGTCGTGCTGTGGCTGAACGGGCACACGCACATCAACGAGATCCGCCCACGCCGCGACCCCGCCGACCCGGCGCGCGGGTTCTGGGAGGTCACCACCTGCTCGATCGCGGACTGGCCGTGCCAGACACGGCTGGTCGAGCTGGTCGACGCGGGCGGGGAGCTGGCCATCGTCTGCACGATGCTCGACCACGACACCCCCCTGGCTCCGTCGTCGCTGGACACCGGCGACGACCTGGCCGCGCTGCACCGCGAGCTGGCCGCGAACGCCCCGTTCGGCGGGCACGGCTCGCACCTCGCGGGCGCGTCGCCCGACCGGAACGTGGACCTGCGCCTGCGCCCGCCCTTCCCGCTGCACCGCCTGGCCGGCGAGTAGCCGCCCCGGTGACACCGGCCGCCCGTAGAGTGGCCGGGTGGTGTCCCCCGGTACCGGTTCCCTGCTGAGCGACGCGTCTGAGGTGCTGCGCCGCGTCTTCGGGTATGACTCGTTCCGCGGCCAGCAGCAGGAGATCATCGAGCATGTGGCGGCCGGCGGTGACGCGCTGGTGCTGATGCCGACCGGCGGCGGCAAATCCCTGTGCTACCAGATACCCTCGCTGCTCCGGCCCGGCACGGGCGTGGTCATCTCGCCGCTGATCGCGCTCATGCAGGATCAGGTCGACGCCATGGTGCACCTCGGCGTCCGGGCCGGGTTCCTCAACTCGACCCAGGACCCGGGCCAGCGCCACCAGGTCGAGGCCGCCTTCGTGGCGGGCGAGCTGGACCTGCTCTACCTGGCGCCGGAGCGGCTGCGGATGGAGCCGACGCTGCGCCTGCTCGACCGCGGGGCCGTGTCCCTGTTCGCCATCGACGAGGCGCACTGCGTGTCCCAGTGGGGGCACGACTTCCGGCCCGACTACCTCGCCCTCTCCGGCCTGCACGAGCGCTGGCCCGACGTGCCCCGCATCGCGCTGACCGCCACCGCCACCCAGGCGACCAGGGACGAGATCGCGCAGCGGCTCAACCTGGCCGGGGCGCGCCACTTCGTGTCGAGCTTCGACCGGCCGAACATCTGCTACCGCATCGTGCCCAAGAACGAGCCCAAGCGGCAGCTGCTGCAGTTGCTGCGCACCGAGCATGCCGGGGATGCGGGCATCGTGTACTGCCTGACCCGGGCCTCGGTCGAGCAGACCGCCGAGTTCCTGATGGGCAGCGGGATCGAGGCGTTGCCGTATCACGCGGGCCTGGACGCGCGGACCCGGAGCGCGAACCAGGCGCGTTTCCTGCGCGAGGACGGCATCGCCATGGTCGCCACCATCGCGTTCGGCATGGGGATCGACAAACCGGACGTGCGCTACGTGGCGCACCTGGACCTGCCCAAGTCCGTCGAGGGGTACTACCAGGAGACCGGCCGGGCCGGCCGGGACGGTGAGCCCTCCACCGCCTGGCTCGCCTACGGCCTCGCCGATGTCGTGCAGCTGCGGAAGCTGATCGACGCCTCCGATGGCGGGGAAGCCCACCGCCGCCGGCAGGGCCGCCACCTCGACGCCATGCTGGCCCTGTGCGAGACCGTCGAGTGCCGGCGCGCGCAGCTGCTCGGCTACTTCGGCGAGCACAGCGCCGCCTGCGGCAACTGCGACACGTGCCTGTCGCCGCCGCAGTCGTGGGACGGCACGGTGGCCGCCCAGAAGCTGCTGTCCACCGTGTTCCGCCTCCAGCGTGAACGGCGGCAGCGGTTCGGCGCGGGCCATGTGATCGACATCCTGCTCGGCAAGAAGACGGACAAGGTCATCCAGCACGATCACGCGTCGCTGACGGTGTTCGGCATCGGCACCGAGCTGACCGACACCCAGTGGCGCGGTGTCGCCCGCCAGCTGCTGGCCCAGGGGCTGCTGGCGGTGGAGGGCGACTACGGCACGCTCACGCTGACCGACGCCAGCGCCGACGTGCTGCGCCAGCAGCGCCAGGTCCCGCTCCGGCGCGAGCCGGAACGGCCGGCGAAGGCCGCGAAGGCGGCGAAGCCGCGGCGCGGCGAGCCCGCGGATCTGCCCGCGGAGGCCATGGGCGTGTTCGAGCTGCTGCGGGCGTGGCGGGCTGGCGTCGCGAAGGAGCAGGGGGTGCCCGCCTACGTGATCTTCCACGACGCGACGCTGCGCGAGATCGCGGCGACGCGGCCCTCGTCCCTCGCCGAGCTGGGCACCGTGAGCGGGGTGGGGGAGACCAAGCTGGCGAGGTACGGGCAGCAGGTGCTGGACACGGTCCGCCCGGGATCCGCCCCGCCCGGCCCGCCCGGATGACGGCCTACCAGCCCGCGCTGTGGCATGACCTGTTCGTCGCCATGGCCGGCGCGGCCGCCGCCCTGACCGGCCTGATCTTCGTGGCCGTGTCGATCAGCCTGGAACAGATCCTCAAGTTCCGCACGCTGCCGGTGCGGGCCGTGGAGACGCTGTCGATCCTGGTCGGCCTGCTGCTCCTGTCGGTGTTCATCCTGGTCCCCGGGCAGGGCCTGACGGTGCTGGGCCTGGAGATGCTCGTCCTCGGGACGGCCCTGGCCGCGGTCCTGCTGGTGAAGAGGCTCCGCCTGCCGCGGACGCCGGGTGATCCCCTGGTCTGGACCCTGGACCCGCTGGCGGTGATCCTGGCCGGCACCCTGCCGATGGCCGCCGCCGGGATCAGCGTGCTGGTGGGCGGGGGCGGCGGGCTGTACTGGCTGGTCGTGGAGCTCGTCGGCGGGTTCGCTGGCGCGGTGTTCAACGCGTGGATCCTGCTGGTCGAGATCCACCGCTGACGGGCGGGACCGCCAGTGGTGGACCGCGTGCGTCAGCGGCTCAGCACCACCTTGAGCGCGCCGGTGCTGGCCGCGCCGGCGAACACGTCATAGGCGGTGAGGAACTCCGCCAGCCCGAACCGGTGTGTCACGAACCGCGTGGCATCCAGCTGCCCGCTGGTGACCAGGCGGAGCAGGGTCGGCGTGGCGTAGGTGTCCACCAGCCCGGTGGTCACGGTGATGTCCCTGATCCACTGCTCCTCCAGGTGCAGGGTGGCCGGCTCGCCGTGCACGCCGATGTTGGCGACCCGCCCGCACGGGCGGACCAGCCGGACGGCCTGCTCAAAGCTCGCCGGGACCCCGACCGCCTCGATCGTCACGTCGGCCCCGAGCCCGCCGGTCAGCTGCCCGATCGCCGCCAGCGGGTCGGCGTGGGCGTTGTTCACCGTGATGTCGGCGCCGAACTGCTTCGCCGCCTCGAGCCGGGCCTCTGCGGGGTCGATGGCGACGATGTGGCTCGGGCTGAACAGGCGCGCACCCATGATCGCCGCCAGGCCGATCGGCCCGGAGCCGACCACCGCGACGACGTCGCCGGGGCTGACGGCGCCGTTCAGCACCCCCACCTCGTAGCCGGTCGGCAGGATGTCCGCCAGCATGAGGATCTCCTCGTCGCTGACGCCCGCCGGCACCTGATAGGTGGAGGTGTCCGCGAACGGGACGCGGACGTACTCGGCCTGGGTGCCGTCGATCTTGTGGCCGAGGATCCAGCCGCCGCCGCCGAGGCACTGCCCGTACCGGCCCTCGCGGCAGAACCGGCAGCGCCCGCAGGAGGTGATGCAGGAGACGAGCACCCGGTCGCCGGGCCTGACGTTCTGTACCGCGCTGCCGACGGCCTCGACCGTGCCGACCGCCTCGTGACCGAGGATGCGGCCGTCGGTCACGGCCGGGACGTCGCCTTTGAGAATGTGAAGATCGGTGCCGCAGATGGTGACCGAGTCCACCCGGACGATCGCGTCGTTGCCGTCGGTGATCTGCGGTGCGGGCACTTCCTCCCAGGCCTTCTGGCCGGGGCCGTGGTAGACAAGAGCGTGCATGGCCTTCCCCAATGCTCGTGGCTGTCGTCCTGAGCCTGCTCGCCGCGCGCTGTCAGCGGCAGGGCCATTGCGCCCGCGCCGCCGGGCCGGATGTCCCGGCCCGCATGAACGGGGCTGGCCACGCCCGGCCACCTGGCGGTTCCCTCAGGTCAGCAGCCAGGCACGTAGAGTGGGCACCCGCCGGGTCATGCCAGTCGGTAGGCTGTCCGCGAAGCAGCAGGGCCGCCGCATTGCGGCCGGTGACAGAAGAGGCTCCAGTGCCCAGTGAGCTCCAGTGACCAGCGAACGGTGCCAGGCCGGTGTCCTCTGAACAGGAAGGCCCGCCGCCGGACATCGACATCAGCGTCGCGCACGTCGCCCGCGTCTACGACTACTGGCTCGGCGGCAAGACCAACTTCGCCTCGGACCGGATCGCCGCCCGGGCCGCGTCCCGGGCGGCCCCCCATGTCATGGAGGGGGTGCGGGGGAACCGGGCGTTCCTGGCCAGGGCCGTGCGGTACCTGGCCGGCCAGGCCGGCATCCGGCAGTTCCTCGACATCGGCACCGGCATCCCCGCCGCCGACAACACCCACGATGTCGCGCAGGCGCTAGCACCCGAGTGCCGGGTGGTGTACGTGGACAACGACCCCATCGTGCTGTCCCACGCCCGCGCCCTGCTGACCACCGGGTCGTCCCAGGGCGCCACCGCCTACCTGGACGAGGACCTGCGCGACGTCGCCGCGATCATGTCGGCCGCGGCCGGCACGCTGGACCTCAGCGAGCCGGTGGCGGTGATGCTGATCGGGATCCTGCAGTGCATCCCCGACGAGGACGACCCGGCGGGCATCGTCAAGCTGCTGATGGACGCGGTCCCGCCCGGCAGCTACCTGGCCGTCTCCCACCCCGCCAGCGACATCGACGTCGTCGGCATGGGCAACCTCGCGTACCGGCTGGGCGAGCTGATGCCGATGGAGCTGAGGTTCCGCTCCCAGGCGGAGGTGGCTGCGCTGTTCGACGGGCTGGAACTGGTCGAGCCGGGGCTGGTCCGGGTGCCGGAATGGCGGCCCGACTCCGATGAGGATCTCGCCAACCCGGCGACCGTCTGGGGCGGCGTAGCGCGCAAGAACTGATCCACTACCGTTTGTCACGTCACTGGGTAGGCTGTCCGCACACAGGCAGGGCCGCACCACGCGGCCCGCGACCCGAAGAGGTGTCAGTGAGCAGCGATTGGCTCGCGGCTCCCCTCCCTGGCGAGGAAGGCGGCCCGCTGCCGGACATCGATACCAGCGTCGCCCACATCGCCCGCGTCTACGACTACTGGCTCGGCGGGAAGGACAACTTCGCCCCCGACCGGGCCGCCGCCGAGGCCGCGATGCGGGAAGACCCCAACGTGGTGGAGGGCGTGCGGGGGAACCGGGCGTTCCTGGCCAGGGCCGTGCGGTACCTGGTCGGCCAGGCCGGCATCCGGCAGTTCCTCGACATCGGCACCGGCATCCCCGCCGCCGACAACACCCACGAGGTGGCGCAGGACCTGGCTCCCGAGTGCCGGGTGGTGTACGTGGACAACGACCCCATCGTGCTCGCCCACGCCCGCGCCCTGCTGACCAGCGAGCCCGAGGGCGCCACCGCCTACCTCGACCAGGATCTGCGCAACGTCGCCGAGATCGTGCCGGCCGCGGCCGGCACGCTGAATTTCAGCGAGCCGGTGGCGGTGATGCTGATCGGGATCCTGCACTGCATCCCCGACGAGGACGACCCGGCCGGGATCGTCAAGCAGCTGATGGACGCGGTCCCGCCCGGCAGCTACCTGGCCATCTCCCACCCCGCCAGCGACATCAACGACCCGGGCGTCCGCAGGCTCGCCTCCCGGCTGAACGAGCTCATGCCGATGAAGCTGAGGTTCCGCTCCCGCGCCGAGGTCGCCGTGTTCTTCGACGGGCTGGAACTGGTGGAGCCCGGCCTGGTCCGGGTGCCGGAATGGCGGCCGGGCGCCGGCACCGATGTCACCAACCCGGCGGCCCTGTGGGGCGGCGTGGCGCGCAAGAACTGACGCCGCCCGGCCTGGCGCGTGGCAGCCGGCGCCCGCCGCGTCCCGGCGCCGGTCAGTCCAGGCCCAGGATGCGCGCCGCGTTCCCGTGCAGCACCTTGCCGAGCACCTCGTCCGGCAGGCCGAGCCCGTCCAGCTCGGCCAGGCACCGCTGCGGCGACAGGAACGGGAAGTCGCTGCCCCACACGAACTGGCCGGCCAGCCGCCCGCGGAGCTCGCTGATCAGCTCGGCCGGGATACGGCGGGGAGCCCAGCCGGAGATGTCGATGTAGATGTTGGTCTTGTGCAGCGCCATCGCGACCAGTTCCATGTGCCACGGCCACCCGAAGTGCGCGGCCACCACGGTCAGCCCGGGGTGGGCGGCGGCGACCGCGTCGAGCCTGATCGGGCGGGCGTAGTCGAGCCTGATGCCCTGCCCGCCCGGCTGGCGGGCCCCGATCCCACTGGTCCCGGTGTGGAAGAGGGTGAGCAGCCCGTGCCGCTCGCAGGCGGCGAAGACCGGCCAGTAGGTCTCATCGTCGGGGGCGAACGCCTGCAGCGACGGGTGGAACTTGACCCCGCGCAGCCCGAGCCGGGCGATGTTGGCCACCTCCGCGACGGCGGCCTCGCCCTTGTGCGGGTCGACGCTGCCGAGGCCGGTGAACACGTCGGGATGAGCGCGGCAGGCGGCCGCCACCGTCTCGTTGGGCACCCGCGGGCGGCCGGTCGCGGTCTCGGCATCCCACGCCAGCAGCACCGCCATGCTCTCCAGCCGGCGGTAGGCCCCGGCCAGCTCCGGCAGCGACAGCCGCTCCACCGGAGTGCGGAAATAGGCCTCGGCCGCCTCGACGTAGCCCGCCATGCTCCCGTCCAGCCAGTCCGGGGTGGGCAGATGGACGTGGAAATCGATGGCTCGCATGTTCACCCGGCACCAGCCTCCAGCGATGTCAGACACCGCCCGTACCGTGAGGCCGACGACCCCGAACGGAAGCGGGCACCCATGAACCCTACCCAGGCCACCATGACCGGCGAGCGTGCCGACCTGCTCGCCTCCCTGGCAAGCAGCGCCATTTCCTGCGCTACACGGTTCGCGACCTGACCGACGACCAGTCCCGGCAGCGCACGGTAGGTTGGCTTGACCGCCGTCACCGTGGAAGGGAAGGCCGATGGGGCCCGGACCTGGCGATACCGCACGCCAGCCAGTGCTGTGGAACGGGTTTGCGAACATGGCCAGCCTGGCCGGCCATGCCGTCACGATCACCCGGGGCGAAGGCGCCTGGGTGTTCGACGCCAGCGGGCGCTCCTACCTGGACGCCCTCGCCAGCCTCTGGTACTGCAACGTCGGGCACGGCCGGGCGGAGCTCGCCGGCGCCGCGGCGGCCCAGATGCGCCAGCTCGCCGCCTACCAGGTGTTCGAGCCGTTCACCAACCCGCCAGCCGAGGAGCTGGCGCGCCGGGTCGCGGACCTGGCCCCGCTGCCCGGGGCCAAGGTGTTCTTCACCCCGGGCGGGGGATCGGACGCGGTGGACACCGCGGCCAAGCTCGCGCGGGCCTACTGGCGCGCGGTCGGCCGGCCCGGCAAGCAGATCAGCATCGCCCGGTCACACGCCTACCACGGGATGAACGCCTACGGGACCTCGCTCGGCGGCATCCCCGCCAACACCGACGCCTATCTCCCGCTGGTATCGCTCATCGAGCACGTGGCCTGGGACGACCCGGCGGCGCTTGACAAGACCATCGAGCAGCTGGGCGCCGACCGGGTCGCCGCCTTCTTCTGCGAGCCGGTGATCGGGGCGGGCGGGGTGTACCCGCCGCCGGAGGGATACCTGGCGGCCGTGCGTGAGATCTGCCGGCGGCACGGCGTGCTCTTCATCGCCGACGAGGTGATCACCGGCTTCGGCCGGACCGGCGCGTGGTTCGCCAGCGAGCGGTTCGCGCTGGATCCCGACATGATGACCACGGCCAAGGGGCTCAGCTCGGGCTACGCCCCGATCGGCGCGGTGATAGTCGGGGAGCGGGTCGCCGAGCCGTTCTGGCGGCCCGGGTCCGGTGAGGTGTTCCGGCACGGCTACACCTACTCCGGCCACCCCACCTCCTGCGCGGTAGCCCTGGCCAACCTCGATCTGATCGAGCGGGAGCGGCTGGTCGCGCGGGTGGCCGGGCTCGAGCCGGTGCTGGCCCGCGCCGTTGCCCCGCTGGCCGGGCACCCGCTGGTGGCGGACGTGCGCGCCGGGACCGGCCTGCTCGCGGCGGTCGAGATCGCCGAAGAGGCCCGCGCCGCTGACCCGCAGCTCGGGCCCCGGCTGGTCACCGCCATCCGGGAGCGCGGCGTGATCACCCGCCTGCTGCGCGGGACGGCCCTGCAGATCTCCCCGCCGTTCGTGATCACCGAGCCGGAGATCGGCACAATCGCCGAGGCGTTCGCCGGCGCGCTCGACGCGGCTGGCTGACCGGCGCTGGCTGACCGGCGCTGGCTGACCGGCGCTGGCTGACCGCCCGGCGCGGCTGACCGCCCGGCGCGGCTGACCGCCCGGCGCGGCTGACCGCCCGGCGCGGCTAACCGGCCGGCTGCGTCCCGCGACGATCACGCTTGCCTGGTGACGGGCTGGCCCTGCTCGCCGCCAGCACGCCGCCGCAGACCAGGACGGCTCCCGCCAGCTGGGCCAGGCTCGGCCGCTCGGCCAGCACGGCGGCGGCGAGGCCCATGGCGGCCACCGGCTGCAGCAGCAACAGCAGCGAGGACACGGCAGCGGGCAGCCTGGGCAGCGACGATGTGATCAGCAGCCACCCCACGGTCCCGCTGGTGATCGACACCAGCAGCAGCCACCTGAGCGACGCCCACGGCACATCCAGCTGCAGGCCGCCGAACGCGAGGCCGAGCAGCAGCGACCCGAGCGCGGCGGTGGTGGTGACCTCCGCCAGCGGCCCGGCGATATGCGGGGTACCGGCCGAGGTCTGGCGCAGGATGAGCAGGAAGGCCGAGTAGGCCAGCGACGTCCCGATACCGAAGACGACCCCGGCCAGCGGGCGGCTGTCGCCGGCGCCCGCGCCGGCCAGCCCGGACACCAGCACCACGCCGGCCATCACCACCGGCAGCGCCGCGAGGAACCGCCGTCCCGGGCGCTCACCGAGCAGCACCCACGCGGCCAGCGCCACGAAGAGCACCTGCAGGTTCCCCAGCAGCGTGGCGATCCCGGCCCCGACGTCGGCGATGGCGTGATTCCAGAGCACGAGATCGATGGCGAGGAACGCCCCGGCCGCGAACGCGCCGAGGTGCGCGGCGAGCCGGCGCGGGCCGCGGCGGCGGCGCTCAACGATGGCCAGGGTGAATAGTACCGGCAGCGCGAGGAGGCAGCGGTAGAACGCCGCGGTGGCGGCCCCGGTGTCGGCCAGCTTGATCAGGATCGCGGAAGCAGAGATGCAGGCCGCGCCGATACCGGCCGCCGCGAGAGCCCGGCCCCTGGTGCCGGGCTGGCTGTCAGCACTGGGCTGGCTGTCAGCACTGGCCTGGCTGTCAGCATCGGCCCGGCTGTCAGCGCCGGGCTGGCCGCCGGCGCCCGGCTGGCCAGCAGTCCCAGCGCGGGGAACGCCGACGGTTCCAGCCTGCGGAGATCCTGTGCCTGTCATGACCGTTCTCGCATACGGTGCTGACATGGCACCAACCCTACGAGGGTGGGCCGACAGGAGTCAAAACGCTTTTGGTGCTGACCTGATCGAGGCGCTGACGGCGTGCATCCAGCTGATCAACACCGGCCGCTCACCGGCCGGGGAAGGCCTGCGCGGTGTGGCGGACGTGCGGTCGTTCGGCCGCCGTCACGCCTTCGCCGGCCGTCCCGCCGGGCCGGTGGACGGATGGCCGCCCACTTCGCCATGGGCCGCGCCCGCAAGCTGGCCGCGTGCCGCCCGTCCAGGTCAGCCGCTGTTTTCCGGCCATAGCCGGATGCTGCGCTGGGCCGCATCGAGGATGAGCTGCGCATCGATACCGGCCCGGGATTCGGCGATGCCGAACGCCGGCCATTCGCAGACGAACTCCAGCGGCCCGGCGGGCGGCAGCGGCCAGGTCCACCACCGGGAGATGAAAGAGTGGGGCCCGCCGCCGCCGGCGAACGGGTACAGGACTGGCCCCGCTGGCTCGGAATCGCCGTCCGGCCTGCCGCCGCCGGGGCTCCCGACGGCCTTGCCGCCGTCGGAGTACTGCAGGCCGAGCCTGAATGAGCGCCGGGACGCGGCCAGGTCACGCGGCCCGCCGGGCAGGTGCTCCTCGGGATGCTCGGCACTGGGCCGGATCCGCGCGGTGAGGAAGATCTCGATCCCGGCGGAGAAGGCTGACAGCCCGGTGACCGCCACGGCCACCTGGCCGGTCCGCGCGAGCAGCAGGATGCCGATCGGGACAATCCCCGGAAGCTCCGCGTCCGGCGGCTCCCATGGGTGATGCCTTCGCGGGAGCGCCGGTTCGGGCGCAGGCAAATCGTCAAAGAAACCCATGCAGGCTATTGTCGTCCCGCTCCCGGGCGGCGGGCCATGGGGCAGCATCCCCCTCCCGGGTAGGCCTAGGCCTACCCACCCGCCAGGCCGGGCTGAGGGAGGCCGCGACGGCCGGGCGGTCGGTCCATCCGGGCGGTCAGTCCACCCTGGCGATCACCTCGCCCTGGCGGGCCGTCTGGTCCTCGCCGATCAGCAGGCTGACCCGCCCGGCCGCGGGCGCCAGCACCTCCCCGGACACCTTCTCCACCATCACCTCGGCGAGCAGCTGCCCGCTCGCCACCTGGTCGCCGTCGCTGACGAACCAGGTGGCGAGCACGCCTTCGGCGCCGGGCTCCTTCTCCAACAGCCGCGGGAACACGACCTCGGTCATGCTTTGAGCAGATCGTGCACGGCCGCTTCGATCCGCTCCGGTGTCGGCAGCACCGCGCGCTCCAGCGACCGCGCGTACGGGATCGGCACGTCGGGCACCGCGACCCGCCGCAGCGGCGCCCGCAGCAGGCCCGGGTCGGTCTCGGCCACCCGCGCCGCGATCTCCCCGGACATGCCGAACGACTGGTAGTCCTCGTCGACCACCAGCAGCCGCCCGGTCCTGGCAACCGAGGACAGGACCGTCTCGGTGTCCAGCGGCACCAGGCTGCGCAGGTCGATCACCTCCAGGTCCACCCCGGCCTCGGCCGCCATCTTGTCCGCCACGTCGAGCGCGTGGTGCACCGACAGGGACAGGGTGACCACGGTGGCGTCCGTGCCCACCCGGGCCACGGTCGCCTTCCCGATCGGGGTCTGGTAGGCCTCCTCCGGCACCGGCGCGACCGACCGCGGGTTCTTCGCCATCCAGGGCAGGCCCATGATGCCCTTGTGGAACACGTAGACGACCGGGTTGTCGTCGCGGATCGCGGAGATCATCAGGCCCTTGGCGTCGGCCGGGTTGCTCGGCACCACGACCTTCATCCCGGGCAGGTGCGCGAACGTCCCCCACAGGCACTGCGAGTGCTGCTCGGCGTCGCTGTAGCCGCCGCCGGCCGCCATCATCAGCACCATCGGCACCCGCACGTTCCCGCCGGACTCGTAGTGGATCTTCGCCATGTGGTTGTAGATCTGGTCCATGCACACGCCGAAGAAGTCGGCGAACATCAGCTCGACGACCGGGCGCATCCCCTCGACCGCGGCTCCGATGCCGAGGCCGATGAACGCGGTCTCCGAGATCGGCGTGTCCAGCACCCGCTCCGGGCCGAACTGGTCCAGCAGCCCGCCGGTGGCGCCGAAGATGCCGCCGTAGGCCCCGACGTCCTCGCCGATCACCACGACGCCCTGGTCGCGCTCCATCTCCTGCGCGATCCCCTCGGCGATGGCGCGGGCGGTGGTCAGCTTGCGCCCGGCCTGCCCGGCCCCGGCGCCCGCCGCCGCGCTGGTGTCAGTTGCGCTCATTGTCCTGCCTCCTTCACGTGAAGACGTAGTCGAGCGCCGTCTCCGGCGCGGGAACCGGGCTGGACTTCGCGAACGCGACCGCCTTCTCCACCCGGGCCGATGCCTCGTCCTTGATGGCCTTGGCCGCGTCGGCGTCGAGCACGCCGTCCTGCGTCAGGCGCTGCCCGTAAGCCGGGATCGGGTCCTTGCCGGGGACGTCGGACAGCTCGGGGCGGTAGGCCTGCGGGTCGCCCTCGAAGTGGCCCCACAGCCGCAGCGTGTGCACCTCCAGCAGCGTCGGCCCCTCACCTGACCGGGCGCGGCCGACCGCGGCGCCGGCCGCCGCGTAGATGGCTTCCACGTCGTTGTCCTCGATCCGCTCGCCGGGCATGCCGTAGGCGGCGGCCCGGTCGGCGTTGGACGCGATCGCGGTGGAGACGTCGCGCGGCACCGAGATCGCCCAGTCGTTGTCCTCGACCACGAAGACCACTGGCAGCTTCCACAGCGCGGCCAGGTTGAGCGACTCGTGGAACGCGCCCTGGTTGGCGGCCCCCTCGCCGGTGAACGCGACCGCCACCCGGTCGCCGTCGGCCCGCGCGAACGCGAACGCCTGCCCGAGCGCGGGCGGCAGGCCCTCGGCGATAATGCCCGAGCAGGAGAAGTGGACGCGGGGGTCGAACAGATGCATGTGGCCGCCGCGGCCGTGGCCCAGCCCCGTCTCGCGGCCGAAGATCTCCGCGGTCATCTTGTCCAGGTCCACGCCGTGCGCGATGGCGACGTGATGCGGCCGGTGGGTCGCGGTGACCGCGTCCTCCGCGCGCAGGTGCGCGCACACCCCGGCCGCCACCGGTTCCTGCCCGGCGGACAGGTGCATCTCGCCGGGCACCAGCCCGGCCCCGATGTCGAACGCCGGTTTCTTGTCCGCGTGGTATTCGCGCAGGATCGCCTCCTCGAAGGTCCGGCTGAGCACCATCACCCGGTACAGGTCAAGACGGGTCTTGTCGTCCACTGCGCCTCCTTCGTTCGTCCGGTCAGATGCCATGAGTCGATGCGGTAGCGCTCCGCGAGCAGCCGTTCCCGCCAGCGTCGCTCGGCGGCGCTGGGTGATCGCGGGCGCAGCGGGCCGTACCGGCGTGCCGCCTCGGCCAGCACCGCGGCGCGCGCCGCGGCCACGCTGGTGCCGCACCCCAGCTCGCGCAGCGCGGCCACCGGGCTGCGCCGCGAGTCCGTGGGGTGGGGTTCGTGCGGCGCTGGCGTGAGAAACGCTCCCACCCGGGCGGCCGGGGTGGTCACCAGCAGGGTGGCGTGCGCCAGCGTCCCGTCCCGGGTGAGGTGGCTGGCCAGGCCGGACACCTTGGCTGGCCCGGCGAACACCCCGCGCTCACCGGTGCGGGGCGCCAGCCCGAGCCCGGCGATCACCGCCGCGACCAGCGCGGCCACCTCCGCGGCCAGCCCGGGCGCGCGGCCGGGCGCGGCCAGGCTGATGTTCAGATTGCCCAGGTCCTGGTAGACGGTGCCGCCGCCGCTCGCCCGGCGCAGCACCGGCACGCCGCTGGCCGCGCACGCGGCCAGGTCCACCTCCCGCGCGGCCCGCTGGGCGCGCCCGATCACCACGCAGGATGCGTTCTGCCAGATCCGCAATAACGGGGCGGACGGCCCGGACCGGGCCAGCGCCTCTTCCAGCGCCAGGTTCGCTGCCTGATCGCCGGCCACGCCATCGTGAACGAGCAGGTCCATCCCCGGGGCCCGGCGGTGCGGGGTGCCGGGCGCTGCACCTCCGCCACTAACCCTTCCCGCCTTCGGATCGGCACGAAACTGCAAAACGGATGACATGGTTGCTGTCGGGGGCGGGCGGGTGATAGCCATCGACCGACACCGGCACCGGCGCCGAGGAGGCAGTGGTGAGCGAGAACCAGGGCACGGCAGGCCCCGATCTGGAGGCGGCGGTGGCCCAGATGCCGTTCGCCGCGGCGCTGGGCGTGGTGCTCGGCGGCGGCCTGGCCCAGGTGCGGGCGGTGCTGGGCGGTGACCGTGGACGCTAGGCACGCGATCCTGTTCGAGCCGGTGGCGATCGGGCCCAGGACGCTGCCGAACCGCTTCTACCAGGTGCCGCACGCGAGCGGGTTCGGGTCGGTCAGGCCCAGGACCCAGGCCGCGTTCCGCGCCATCAAGGCCGAGGGCGGCTGGGGCGGGGTGTGCGTGGAGTACGCGCCGATAGCGGCCGACACCGACGACACCCCGGCGGTCGCCGCGGACATCTGGGACGAGGCCGACGCCCGCGCGCTGGGACTGGCCGCCGAGGCGATCCACGCGCACGGGTCACTGGCCGGCCTGGAGCTGTACCACGGCGGCGCGACCGCCCCCAACGGGGCCTCGCGGTTTGTGCGGATGGCCCCGAGCCAGGTCACATCGGATCGGCTGTGGGGCGGGCTGGCCAAGGAGATGACCGCCGGCGACATCGCCCGCCTGCAGCGGGACTGGGTGCGGGCGGCCCGGCACGCCGCCGACGTGGGTTTCGACATCGTGTACGTGTACGGGGCGCACGGCTACCTGATGACCCAGTTCCTGTCGCCGGTGATGAACCTGCGGACCGACGGCTACGGCGGCAGCCTGGCCAACCGGGGCCGGTTCTGGCTGGAGACCCTGGAGGCGGTGCGGGCGGAGATCGGCGGCGAGTGCGCGGTCGCGACCCGGATCGCGCTGCACGGCGACTCCGGCGTGCCCGGGGCTGAGACGCTGCCCGGCATCGAGGTGGACGACATGCTGAAGCTCATCGGCATGGCCGATCACCTGGTCGACCTGTGGGACGTGACGGTGGGCAGCTGGCCGGAGGACTCGGGGACCTCCCGCTACTACCCGGAGGGGCACCAGCGGCGGTGGACCCACCGGGTGCACGAGGCGACGGCCAAGCCGGTCGTGGCGGTCGGCCGCTACACCAGCCCGGACCTGATGGCGCAGGTGATCGGCTCCGGCGAGGCGGACCTGATCGGCAGCGCCCGGCAGGCGATCGCCGACCCGTTCCTGCCCCGCAAGATCGCCGAGGGGCGGCTGGACGAGATCCGCGAGTGCACCGGGTCCAACATCTGCATCCTGCGCGAGGAGACGTTCAACCACGTCGGCTGCGTGCAGAACGCGACCGCGGGGGAGGAGTTCCGCCGCGGCTGGCATCCCGAGAGGTTCACGCCCGCGACGGGCGTGGAGCGGCCGGTGCTCATCGTCGGCGCCGGGCCGGCCGGCATGGAATGCGCGGTGGTGCTCGCCAAACGCGGGTTCGGCGCGGTCCACCTGGTCGAGGCCGAGCCCGACATCGGCGGCCGGCTGCGCTGGACCCGGCGGCTGCCCACGCTGGGTGACTGGGGGCGGATCACCGACTGGCGGGCGGTCCAGCTGGCCAGGCTGCCGGGGGTGGAGGTCATCACCGGCCGCCGGCTGGGCGCGGCCGATGTGCTGGACTACGGTGCCGAGCTGGTGGTGATCGCCACCGGGTCGTCCTGGCGGTGCGACGGGGTGCAGCCCGGCCACCCCGAGCCGATGCCCGGCGCCGGCCCGGCGCTGCCGCACGTGCTCACGCCGGAGCAGGTGTGCGCGGGCAAGCGGCCGCCCGGCCCGCGGGTGGTGGTGTACGACACCGACGGCTACTACGTCGCGCCCGGCGTCGCCGAGCTGCTGGCCGCCGATGGGTACCAGGTGAGCCTGGTCACCACCTTCGCCGTGCTGTCGCCGGTGAGCGACGAGACCCTGGAGGGGGACATGCTCCGCGCCCACCTGCACCGGGCCGGGGTGCGGGTCCGCCACGCGACCACCATCACCGAGATCGCGCCGGGCCCGGCGCCGTCGCCGGAGGGCGATGGTGGGCCGTGGACGGTGGTGGGCCACGACCGTTACGGCGATCCCTGGTCGGCCGGGTGCGACGCGGTGGTGCTGGTCACCCAGCAGGCCTCCGAGGACGCGCTGTACCTGGAGCTGGCCGGTGACCCGGCGGCCCTGGCGGCCGCCGGGATCGGCGCGGTGCACCGGATCGGCGACGCGGTCGCCCCGCGGATGCTGTCGGAGGCGATCTTCGACGGTCACCGCCTGGCCCGCGAGATCGACTCCCCCGACCCGGCGACGCCGCTCCCATACCGGCGCGAGCGGACCGAGCTGGGCTGAGGCTCTCCGCCCGCACCGGCCCCGGCCGGAGGCGGACCTGGTGGCCGGGGGCGGACCGGCCTTCTGTGGGGTCAGGTCGCCCTGGGCGGCGGGCAAGGCGGGCGGTGGGTGCGTGGGAGCATCCGTTTTGCATGATCGGGGTGCGGGTAGCGGACGGTGCGGAGGTGAGCGCCGGTGAGCCCGGAGCCGGAGAAGGTCCCGGTCGAGGTCGAGGGCCGGAATCTGACGCTGACCAACCTCGGCAAGGTGCTGTACCCGGAGGCCGGCTTCACCAAGGCGCAGGTGATCGACTACTACCTTCGTATCGCGCCGGTACTGCTGCCGCACCTGGCCGACCGGCCGCTCACGCTCAAGCGCTATCCCGACGGCGTGGACGGCCAGTACTTCTACGCCAAGCACGCCCCCGAGCACCGGCCCAGCTGGGTGCCGACGGTGCGGGTGCCCTCGCCCGGCTCACGCTCACGCGGGGCGACAGTGGTCTACCTGCTGGGCGGCGACCTGCCGACGCTGATCTGGACCGCCAACCTGGCCGGGCTGGAACTGCACACCCCGATGTGGCGGCTCCCGTACGGCAGCGAGCCGGACCTGCTGATGTTCGACCTCGATCCCGGCCCGCCCGCGACCGTGGTCGAGTGCTGCGCCGTCGCGCGGCTGCTCCGGCCGCTGCTCGCCGGGCGCGGGATCGAGCCGCTGGCCAAGACCTCGGGCGGCAAGGGCCTGCAACTGGTCGCCGCCATCTCCGGGCTCAGCTCGGAGCAGGCCAGCGGGCTGGCGCGGGAGGTGGCCGGGCAGGTGGAGCGCGCGCACCCGGGCCTGGCGGTGTCCCGGATGACGAAGACGCTGCGGCCGGGGAAGGTGCTCATCGACTGGAGCCAGAACAACGCAGCCAAGACCACCGTCACCCCGTACTCGCTGCGGGCCATGGCCAGGCCCACCGTGTCCACGCCGGTCACCTGGGATGAGGTGACCGGCTGCAGCCAGCCCGGCGATCTGGTGTTCACCAGCGACGACGTGCTGGAGCGGGTGACGCGGCACGGGGACCTGCTCGCACCGCTGGCCGCCGCCCGGGCTCCCGGAAAAGGACAAACATGACGAAGCCCTGACCAACGGCCGGCCACCCTGCCCGCCCGCCGGGCGTTGTCCTGATGGGCCGCGGGCAGCGCTGGCGCCGCGGGTGCGGGCCTGGCGCCGCGGCGGTGGGTGAAGGGAGCCGGGTGGGGCCACAGGGCATGCCGCTGATGGTGCTGCTGGCGGCGGCGGCGGCCGCGCTGCTGGCCGGCGCGCTGTGGCTGTGGCCGGTGCTGGCGGTGAGTACATGCCGGACCTGTGGGAGATCCACCCGCCCATGCGCGGGTACTCGCTGATCATTCCGCAGGGCGGCCACAACTTCCGGACCTGGGACCGGGAGCTGCCGCCGAGCCTGGAGTGGCTCAGCCGCCGCCTGTCCTGAGCCCAGCCGGTCAGGCCGGGGGCGGCTCCAGGTGGGCGGTGTCGTTGAAGCCGCGGACGATCCAGCGGTCGCCGCTCACCAC
>Ga0335079_10001269_pt1 | contig 28896 bp, 21 predicted proteins | sample Lox_Sample_33_FD_206719 | JGI IMG/M metagenome (GOLD analysis project Ga0335079, IMG submission 206719) | Soil microbial communities from Loxahatchee National Wildlife Refuge, Florida, United States - Lox_Sample_3.3 | ecosystem: Environmental > Terrestrial > Soil > Wetlands | place: USA...
AGCACCACTGCGTCAGGCGTCGGGCATTAGCAGGTCCGGTGATGTAGCTGACGCCTGACGCCTGATGTCTGACGCCTGACCCGCATTGAAAGGACCGGTGTTCCAATGGGCTTCCTGGTAGTAAGAGGAGAACAGCGTGACTTCGACCGCGATCCCGGCCTTCAAAGCCTCGCTCAGGAAATCGCGAGGATGGAGCCGGATGAGCTCTGCCGCCTGCGCGCTGGCCGCCGCCGCGCAGAGCACCAGGGCCAGCCTCTGCGATCGTCCATACAGTTCATCTTCCCGAATTCGGCGCCCGGGCGCCCACTATCCAACAGGCGGAGATAAAGCGGACTTCCGCTCCGTGCACATAGGGATCGAGAGCGGCGCGGACCGTTTTGATCACTTGCCCTCGGGTCCGTTCGTCCGCCTCCGGGAGCATCCGTCCCACGGGACCGAGCCGGGTGAAGTAGCGGACCAGCTCCTTCTCGGGCAGCGTGCACGCGACATCGATCGGCCGGATGTCGATCTCCGCCCAGCCGCTCTCCTCCAGAATGCGTTGTACGCGGCCCTGGTCGGCAAAGGCGAACTGTCCCGGCGCGTCCGGCCGGCGGGCGGGAAGGTTTGGCAGGAGCGGTGCCGCGGCGCGCTCGGCCGTCATCATGAACGGGTTGTCCGCGGCGCTCCGCCAGGCGGCGAACCGGAGCTCGGCGTTGCCCGCCGCGGCCCGCCGCAGGTTCTCAAAGGCTCGGACGGAGTCGTCGAAGAACATCACGCCAAAGCGCGAAATGATCATGTCGAAGCTCGCGGGCTCGAACGCGTGAGTCTGCGCGTCGGCGCGGACAAAGCTTGCCGGCGTGCCCTCCCGTTCGGCGCGCGCCCGCGCGGCGGCGAGCATCGGCTCCGAAATGTCGATGCCGGTGCACTGGCCCTTCGCTCCCAGCGCCCTCGCGGCAGCGAGCGTTGTGGTGCCCGTCCCGCAGCCGACGTCGAGCAGCCGCCCTCCGGGTCCGGCAAGAACCGATTCGACCAGCAGGTCTTCGAAAGGCTTCAACACCTGGTCGAGGAGTTCCTGCGTCTCCACCCAGGCGCGTCCCGCAACCCCGTTCCAAAGCGCCGCTTGCTCGTTGTCCCCCCGATGCGTAGCATCCATAATCTTCTCTTCTTACTCTCCTCCCGGAAGCAGAAACTGTATTATGCAACTTCAAGTCGGCTTGAGGTCAACAGTGTCAGCCTTGAAGAAGCGGCTGTCGGGCCGCTCGAACTACATGTGAGCCAACAGATCGGTGACCTGCTGTTTAGTCCGGTTGAATTCCTTGGCCAGTCGCTCGAAATCAGCGGCCGACTTTTGGTAGGAGTCGAAGTCTTTCTTCTCGTAGAGAGAGATCATCTCGGACGCACGGTCCAATAGCTTCTTATAAAGCTCGAAACACTTGCCGGATGCTGCGCGGAGTGCCGGAAACTGTCCTCGCCCCGACGCATCCAAAGGGACCAGTCCCAGCGAATTCGCGGCGGCAGCGCGCCCGGCGTCCGTAGCATGCCGCGCCGCCTCAAAGTCGCCTTTCTGGATACTCACCAGGGCTTCGTTCAGATGATCGACGCCGGCCGTGAGCGTATTCACCATCTGCTTCGTGTCCCGCCGGACCATCACCCTCTCGCCTCCCGTCGGTTGCGCTGCCGCTGGGGGACCCTGGACATCCGATGATTGCAATCCGCGTCCGACAGCGTCGCCCATAGCCGTCGGTTGGCTGGTCCTCTCTTCAAGACCCGATCGGGGCTGCGGCTGTTCCTGATTCGTCGCTGCGTTCACTTCGCTTCGCAACAGCGGCTCGACCTCCTCGGGATGATTGGCGAATACCACGCGGCCGCCGGTGATCTTCGCCAACTCGGTCAGGTTCTGCTGCTGTTCCGGACGCAGGCCAATACCGATGAACCGGAAGTCCAGGCGGATTTTGTAAGTGCCGCTGGCGTCGGCGGCCAGCTTATCGCGGATCGCCTGGCGCACTTCGGGCGCCTGACAGGTGTCATCCGAGCCCGTGATCACCAGGATGCGCCTGTTCGCGCCCTCGAACCGCTTCTGGTCCCCGAAGTCCCCAATCGCCTCGTTGATCGCGCGATTGAGGGGGGCGTTGCCCGCGGCGGTGAGGTTCGCCAGCTTGGTCTGGACCCGCTTGGCGTTGTGCTGTGCGAACGGGACCACCAGATCGGTGCTCGAAGCCTGGCACGGACCTCCGAATTGCCGCAGCGCCAGATTCTCGCCCTCCGCGATGGTGGCGACAACGGCCTTCCCCGCGCTCTGGGCGGCATCGAGCCGCGTGGTTTTCTCCCAGGGCTCATGCATCGCTTGGGAGCGGTCGACGATCAGCTCCGTGTTGTCGTGTACCACTTCCGGGGCCTTCTTGGTCAGAAGGTTGTAGGCTCCGCCAATCAGGCCGGAGGCGGCAGCCACAAGAGCGAGCACGGCCATTACATTTTTATAGACCGGCTTGTCTCCCCACGGTTCAGGGCCTTCGCGTTTGCGCGCCACGTTCCGAAGATTATACTCCCCGATCCTAGGGGAGTCTTGTTTGGCTCCGATTCCTCCCGTAAGATAGTCGGGTATCGGAGATGCACCGATGACTGTGCGCAAGATGATCGTAGCAGCCTTGGCCTCGCTGGCTTGGGCGCAGATTCCGGCCGTAAATTCCCCACCGCCCCCGCCGTCGGCCGCCGCCGGGATCCTGTTCGACGGTGCCTCCTTGCCGAAGGATTGGAAGTTTTTCAATCCCGTCGAAGATCACTGGACCATGCAGCCCAGGCGCAAATCCTTGCTGATTGCCACACAACGAGCGCCGTGCGTGAGCGCCGCCGCCGGAAAGAATTTCCTGGTTTACGACGGGCCGCTTCCGGCAGACGACTTCGAGGTGGTCGTGAGAGTCTCAGCGGAGATACAAGCGAGTGGCAACCAGGTTGCCGCAGCCCTCTGGAGCGACGACAAGAACTACTTCTGGATCGCCTTCGAGAGTTATATCTATGGCGGTCTCCATCGCCGTTTAAATTTTCAAAAGGTGACGCAAGGACAGGTCGCAGGCAGTTTTGAGCGGGACATCGCAGCGTCCAAAGAGATCTACCTGCGGATTCTGCGTGAGGGCAATGAGTACTCTGGATTCTTCGCGGCCGTGGACCCGGCCAACCCGTTCGACCCTGCCAAGATCCCTTGGATGCAATTGGGCACGCTCCCGGGGATCCGCTTCACTGGTAAGCTGGCACTGTGCGCCGTCAACTATCAGGACGGCGCCCCCGAAGTCGGCGCGGAGTTTTACTCGGTGACGATCCGGCCCAGGTAGCGTTCGCCGTCGAGCGCGGCTTGGTTCCTACACCACCCGTCCCTCCCTCCGCTCCCCCACCTTCCCTGTCTCCTCCAACTTACTCACTCCCCAGCACGCCAGCGCCACCGCCAGCACTAAGTCGTCGTGCTCCCCGCTCCGCGCCCCATATTTCTCCCGCCCCCCGCTCGACATCTGCACCCGCATGTCTCCTAACTCCCGCGCCAGAGCCGCACCCTCTTTCAATCCCGCCGCGATCTGTAACTCCCCCGCCTGTAATCTTACCTGTAATCCGATAATCAGGTCCCTCTTGGGTACCCGATAAGTCGTCTTACTCAACCCCTCGCTCACCCCGCCCGTGATCGTAACCGGCCATATCTTGCACGGCAGGTCTTCCTGTTCCAGTAAGTCCACCACCGGCTGTCCGACTCCCGTCGCGTCCACCACCAGGTGCCGCCTGCCCTTCGCCAGCGCCGCCGACCGCATCACCCTCCCCACCCGCGCCACCACCTCCGGGTAAGTTGTCCCCAACGGAACTCTCTCCATGTGGCGCAGCCGCACCGCGCTCTCCGTCAAATATGCGAAGGCCGCCCCATCCCATGCCCCGGCGCACTCCGCCCGCTCCACCACTGCCAGCGCCGTAAAATCCTGGCTCTGTCCCAAATCCAATCCCACAAAGAAATCCGACCCCATACCTTTACCTTTCCCCGGTGGCGCGAAGCGCCCGCCTTTCCCCGACCGCTGACCCCCGACCCCCGGCCCCGGCGCGAAGCGCCTATATTTCCAGCGGCTCCACGTCCTCCGATACCGCCCGTTCCACCGTGTCCCGGTCGAACACCCCGCTCACCGCGTCCACAAACTCGCACCCGTACTCCTGCCGGAACCACAGGTCCCCCATCGTCTTCCGCTCCTCTTCCAGAAATTCCTTCGGAATCCGCGGACAATCCACGGCCGGCACCCGCACCCGTTCCCAGCCCCGGCCGTCTCCCCTGCCCGCGTTCTGCCACGTCTCCCAGAAGAACCCCGTCTTGCCGTGCGGCGTGCTCATCAGCCACAGCGTCCCGTTGCTCACGGCCAGCATCGGCCGCAGCGACAGGTACAGCTCGTCGCTCACCCGCGACGCCTCGTCCACCAGCAGCAGCGTCACCGCCGAAAATCCGCGCACCGTCGCCTCCCGTCCCGGCAGCCCCACGATCCGCGACCGGTTCGGCAGCAGCATCGAAATGTCGTTGTCCCCGTCCCCCTTCGGCTTCACCCCCAGCCGCCGCACAAACTCCTCCGCCTTGCGCAAAAATTCGCCGCTCTGCCGCGCGCTCGGACTCACCACCAGCGTCAGGCTCCCCGGTACCGTCCACGCCTGGTGTACCGCCTTCGCCGACGTCACAGTCGATTTGCCCCACTGCCGCGTGCAATTCAACAGCACCCGCCGGCTCTTCGAATTCAGCACCCGCCGCTGCGTCGCATCCGCTTCGAACCCCAATTCTCTCCGGACCCACTCCGCCGTGGTCCCTGTCTCGGCCGCCTCCCGACCCTCGCCCTGCTCATCCGCCTCCACCCGCTCTGCGATCTTGTACATCCTGCCCCCACCCTACCACGCGACCGACTCGCCAGCTTGCGTTTTGTCCCTCCAATATCGCCTAAACAGAGTCTATTATCTGTTTATAATCAAAAGTTTCCCCACATTCCACGTTTCGTCCCATTCTCCCGTGACTCCCCGTGGGGCGGCCTCCGGCTTTCCGAGCCTTTAGCCGATCGCCCCCTCAATGCCGCTTGAAAAACTGAACCTCGCGCTCGTGTTGTTGCGCCGCCTCGCGTGTCCGGAACGTTCCCAAATTCCGCCGCCGGCCGGTCTTGGGATCCACTTTCCTGGAATACAAGCGGTATTCGCCGGTCTTCATTTTTCGAATCATGTCGCAGTCGACTCCTTCTTCCCTCAGTGAAATTGTTTCTTGTACAGGAACCGGAGGCTGACAAGCCCGTTTTCGTCCCGCCCGGCGATAGCCGACCACCGCGGATTGATGGCCCACTCCACCCGCACAATCTGCGTATTGGGATCGTTCACCGCCGTCACATACGTAAACGTCATATTGCCGGATATCCGTTGTTTCAAAGTGACGCGCGCCTGCGGCAGGTCGCTGCCGCCGGTAAACGTCGGGTCGATACTCAACTGGCTGACGCCGAATACTCTTTGGAGCCGGTTGGCGATCGGGTCCGCCAGCGCCTTGCTCACGATCGCCGACTCGCCCATCTGTTGAAACGTCTGCGGCGGCGTAGATGGCTGGTTCACCAGAATATTCGGATCCGACGTAGGCGTCTTTCCGGCTGCGAGTAAGCCGACGATTTCCTGGAATTGCAACGGCGGGTCGGAAGTGTAACTCAGGTTCATGTTGTCGATCGGGCCGGTAACTCGCAGCACGACGTCCACGCCCTGGGCCTGTGTCTCCAGATTCAGGTTCAGAATCGGTTCGATCCGAATCGGGTTGTAGAACGAGATCGTTCCCGTATTGACGGTATAAGTGGAACTAAAGAACAGAAGTTGGCCTTCCGTGATGGTCACCCGTCCTAGGATTCCCGGTTGGGACGCCGTGCCCCGGACCTGTAAGTTGGCGCTCAACTCGAGATTCTCCGCCATCGCGGCTTGCACCGATAGCGAGGGAGACGTCCGCACCTGGACATCCAGCTTCATGTTGTCCAGTAGCGGCGAAGGCCCGCCTACGTTCTGCACCGGGGGCGCCGCCCGCGAGAGGATCGACCCGAAATCGCTGGTCGGCGCATATGTGATCTGGTTCACCGTCACGGTGCCGGTAACCATGCTGGTTTGCATCCCCCCGGTGAGCTGTAGATTCGCATCGGCGAGCAGGCTCACGCCCGTCTGCGGACGCACGCGCACGTTAGTAGCGTTGGCGCGGAGCCCGAAGCGCGGCTCGGCCCCATAGGTTGCATAGCCTCTCACGTTGAGCTTGCCTCCGCCTACTTCGGCGGTCAGATTCTGTACCGCGGCCCGGTCGCCGTTGAACTGGATGACCCCGTTCGCGTTAGTGATCCCATTGGGAATTTCGGTGTAGTTCACCGATGCGTTGTGCAGCTCCACCCTCCCGTTGATCAACGGTTTCGCGATGGTGCCGCGCACGTCGGCCGAAATCGCCACATCTCCGGAAGAGACGATTTGCGAGCTCACCCGCTGCATCACCTCCAGGCTGCTGTTCGCCTTCAGCGTAGCCGTCACGGCCTGGGTCTGAAGCGACAGGCTGCCCGTTGCCTGAACGTCCGTCGCCGGCCCGGTCAGATGCAGGCGTTGCAGGCGAACTCCGCCTCCCTCCAGCGTCGCCACGATAGGCCCCTGATTCTCGATCGTGAGCCCCCTGGCCCGCGCTCCCGTCTGCTGCCCGATCTGAAACTGGACCTTCGTAAGCTGCAGCGAGGCGTGCAACTCGTCGGTCTTTGCCATCGGGCCATTCACATCCACCTGGCCTGCTGCCAGAACCTCGAATCCGCGCGCCGCCTCGCTGCCCTGCCCCAGCAGCGTCTGGATCCGCGTCCAGGAGACTTTGTCGAAAGTCAGTTTCGCTGTGGCTCGATAGTCGCCGTCCAGTTCCGCGCTGCCGTTGCCGTGAATCGAGGAGCTGGCCAGGTCGGAGTCCAGCGCGAAGTTGAGGCGGTTCCCCGTCGAGTGCGCAGTCAGGTTCAGGTCGCCGAAATTCTTGCCTTGGGCCGCGACTCCTTTGGCGGCCACGTCCGCATTCAGCTCCCGAAACGCGACGCGTGGCGCCTTCTCGCTGACCGTCCCGGCGCCATTGGCCGTGATCTGCAGTGTGCCTCCTATTCCTGGCCGGATCTTCTGCACGTTGCGAATGCGCGCCAGGTCGATACCGCTGCTGTTCACGCGAAACTGAATGCTGCCCGCCTGGAATTGGAGCGGCGCGTGGTCGTAGCGTGCCGTCAAATCCAGCCGGGCGCCGCCCGACACGATCTCCAATTGCGGTACATCGATGCTGTTGGCAATGTAAGTCGCCCGCGCCTTCACGTGATCGATCGGTTCGCCGTAGATCTCGGCGCTGGAGAGATCCAAGTCGATCTGGCCCTGTGGATTGTCGGCCGTGCCCGAAAAGTGAGCCGTACCTGACAGCGTGCCCTTGGCCGGAAACTCCTGCTTCGCCAGCGCCAGCACACGATCCACGGGCAGATGGGCGATGTTGGCATCGGCAGTGGTCGCATAGCCCTGCGTGAGCTGCGTGTTCCCGTTCAGGCGGACATGGGAACCCGCGAAATCCGAGCTGATGTTGTAATTCACGGTTTGTCCGCTGGTCCGGGCCGAGACCGTGAGATCGCCGTAGTTCTGCCCTTCCACGCGCACGCCGCGCGCGGAGATGTCCGCGTTGACGCCGGACGGAAGAAACTCGCTTTGTGTGTTGGTGCCCACCTGCGTCTGGGCTAAGCGGCCCGCGATATCGGCATCGATCTGGATCTGGCCCGCGGCATTCGGCCGCTGCTTTTGCAGAGTCCGCAGCCGGGCCAGGTCCACTTGGTTGCTTCGAATGTGCGCGTGCCATTGCCCGGATGTGAATGTGTCTCGCGGATGGCGGAAGTCGGCCGCAAGGTCGATGCGCGCGGGGCCCGCGGTAATCGATGCCGCTGGAACCGTGACCAGTTGATCGGTCATGTCGACTCGAACCTGCAGGTTGTCGAACCCCTCGTTGAGTATTGTGCCGTCGGCGATCTGCACGCTCGCCGCGCCGCGTGGATTGCCCACGGTTCCTGCGACATTGGCATCGGCGGCTAAGGCGCCCGAATATCCTGCGCTTGGCACACCCGCCAGCACGATCACGTCCGCCAGGTCTCCGCCGCGAACCGAAGCCTGTACGCCCAGCGGCTGGTTAGGCGTGGCTTTCCAGTCCCGCAGCCCCACCGACGCGCCGAACTGCGCCTGCATCGTGCCGCGGCTCAACGTGCCGTTCGAGACCGCAGCCCCGCCGCTCGCGGCGTTGAGATCCATGGCAAGCGCATCGAAGCGGCGCTCTTCTACCTGAAATCGATTCACGGCAAGGTGTCCGCTGATGCGCGGCGAGGACAGCGCTCCTGTCACGGTACCGCCGAAACCGAGCTGTCCTCCGTTCAGCGCGACGCTGGGCCGCGACGTGGCGGGCGCGGCGGCCAGCAGGTCCTCGAGATCGCGCGAGGTCAGTTTCACATTCAGGCGATTGCTCAGCGAACCGTTGAGGTCGAGCCGGGAATGCGGCAGGACGATATCGGAATCCCGTACCTCGAGATCATCGGCTTGCCCGGCATACGCGGCATTCAGCCGGCCGGATACCGGGATGCCGCGCCGCCCGGGCGCAATCGATAACTGCGCGCGTGCCCCCAGCGCCTTTGTTCCCGGAGTCTTCAAATCTCCCTGAGCCGAAATCGGCCCTGATACGATTCCATCGTAAGGAATACTCTGGCCGAAAGACCGGGCCGCTTCGCGGAGGTCCAGGCGGCGCAATTTGCCGTCGACACGGAATCGCGCGAAATCCTCCAAAGATGCATTGGCCTCGATCTCCGCGCCGAATGCGGCGGCATACAGGCCCTGAAAATCCAGGCGGTGGGGATCCATACGCAGAGCCGAGTGCAAGTTGAACTGCCCGATTCGTCCCGAAGATTGCTGGACCGATAGATCGTTGGCCTTGAGATTCCCGGTGATCAGGTAATTGTTACTCGCATCCAGCCTCGCCGCGCCGTTCACCACCACCGTGCCCTCCGGGCGCGCCGCCAAACCCGCGAGTCGGCCTAGCTCGCCCAGGGCAAGCTGCACTCTGAAATCGAGTGGGCCGCCGCCGGCAGCGTCCTTCAACTTTCCCGAAGCCTGGATGTTGGAATGCCCCATCGCTGCCCGCAGTCCCGCAACCTGTATCGCGTTGTCCGCGTATGTGGCGTCGGCATCCAGATCCACCATCTCGGGCACACCGCGCCCGTGAAGCGCCAGCGGCAGGCCGGCGGCGTCTTTCAGGTCCTCCAGGGCCACGTGCCCGTTGAGGTGTGCCGAAGTCTTCGGGTTGCGCAGGTTTTCCATCCAGCCGCTAATCAGAACCTCCGAGCGCGCAGTCGAGATTTTCACGTTCTCGAAATCGATGCGGTCCCGTCGAAGCTTCAAGGGCACCGCGATCGTAAAACTTACCGGGGTATTCCGTCCGGACGCCACGTAAATAGGATCCAGCGAAATCCGGCCCTGATAGCCTTGCTTCATGGTGTCGTAGGCGAGTTGCGCGTGAACGTTGTTGGCGCGGATGTTCAGCGGGTGCTGCTGCGAGTTGAACGTGACTAGGCCGTCCGTCAGTTCGAAGCGTCCCACCGCCAGGTCCACCACGGTCTCCAGCGGAGTTTCTTTGGATGTCGATTTGGTCTTCGGAGCCGGGATATTGTTCGTGCCGTCGGGGAACACCATAATGTTTGCCTGTGGGCCCTCCACACCCAAGTAGGCGATGTCCCACAGCTGTTTCAGGCTCGTCAACAGGCGGATATCCACTTCCACCCGGCGCGCGCGCAAATAAGGCGCCGAACCGGGCGGCTCGTAGCCGTGAATCACGAGATCGTTGATCACCGCCCGAAGCTGCCCGGGATCCAGTTGGACCGAGCCGATTTTCGCGCGCCCCCCCGTCCCCTCTTCGATCGCGGCTACGATCTTGCGTGTCGCGAAATCGCGAAACCAATCCGTCCGTATCAGGATCGACACCACCACGGCAACCACCACCACGAGCGCCGCCAGTCCGATTGCCACGTTGCGAATGATGCGCGCCTGCCTGCTCACTGGAAAGCCCCCTGCCGGTACTCGACGCGGTTCCGCTGCCGCGCCCGATCCAGCCACTGAACAAAACTCTGGTTGATGCGCTCGCCTTCCAGCGAAGCGCGAATCTTCGGCTCCAGCTCTTCTAACTTGGGAGTCTGCGGGTATTGGCGGGCTAACTCGCTGCGATGTTCGTCATAGTACTGGCGAACTTCGTCGTCCGTCACCACCACGCCGGGGCGAAACCGCTGATCGATAAACCGTAGCACCTCGATCTGCCACAGCAATTCCGCTCGCAGCGTGTCTTCGGTGAGGCCGTAGGCCATTAGCGCCTGCCGCAAACGCGCGTCCGATCCGCCGAAACGGTCGCGCCGCAGACGCTCCATCATCGCCTCCGCATCGCTCCCGGCGGGTTTCGCCATCGCCTCGTTCGCGATCTCGTCGCTGATGATCGATTGATCGACCAGGCGATCGGCCGCGCGGCGTCGTGCATCGGAACCCAGCTTCAGCGGTTCACGATTCAGGAATTGCGTCACGCGCAAATCGCGATCGACATCGCTCAACTTGATGGCGTGCTTTCCCATCACCACCGCGACGCGGTCGATCACCGCGCCCGTCGCCGTCGTGCCTGCCAATACCGTGAGAAGTGCCAGGTTTCGAATCATTAGAATGTCTGACCGATCGAGAAAAAGAATTGGAAATGACTGACGCTTTGCTTCACCCCCACGCACGGGCCCTGCGGCGGCACGTTCGGATTGCACTGTAGAAGTTCCGCCGGTGTACCGCTGAAGCCGATGAACGAAGGCGGATTGATGCTGTAAGCCAGGTCGAGACGGATGGGGCCGACCGGCGTGCGATAGCGGATGCCGAAGCCGGCGGCATGCACCGTATAATCGAAGTCCTCCAGATCCTTCTGGTGAAAGCGGAACGATAAGTTGCTCACGCTGCTGAAGACATTCCCCATGTCGTGGAAGAGAACGCCCTGAATGTTCGCGCCGATCAGCGGAAAGCGTAACTCGACGTTATTGAACAACAGGGCCCTGCCGCCCAAAGGGAAGCCGGTTGGCTCCGAAGACGGCCCGCCCGGCGTCACCGGCATTCCCGTATCTCGCGGCCCCGCCTGGTTGAATGGAAATGCTCGCAGGGAATCGGCGCCGCCTCCGAAGAAGCGCTCCGGCAGCGGAATCGCTTCCGCCTGCGAAACGCCCGCGGGCAGGGCGAATGGCGCGATGACGCCGAATTGAGTTTGCCTGGCCAGCACCAGATGCCGGGTCAGTTCGTGATAGGTCGCGTTGCGCAACAAAACCTTTCCGAAACTACGCTGGCCGCCCAGGAACTTGCCCGCTAACCCGATGTCGGCCGTGTTATAGATACCGCGATGCGGATCGGCTTTGTCGTTTCGGCGATCCTGTACGAAATTGGCCGAAACGATGCCGATGCGCACAGGCTGTAGCAGTTCGGGAATCAGCAGCACCGGTATCACCACGTCGCTCACGCTGACGCGCCGGTACGCCAGGATGAACGAGCCGGTGATGGTCTTGGAGAATTTGTTGGAAAGCTGCACCGATGCCTCTTCGCGCCGCGACGCGAAGGTATTCACATTCAGCGCCTGATCGTAAAGAACGGTGAAGGTTAGGTCCCGGCCCTGGACGTTCCCCAGGCGGGGCACCAGGTAATTGACCGAACCCCGTTTCTCCAGGCTGGAATAGAGGCCATGAAAAGCAGCCGTTTGTCCCAATCCGAAAAGGTTCAGGCGGCTCACATCCAGCGAGAACTCGGGGCTGAAGCCCGTGCTTCCCGCAGGCGCCGAAAGACTGGTCGAGCTCGGCGTACCGAAGCGGCCGAGCTGCGCCCCGACACCCACGCTCAGCAGATAGCGGTTCGCCTCCTCGAAGTTATAGAGAATATATTTGTGGTCGGTGTCGCCACCCGGATTCTCGATGGCCGTGTCCGCTCGCGCAAATATTCCGAGGTCGTAAAATCGCTTCTGAATCTCGTCCTGCTCGATCGGCGAGAGCGGATCGCCCGGCTTGAGAGTGATGTTCTTGTCCACTAGGCGCTGGCGCGTCGTATGCAGGCCCGATGTGAGCACCGCCCGAACGAACTTTCGGCCGCCTTCCGTCACCGTATACGTCACGTTGACGTGGTGGGGTGATCCGCCGTTCTCCCATTCCGCCTTGAGGTCGGCGTCCGGAAAGCCGCGCCCATAATAGTAAGTGAGCACCGCATTTCGATCGCTCGCCAGGTTCACGTCCGCGAATGGTTGTCCGGGGCTGGAAGCGAGCCTTCGCGTCAATTCCTCGTTCTTGAATTGAGTGACTCCGTTCAGCGTCACCCGGTCCACTAGCCACTGGGCGCCCTCTTCGATGTGCACCGTCACCGCCACCTGCCCCGTCTTGCCCTGATAGCTTCGATCCACCACGGACGCGACCTTCACGTCATGAAACCCGTTGGAGCGGTACAGGCTCGCGATCGTCTCTTCATCCTTCCGCCGGAACGCTTCGCTATAACGTCCGCGCCGCATAAAGAAGGCCGCCGGTTGCATGTACATTCTCTCCAGCAGGGTCTCGTCTTTGAAGTAGCGGTTTCCCGAAAAAGAGATGCGCACCAGCTTGTAACGTGAGCCCCGTGAGATGACATACTCGATAGTTTCTAAGTCGTTCTCGGGTGGCGAGGAACGAATGTCGACATCGACGTCGTAGTAGCCCTTGCTCTGGAAATAATCCCCCAGGTTGCGCTTGCCTTCGGCTAACAGGTCGTTATTTACCGCGTGCTCTTCGAAGACGGGAACGTATCTCTTGAGCACCCGGTGCGAAACCTTCGTCTCCACCGCCTGTATCTTTACTTTGGGCCCTGGAGTAACGCTCAGCTCGGGGCGGACGCGGCGGCGTTCGGCGTTGTAATTTAGTTTTTCGAGCTCGACACGAGCCAGCAGGCGGTCTTTGCTCTGGTACTTCGAGGCAATCCCCTGAATGCCTTTACGCGTGCGGGCGTCTGTTACCTGTCGCCACCAGTGAATCACCGGAAGCCGCCAGCCGGTCGCTCGAATGATCGTGCTGTCGGGGAGGATCGCATCGGCATGGACGGTTGCCGGCCCGGCCCCGCCAGGCAAGGCGCGGTCGGCCGATCCCTGCGTTCCATCGCCGCTCTCCGCATCGGTCGAGGGATGGATCAGCGGTGTCTCATATTTCGCCCGCTTATGTGAGTTGATTTTGATGGTGATGAAGATCTGTTGGGCGTCGGGATCGTGCACCACTTCCGAGGTCGCCTCGGCTTCATAAAGACCGTTCGCCTTGAGCGAATCCTTGATCAGGTTGACCGCCTGGGTCAGGTCTTCATCGCGAAACGGCGCGCCCAGCGTTAACTGTGTCGTCGCTTGGATCTGTGCTCGGTTCGGAGGAGCGTCGATCTTCCCTTCCACCGCCACGCCGCCGATGAACCAGACCGGCTGGGTAACAAAATGCACAATGACGCCGGTGCCCGAGGGTTCGGCGTCCACTACGATGTCGGAAAACCGGCCCGTGGCAAACAAGCCGTCAATCGCCGCGGCCACCCGCTCCGCCTTCAGCGGTTGGCCTTTTTTCAGTGGTACAGCCTTCGCCAGGTCGCCTTCATCGAGGATCTGCGCCGGCGAGAATTGAATGTCGGCGATCGGCTTGTTTTCAAATTCGGAAACCTGCCCGGCCGCGGAGCAGGCAAGCAGCAGTAGCGTACAAAAAGTCGAGAAGGCGCACATATGCTTGCCCTTGAACCTAAGCACTGCCCACTCGATCCGGGGCGCGTTCAGAGACTGAAATCCGCAGCTCCGCGCGCGCGCCCGCCCGGTGCCGGGCTTGCCGCTGCTCTTCTTCAACCCGGCCAAGGCTTCCGGAAGCAGCAGAAACGGTCACCTCCCGGACAAGCTCCGCTATCCTTTTTCTCTCAAGGGCGCAAGATTCGCACCCTTGGAGCGATTCCAGCAATCGGCGTGCCATGGAAAGCCGGCCGCCACCCGGCGGTTTTGATGGTCAACGAATCTGCGACGAATCTGCGACTGTCATTTTTCGCTCTGCGAGTATTGCCACAGAAGCAAATTCTGTGCTGCATAAGATTGCCATGGCAGAAATTGCCGCCTCCACCGCTGTTTCGTTAAGCAACCATCTTCCTCGCCGAACATCGGTTCAAAAGGCGGCCAGGAAAATGCAAGACAGGACAACTGAAAACGGCCGGAAATCGCTTGCGGACTCATGCACGCGGCTCAACCGCTACCAGGGCCGCGACCGGAATGGAGCCCCAATCCTTTTTCCGCTGAGGGGATACTTCGTATGACCGAAGACGCTCTTCGCATCCTGGGCTCGGTCGGGGTCGTGGTGGTGACCCTTGCCTTTGTCGTACAGGCCGCAATCATGATTGCCTTGTATCGGGTCTCCACAAAGACGGAACGTGCTTTGACAAAGTTCATCGGCGATGTGAAGCCGTTCGCGGCCAACGCCGGAACTGCGCTGGCCTCAGCCACCCGGATCATGGATGACAACCGCCCCGGCGTCCGCGAAGTCGTCGTCGACGCCGTCGCCATTGCCAGGTCGGGACGCGCCCGCCTGCAGCAGATTGACAGCGCGGTCGATTCCGCCGTCGCCCGCGTCGAACATGTCGGGGATGCGGTCAAGAACGCCGCATCGAAGCCCGTAAAGGAGGTCAATGGCTTGGCCGCAGGGATTTCCGCTGCAGTCTCCACCCTGGTACACGGCTCCCGACCTGCCGACGCCGATCCTGGCCAGGCATCATGCGACTCGGAACCTGCAAGGCTGGCTGAAATGGAAACCGGCCAACCTCCGGATCATCCTCATGCCCAAGAACCTTCCCAACATTCTTGAGCCGCGCGGAATTAAAAAAATGGCGGCGGTCGCAGGCGGCGCTGCCCGCAGATACCGCAAACCGCTCACATCGTTTCGTCTGCACCATATCGTTTCCATCTTCAACGCCAGTCTGAGTGATTGGAGCCGGCATAAGGCTCCCCGCCTCGGCGCGTCCCTGGCTTTTTACACGCTGCTTTCTGTGGCGCCGCTCCTGTTGGTTCTGGTATCCGTCGTTGGCCTGGTGTTCGGCCATCAAACGGCGCAACGCGCCATTATTTCTCAGCTTCAGGCCGTCATCGGACAGGGTGGGGCGGCCGTGGCTCAGGCGCTGTTGGAAGGTTCCCGCAACACCGCCCATGGCATCCTCGCCACGGCTTTCGGAGTGTTCACTCTCCTGTTTGGCGCTTCCGGTGTCTTGGTTGAGCTCCGCGACGCGTTGAACACCATTTGGGACGTGCCCACGCCCGAACTTGGCGGACTCAAAATGTTGTCGGGCTTCATACGGGAGCGCCTGTTGTCGATTGCCTTGGTACTGGCCGTGGGCTTCATTGCGGTGGTTTCTCTGGCTGCCAGTACCTTGCTCGCGGCGCTCGGATCCTGGTCGGCCTCCATTCTCCCGGCCCATCAGGTGATCCTGCAGTTCCTGAATTTCGCTGTTTCCTTCGCGATGATCACGGGATTGTTCTCCGCCATATACAGAGTCCTGCCGGACGTTCCCATCGAATGGCGCGATGTCATCTTGGGAGGAGCCATCACGTCCGCGCTCTTTACACTTGGCAAGCTCGCTCTCGGCATCTATCTCGGTAGAGCCGGCTTTGCATCCACCTACGGAGCCGCCTCCACAATCGTAGTTTTCATCGTCTGGGTCTACTATTCCGCGCAGATCTTCTTTCTGGGTGCCGAGTTCACGAAGGCCTTTGCACGTCGCTATGGTTCCCGCCCCCGCCGGCCGCCTGTCGCACTGTTGCAGGACAGTGGCGCTCCCGCCAAACCGCCGGCCGGCTGGTGGTAGCTCCGATTTGGCCGGCCCCCGACCGGCGGCCCGTCCACCGAAAGATCTTGAGCTCCGGAAATGCCGCCATCCCCCCTCCCACCGTCAGGAGCGAGAGGTAGGCGAACACGCGAATCAGCGCGGGAACCTCATTCATCGTTGCCGGGTCCTTCCTTCCGAAGCCTGCCGGGGTGATGCCACAGGATCGCGATCAGTCCACCACAGATCAGAACGGTCAGAACCGAAAAATGAAGGCGATTGACGCCGAATCACCGTCGCGCCGTGAAGATCAGGTCATGGCCGTGGGGAAGCGAGCGTTTTCCAAGTTCGCACGGCCGTTGCGAGAATCAGCCCCACGGCGGCCGCAGCCACGCTTTTGAGCATCGCCGCAACCAGGGCGCGCTCCCCGTGCTGCTGGTAAAGTCATTCCGACCACGTACATCAGCGCGCCGCGCGCTTCCTTTTACGCCACGCCTTTCCCTCCCCCTCAACCACCACTTGACAGCGGTTCTGTGACTGACGAAACTGAGCCTCCGTAACCCTAAGACACTATATGGGGATAAAATTCTTGACGGGACACTATATATTGGGGCAAGATGACGAAGGCGTTTCTAACCCCGCCAAGGAGAACCTTCATGGCAACCAGTGCGAAAATAGGCGTAGTGGACACCAAAACGACACCAAAACACAGACAGACGAAGGGCGTGGCCTTCCCCCGCTACTTCACCGGCAAACTGGAGCCTGGCAAGACTCCTTACGATGAAGTCCAATGGGAAACCCGCACGGCATCCATCGGAAACGACAAGGGTTCGGTAATCTTCGAGCAGCGCGACGTCGAGGTCCCCGTGGATTGGTCGCAGACCGCCACCAACATCGTCGCCAGCAAATACTTCTACGGCAAGCTCGGCTCCCCCGAGCGCGAAACCAGCGTCGCCCAGCTCGTTCAGCGCGTCGTGGACACCATCGCCGGCTGGGGTATCAAGGACGGCTACTTCGCCACCGGGCAGGATGGCGAAAATTTCCGCAGTGAGCTCGCCCACCTCATGCTCACCCAGAAATCCTGCTTCAATTCGCCGGTCTGGTTCAACGTCGGCGTCAAAGAAACCCGCGGCTACGGCTGGATCTACGATCAGCAGCAGGATGCCGTCACCAAGCTCGAAAGCGGCGTCCTCCGCCCGCAGTGCTCCGCCTGCTTCATCGTCAGCGTCAAGGACTCCCTCGAGTCCATCCTCGACCTCGCCAAAACCGAGGGCATGCTCTTCAAGTGGGGCTCCGGCACCGGCTCCAACCTCTCCGCCCTGCGCGAGGAGGATGCCGTCCTCAGCGGCGGCGGACGTGCCTCTGGACCCCTCAGCTTCATGAAGGGCTTCGACGCCTTCGCCGGCGTCATCAAGAGCGGCGGCAAGACCCGCCGCGCCGCCAAAATGGTCATCCTCAACGCCGACCACCCCGACATCGAAAATTTCATCTGGTGCAAGGCCAAGGAAGAAAAGAAAGCCTACACCCTCGTCGAGGCCGGCTACGACAGCTCACTCGATGGCGACGCCTACAGCTCCATCTTCTTCCAGAACGCCAACAACAGCGTCCGCGCCACCGACGACTTCATGGAAGCCGTCGTCCGCGACGACGATTGGTGGACCAAAGGCGTCGCCAGTGGACAGCCCGTCAATCGCCACAAGGCGCGCGACCTCATGCGTCAGATCGCCGAAGCCACCCACCAGTGCGGCGACCCCGGCATGCAGTTCGATACCACCGTCAATCGCTGGCACCCCTGCAAGAATACCGCGCGCATCAACGCCTCCAACCCCTGCTCGGAATACATGTTCCTCGATGATTCCGCCTGTAATCTCTCCTCTCTGAACCTGATGAAGTTCGTCGGACCCGACGGCCAGTTCGATGTCGAAGCCTTCCGCCACGCCGTCGATACGATGATCCTCGCCCAGGAAATCATCGTGGATAACGCCAGCTACCCTACTCAAAGAATCGGCGAAAACTCGCATAACTTTAGGCCCCTCGGCCTCGGCTTCGCCAACCTCGGCGCCCTGCTCATGTCCATGGGCATCCCCTACGATAGCGACCAGGGCCGCGACTACGCCGGCGCCATCACCGCCATCATGTGCGGACAGGCCTATCTGACCAGTTCCCGAATCGCCGCCGCCAACGGCACCTTCCCCGGCTACCCGGTCAACGAGCAGCCCTTCCTGGAAGTCGTCCGCATGCACCGCGACGCCGTCGCCCGCGTCAACCGCCGCAATGTCACCGCCGCGCTCGCCGACGGCGCGCAGCAGTGCTGGGACGAAGCCTACGAATCCGGCCGCCGCCACGGCTACCGCAACGCGCAGGTCACCGTCATCGCCCCCACCGGCACCATCGGCTTCATGATGGATTGCGACACCACCGGCATCGAACCCGACCTCGCCCTCATCAAGTACAAAAAGCTGGTCGGCGGCGGCGTCATCAAGATCGTCAACAACACCGTGCCCGCCGCGCTCATCAAGCTCGGCTATTCCCCGGCCCAGGTTGAAAAGATCGTCAGCCACATCGATTCCACCGGCACCATCGAGGGCGCGCCGGACCTGAAGCCCGAACACCTCGCCGTCTTCGATTGCAGCTTCCGCCCGCAGAACGGCACCCGCTCCATCCACTACATGGGCCACGTCCGCATGATGGCCGCCGTCCAGCCCTTCATCTCGGGCGCCATCTCCAAGACCATCAACATGCCCGAAGAGAGCACCGTCGAAGACATCATGACCGCCTACACCGAAGCCTGGAAGCTCGGCCTCAAAGCGGTCGCCATCTACCGCGACAACTCCAAACGCGTGCAGCCGCTCAGCTCCGGCTCCGGCAAGGGCGAAAAGAAGGCCGCCTCGGCCGCACCCGCCGCGGCTCCGGTCGAGAAGGTCGTCTACCGTCCCGTGCGCCGCAAACTCCCCGACGAGCGCCGCTCCATCACCCACAAGTTCTCCATCGGCGGCCACGAAGGCTATATCACCGTCGGCATGTACGACGATGGCGCCCCCGGCGAGATCTTCATCACCATGGCCAAGGAAGGCTCCACCATCTCCGGCCTCATGGACGCCTTCGCCACCGCCGTCAGCTTCAACCTCCAATACGGCGTGCCCCTCAAGTTCCTCGTGGATAAGTTCGCGCACGTCCGCTTCGAGCCCAGCGGCTGGACCGGGAACCAGCAGATCCCCTACGCCAAGTCGATCATGGATTACATCTTCCGCTGGCTCGGCGCCAAGTTCCTGGGCAACGAATATGCGGTGACCGAGGCTGGCGAGACCATGACCCTGCGTCCCACCGAGCCCGACCCGCAGCAGGACTTGCCCTTCACCCCCGTCGCCGCCGATGCGCCTCTGTGCTCCGAGTGCGGCAGCATCATGACCCGCAACGGCAGTTGCTACAAGTGTGGCAACTGCGGCGGCACCAGCGGCTGTAGCTAGTTTCTCAGTGGGAGAATCCCTGCGCTCCCGGACGGGATCGCGTCGCAGGACCCGTCCAGGAGCTTTTTTTTGTGGGACCGGCTTCAGCCGGTCCAAGCACGCGTAGCGCGCCCTACTTGTTCAGCGCCTTCTCCATCTTGTCCACCTGCCGCTCGGCCTTCTCCATCAGGTCCTTCGCCGTGGCCGTATCCCCCGCCGCCAGCGCATCGTTGGAACCTCGCAGGAACGAATCCATCAGGCTCACCGATTGCAGCCAGTCGCCCCTCATGCCGAGCCCGCTGGCCGCCTGGCTCCTGCGGACGTTGTCCAGGGTGCTATGGATCGAGGCTGCGCGCGCCGACAGCGTGACCAGTTCCTCCCGCACCTTCTGCGCCTCCGCGCGCTGTGCCGAGAGGTCGGGCTGAGGCGGAGCCTGTGCCGCGGGAGCTTGCGGCGGAGCCTGTGGCGGAGCCTGCGAAGCTGCAGGCGGAGCCGGCTCTGAAGCCGGCGCCGAAGCTGGTGCCGGCGAAGCGTGCCTGGCCGTCTTGGGCTGCGCCGCCGGCGCCACCGGCGCGGGCGTGGACGCCGCAGACGCGGGAGCCGGAGCCTCCACCGCCGGCGCAGCCGGCGGGGCCGTTTCGGGATTCGCCGCAGGCGCGGGAGCCGGCGTCGTCGCCGCAGCCGGAGTTGCCGGCTCCTGCGGCGTCCCCGCCGAAGTCTTCTTCCACGGCGCCAGCGTGATCGCCGCCACCAGGATGCCGACGCAGCACAGTGCCCCCACCGTGGCCCACAGCGCCCGATGCGACTTCGCAGCCGGCGCCGCAGGCGCAGCACGCGCAGCCTGCGGAGCAGCCGCAGCCGCAGCCGCCGCAGGCGCAGGCGCAGGCGCAGCCACCGGCGCAGCCGCCGCCAGCCCCGCCACACTGTTGAGCGCGTTCCGGAACGCCTCCGCCGTCTGAAACCGCGTATTCGGATCGCGGTTCACCGAGAACAGAATCAGGTCGTTCAGCCCCTGCGGAAGCCGTGGATCCAGCGTGATCGGCGGCACCGGGTTCTGTTGCAGGTGCGCCGACATGATCGCGAACTGGCTGTCGCCGTCGAATGGATGCTTCCCGGTCACCAGCTCGTACAGCGACACGCCCACCGAGTACAGGTCCGACCGCGCGTCCAGCGTCTGCGCCCCCTGGATCTGTTCCGGCGACATGTAGTACAGCGAGCCCATCGTCGTCCCGGTCATGGTCAGCTTCCGGTCGGTCGCGCTCTTGGCGATTCCGAAGTCCATCAGCTTCACCGTGCCGTCCCGTGTCAGCATCATGTTGGCCGGCTTGATGTCGCGGTGAATCACGCCCCGGCCATGAGCGTAGGAGAGCGCCGCCAGTACCTGCCCGATGCACCGCGCCGCCTCCGGGAACGGCAGCGGCCCCTGCTGCAGCCGGTGATCGAGTGTCACACCCTCCACGTACTCCATCACCATCAGCAACTGGTTCTCGAACCGCAGCGCAGTCCGCAGCCCCGCGATGTTCGGGTGCTCGAGACTGGCCAGCACCTTGATCTCGCGCAGGAACCGGTCGGCCAGGTCCGGTTCGCCCGCCAGGTCGGGCAGCAGCACCTTCATCGCCTCGATCCGGTCTGAAATCGTGTTCCGGACCTTGAAGACCTTGCCCATCCCTCCTGCGCCCAGCGCCTCCACGATCTGGTAATCGCCGACGATACTGCCGATCTCGAGGTTCATGGCGCTCCTTACTGGCTCTTCACCGTGTCGCCCACCTTGGGAGCCCCCGAGCCGCTGAACTTGCCCACCGCCGACCCGGAATCCACCTCGGTGATCTTGATCTGGCCCACCGTGTCCTCCATCTGCCGGATCACCTTGCCCGTCGCCGGATCGGTGATCTTGCGCGTCACGCGCTTGATCGCCAGCGTGTCGCCCACCTTCACCCCCGCCGTCGAGCCGACGTTGATCACGACCGTGCCATCCGCCGACGCGTCCGCCACCAGCCCGTCGATCACCACTACCTTGGTCGGCAGATTGCCAGCCTTGGACTCGAGTTGCTGGGCCATGTCGTTCACCGCCTTGTGCACCGCCTCGCCCAGGATCGTGTTCGCGAAGTTCGAGCCGTGCATGTCGAACGCCCCGCCGCCCGCATCGCCGCCGCCGCCGCCCGCGCCGATCAGGCTGGTGCCCGACCGCGTGGATTCGCCGGTGCCCGTGGCGCTGGCCAATATTTCCGCCGTATCGGTATTGATCATGCGCGCCGTCACCGCCACCACCGCCTTCGACTCCTTCTTCGACACCCCGCCGATCCCGAAGCGTCCCGTGATCCCGCCGACGCCCCCGCCGCCGACGCTGGTCTTTTTATCGTCGCGGCCGAACTGCGTGATGCTGCCGATGATGATGGCTTCCACACCCAGCACCTTGCCGATCTTCGCCGCCGAATTCGGGTCGGCGCGATCGCTGTTCGAGAAGTTCTGCTCGGCGAGGATCTTATCCAGCGCCTTGCGCTCGATCACGGAATAGGTGCCGTCGTTGACCAGCTTGTCCACCAGCAGGTCCGCGATGCCCCTCCCGACGTCCTGGTTCGTGCCCCAGATCGCCGATACGCTGCTCTGGACCGTCGAATAATCGAAATTCATGACCGCCACCCGCTTCTTCTGCGCCGGCGCCACAACGGCGGCTAGCGTGAGAGCCGCCGCTACCAAGAGGACTCGCTTCATTCCCTTGACCTCCACCCTATATAATCTGACATAAATTGCGGAAAACAGTACTATTGGGGTCGGTGGTCCGATGGCAACCTCGTACTATATAAAGTCGCCACAGTCCCATAACTGCTTACCCTCTGGTGCTGCTGGCGAACCATCCGTTTCAGGACCCCAAAGCCTCCCGCATCGCCTTCCTGCAATCGCGCACCGGCGCGCGCTTTGAGCGACCCCTGGTGGGGCAGGCTTTAAGCCTGCAGCGGGCTTCAGCCCGCTGGTGCGCGACGTACCAATTCGTCATAAATTATTCGGGTATGGAAACCATTGGCCTCATCGGCGTCGGCCTCCTCGGTTCTGCAATTGCCTCCCGGCTCTCCGCGGCGGGCTACACGGTCCTCGGCTACGACATTGTGCCCGAACGCCGCCTCGGCGCAAGCTCCGCCATGGAGGTGGCCCGTGCGTGCCGCACCATCATTCTCAGCCTCCCCACATCGGACGTGGTCAAAGAGGTGCTTGCCGGCATGGAGCTGAAGCCGGGAACCACTATCGTCGATACCACCACCGGCGAACCGGAAACCATGGCCGCCGCCGGCGAGAGGCTGGCTAAGGCCGGCGTCGATTACCTGGACGCGACCGTGCTCGGCTCGAGCCAGGTAGTCCGCAATGGCCGGGCCGTGGTCATGGCCGGCGGCAAACGCCAGGCATTCGAGGCTGTCGCGCCCTTGTTTCGCACCTTCGCTTCACGCGTCTTCTATCTGGGTTCCTACGGCGCCGGAGCCCGCATGAAGTTGATCGCCAACCTCGCCCTCGGACTCCATCGCGCCGTGCTGGCCGAAGCGCTGTCGTTCGCCGCTGCGTGCGGTGTTTCGCCCACCGACGCGCTCGAGGTCCTGAAGGCCGGTGCTGCTTACTCCCGCGTGATGGACGATAAAGGCGAGAAAATGTTGCACCACGACTTCACTGTCGAGGCGCGGCTGTCGCAGCACCTGAAAGATGTCCGCCTCATCTTGGCCGCGGCGCGAACCTACCATGCGAAGACTCCGCTATCCGAAGTCCACCGGCGGTTGCTCGAAGAATTGGAGGCTGCCGGTTACGGCGAAGTCGATAACAGTGCGATCATCATGGCTTATCAGTAGCCGCGGAAGGCGGCTACCGGAAACCGGCGGGCGAGATCCTGATAACGATACTGTGTACGGCTCTGACGTAATCGACGCCCCTGACCAGTGATTGGCCGGTTATAAACGCCGTTCCGCCGAATGGTGATGATTCCGCCGCGCGGCCGGCCCAGAAGGAAGCGTCGCGCGTTTTCGTCAACTTGAATGCTGGGCAGGCGGGCCCCGGCTTGCGTCATCCGCCCAGATCGGTAACAGTCGGAGGCGGACGCCGGTATCCGCCATAGGCGGGCACTACGCCGGCAATGCAATCCCTGTGTCCGGCCGTCTACATTCCGGTAAACAAGAGTTCAGAAGCCGGACCGGTTGGTCAGCGGAGGATCCAAGGCTTCGCAGGCGCGCGCGTTCACGTTGTCTAGCAAAAACCGTTTACGAATAACCGGTGTCGTCGCGGTCGGCGCGATCTGCCCACGGTCTTTCCAACGCAAACGGCGGCAGACGCATTCGCCCGGTCTGAAGCCTCGATCTCTCAAACGGCCAATCTGGCGATCCCTCGCCCGCCTCACGGCCTGAGCGTACCCGTCCAATTCAGAATTACCGTAGGGCCATAATATTCTCCCCGCTCGTCTCCGCCGGAATTATGAACCGGCTACCATCGGCCGACACGTCGAAGCGCGTCCGGACCGTGAATTCCTGTGGAGAAGAGGAGTCTGGGAGTCGCGGGCTCGAAGCTATCGACTCGCGCCACACTGACTGCAACCATGCTCCTTTCTCCATCCAGATAAAAGAGCTCTTTTCCATCTCGCCTCCATCTCGGCCACGACCCGCCCTCATAGGAAACTTGCCATTTGCGCCCTGTCATCGGGCCATCTTCGGGTAAGAGCTGCACGTATATCTCGGCTCGCCCGGACTCGTCAGACGAATAAGCGATCCAGCGGCCATCCGGCGACACCACTCCACAGAATTCGTTGAATTCCCCGTTCAGCAATGCAACAGGTTTCCGGCCCCCGCCAATGGGAAGTTTCCACAGGTCAAAACCTGTCTTCTCGTTCATCTCCGCAAAGATCCGGAAGCGCCCGTCCCGCGACCAGTCGCAGGGAACCCGTCCATCCGGCGGAGTATGGCCCGGTGCCAGAAGCAAGGTCTGGTCTTCCTTGCCGGAGGCTGGTTTTTCGTAGATTGCTGTATCAAGAGCTTCGTACGCGATCTGCTTGCCGTCCGGCGACCATACCGGCCGCTGGGCCTGACTAAACGCGAAACGCGACGCAGTCCCGCCGAAGGAAAATAGCCATACATTGGTAGAAAACGTGGCTGGGTCAATCCGATCCACAATCAGGCTCTTTTCGTCGGGCGAGATCCCCGGCGACAGATATAGGCCCGGTTCGCCAATCGTGCCGGTCCGTTGTCCGGCCCGGTCAAACCACGTCAGTTGGCTTCCGAATACCGGCGCGCTTACCAGAAGTACGCCACTACGTGAAGCCGAAAACGATCCGCCAGGAATGTTCACTCGTCGCGTGATCTTTTCCAGGACGACGAACGGTTCGCCCTGGACCTGCAAGTTCGCAGCCGCAAATGGTTGGGCCATCAGCATGTCGCCGCGAACGAACAGCAGAAATTCCGAAGCAGTACCGGATAGTGCCGCGGGAGCGTACTCGGCATTTGAGACATCCTCCAGCAGTCGGCGGCGGTCGTCGGGAGCGTCGCCATCGCCAACATAGCTATATCGGGATCCTGCTCGCGCGTGATTGCGTAGAGCGTCACAGCCAGGATCAAGGCCGCGAAGCATTGGATAAAGCCAAGCAACACCACGATCCCCATCTCTGAGGTATGTTGGGCGATCCCCGCGAGCTTCGCTGCGGCCCCCGCTCCGCTCGCCGCTCTGCCGAATAACATCATGCTGGCTATTCCCGCCACGATGTAAATGAGAAATGTAAAGCCAGCGATTCTGGCGTTGTTAGCGCGAGTCATATTTTGTCCGGATCCATTCCAGCGCCTCACGGTGCCTGCGTTCCAGGGGAACAGTTTGCTCCATTTCGGGGCGTGATAGATCAATTGCTTACGGAAAACCATACGCCGCGAGACGGCGCAAACCTTTTTCAGTCCCAAGAACCTCCCAGTTATTTTCGTTGATTCAAATCCACTTATCCGATTCGTGCCCCTAATCCCTTGCCTCACCGTGCTACGTTCGGCACAGGAGAGGTCGCGTGCCACGAATCCCTTTTGGACGTCCAATGCGCCTGCGAAGCCGCGAGTGCCGAACGAACCCAATTAGTTCTTTGTTTTCAACAAAACGCCTGACGAGCCGACCCCATCGTCCACCTCGGCTAGCCAACCCCTTGGGGCAAATCGCGCAGCGCCAATTTCACGATTGTGGATATTTTCATCTTTTTTTCTTGAATTACGCTTTGGAACATGAGATACTCGGTCCAAATTCCCCTCAAGGCCGTCACAGACCACCGAGGCGGGAACGTCGGGGAAGTGGTCCATGTGAAACCTTGTTGGCAGGGATGCGCGTCCGCGCCTGCGGCGCTGGCTGGGGAACACCAGCGCCCACGCTAAACCACCGAAAAGTCAGGAGGACAGAAATGTCCAAGGCTCGCTCTCTTGTCGCGCTGTCATGCGCCATAGTTGCCTTGCTCGCGCTCGCCGCGGCGCCCGCATCGGCACAGATCACTCTCAAAAACGAAGATGTCACCTTCCGATTCGGCGTCATGGGTCAAATGTGGGCCGATTGGACGCAGGACTCCACCGGCGCGCAAGAATACCAGCAGAACTACTACCTGCGCCGGGCGCGCCTCATCATGGGCGCCGATATCGGTAAGGACATCAGCGTGTTCATCCAGACCGACGATCCGAAGCTGGGAATCACCCCCAAGAACCTCTCGACCGGCTTCATTCTCCAGGACGCGCTGCTCGAATGGCGGCCCACCAGGGAATTCCAGGTGGTCGGCGGAATGATGATCGTTCCGTTCAACCGCAACGGGCTGCAATCGCCGCAGAGCTACGTCACCCTCGACGTCAGCCCCGTGTCCACGGTCGAAAACTCGCCCACCCAGTCCGTGGCGCTGCGCGACGTCGGATTCGAGGCCAAGGGATTCTTCCTCAAGGATCGTCTTCTGTACCGCATCGGAGAATTCGCCGGACAGCGGGATGCCAACGCCCACGACTCCCCCCGCACCACCGGCTATCTGCAGTATGATTTCTTCACACCCGAGAAAGGATACCTGTTCGCCGGAACCATGCTCGGCAAACAGAAGATACTGGCTGTGGATGGCGGATTCGATTTGCAGGGCTCGTATCGCGCGCAGTCGGCGAACATGGCCGCCGCGCTGCCGGTGAATCACGGCGACGAGTTCGCGGGACAGTTCCAGTTCTGCCACTACGACGGCCACACCAAGTTCACCAACATCCCCAACCAGTACGGATATCTCGCGGAGGCGGCTTACTACCTCCATCGGGCCAGGCTTCAGCCCTTTGCCAAGTACGAGGCACAGACGTTCGTCGACCCGGTGAATGCCTCCAAAGACATCAACCGCTTCGGCGCGGGAGCCAACGTCTACATTCATGGCCAGAATCTGAAGTGGACGTTCCAATATCTGCGCGCCTTGCCGCAGAACAGCGCCACCCTCAAGGCGAGTAACGAATTCACCATGCAGTTGCAGATCCTCTACTGGTAGGAGACAAGCCATGGTTAACGACGACATGCAAGCGACGCAGACCCCCGGCCTCAGCCGCTGGTGGCGCGTTGTGGGCGGGCTCTCGATGAACCTGGCCCTCGGAACCCTGTATGCCTGGAGCGTGTTTGTGGCTCCCCTTGAGAAGCAGTTCGGCTGGAAGCGCGCGGATACTTCCATGGTCTTCACCATCGCGGTGATGGTGTTCGCGCTGACGTTCGTGGTGGCCGGCCGCATTCAGGACAAGATCGGCCCGTTCTACTGCTCGCTGGCGGGCGGCATTCTCGTCAGCCTGGGATTCTTCCTGTGCTCGTTCACCACGAGCCTGACGTATCTGTTCGTCTGCTTTGGCGTAGTCGGCGGCCTGGGCAACGGCTTCGGCTATGCGACGCCGATTCCGGTCATGGCGAAGTGGTTCCCGGACAAGCGCGGGCTGGCAGTCGGGCTCGCCGTGGGCGGATATGGCGCGGGATCGGCGATTTTTGGACCCCTGGCCCAGTTGAAACTGATCCCGGCCTACGGACTGGCCACGACGTTCCAGATATTAGGCGCGATCTTCCTGGTGATGACCATGATCGGCGCCTTCCTGCTCAAGAACCCGCCGGCAGGTTACCGGCCCGCGGGCTGGACGCCGGCAGCGGCATCGAAATCCGCGGCTACCACGTATGAGTTCAGCCCCGGCGAGGTGCTGGCCACTCCGGCGTTCTACCTGATGTGGATCGCCTATGCGCTGGGCTGCTCGGCCGGCCTGATGGTGATCAGCCAGTTGGTGCCGTTCGCCAGGAGCGCCGGCATCGCGGCGGCCGCCCTCACCACCATGACCCTGGTGATCGGCGCCTGCGGCAATGCCTCGGGCCGCATCCTCTCCGGTTGGATGTCGGACAAGCTGGGCCGCATCAACGTGCTGCGCGTCATGATCGGCATCAGCATGCTGGCCATGCCGCTCCTTTATGCCGCGGGCGGCAACGTCGCGCTGTTGTACCTGGTCGTGTTTGTGGTTTATTGGTGCTATGGCACTCAGCTTTCCGTCAACGGGGCGGCCACGGCGGACTTCTGGGGAACCAAGAACGCCGGCATCAATTATGGAATGCTGTTTACCGCCTGGGGCGTGGCGGGCATCATCGGCCCTCGCATCGGCGGAGTTCTGTTCGACAAGTATCATAACTACCAGGCTGCCTTTTATGCAGCGGCTGCGTTGGCAGCCGTGGCCCTGCTCTGTGAGCTGCTGGCCAAACGGCCCACGCATGAGCCGCGCATCTCGGGCACCGCGGCACGGCGCGCCACCGCCTGAGGTTCCAGACACTCGGAAAGGGATAATTCATGTCGATTGCACCTACTCAAACCAATATCGATTCGGTACTTCATGAAAGCAGAGTCTTTGAATGCTCCGATGAGTTCCGCTCCAACGCTCACGTTCGCGGCATGGAGGAGTATGAACGTCTCTACCAGGAGGCGGCCACCGATCCGGAGAAGTTCTGGGGCGGGATCGCCGGCGAGCTGCACTGGTTCAAGCCCTGGGACAAGGTGCTGGAGTGGAACTGTCCCTGGGCCAAGTGGTTTTCCGGCGGAGAAATCAACCTCTCCTACAACTGCCTGGACCGCCACGTCGCCGGCCCGCGGCGCAACAAGGCCGCGCTCATCTGGGAAGGCGAGCCGGGCGAGGTGCAGACGCTCACCTACCAGCAACTGCTGATCGAGGTCTGCAAGTTCGCCAACGTCCTCAAGTCGCTTGGCCTGAAAAAAGGTGACCGTGTCGCTATCTACATGGGGATGTGCCCGGCGCTGCCCATCGCCATGCTGGCCTGCGCCCGAATCGGCGCCCCGCACACGGTGGTGTTCGGCGGATTCTCGGCCAACGCGCTGGTGGACCGCATCACCGATTCCCAGGCGTGCCTGGTGATCACCCAGGACGGCTCCTATCGCCGCGGCGCCGAAGTAAAGCTGAAGCCCGCCGTCGATGAGGCGCTCGTCCACTGTCCGACGGTGAAGAACGTCATCGTCTACAAGCGGACCGGCACGCCGCAGAGCATGTTCGGCGGCCGCGATCACTGGTGGCACGAGCTCATGGCCAACGCCTCCGACGAGTGCCCGGCCGAACCGCTCGACGCCGAGCATCCCCTG
>Ga0335079_10001270_pt1 | contig 28890 bp, 26 predicted proteins | sample Lox_Sample_33_FD_206719 | JGI IMG/M metagenome (GOLD analysis project Ga0335079, IMG submission 206719) | Soil microbial communities from Loxahatchee National Wildlife Refuge, Florida, United States - Lox_Sample_3.3 | ecosystem: Environmental > Terrestrial > Soil > Wetlands | place: USA...
TTCGTTCGTGAAGCCGGCGTCCTTGAGCGCGTTGCGGAGCGATTTGCGGCGATGGGCGAAGCCGCCGCGCACGACCCGGAAGAAAAACGCTTCATCCTTGACGGCCGCGCGCGGCGCGGGACGGACTCGCAGGCTCACGACGGCCGAGTCGACGCGCGGGGGTGGTCTAAAGCAGCCGCGGGGCACGACGAATTCCAGGCGGGGATCGGCGTAGAACTGCGCGCCGACGGACAGGGGGCTGTAGTCCTTTGTGCCGGGTGCGGCCGTGATTCGCCGCGCCACTTCCAATTGAAGCATCAGGACCATCCGGCTGACGCGCGAGCGCAGCTCCAGCAGGCGGAACAGCAGCGGGGTGGAGACGGCATAGGGGAGATTGGCCACGACGGCAAAGGGCGCGGGGAGGTCTTCGTACGCGTATGTCAACGCGTCGGCATGGATGATCCGGATGTCGGACGCGAACGCTTTTTGGAGCGGCTCGTACAGGGAGCGATCGATCTCGATTGCGTAGACCGCCGCGCCCGTGTCGGCGAGGGCGCGCGTCAGTATCCCGCGGCCGGGTCCGATCTCGATGACGCTCTCGCCGGGCCGAAGATCGGCCAGCGCGAGGATTTTGCGGACGATGTTCCGGTCGTGCAGAAAGTGCTGCCCGAGCGCTTTGCGTTTGGATCTCATCATGAAATTACAAGGGGGCGGGTCCTGTCCTGCGGCAGCCCCATCCGTCCTCACTCCGTTTATCTTTCCGGGAGGGCCTGCCGTCCCCGCCCGGCGGGGGTCATCCGTTCCGGGCGGATGGGGCGCCCCGCCTCCGGCCACCCGCCCGCTTTAAAATCGTCCTGTTCACCGTAGAACAGCGGACCCTCATTCAATCAAGCGGCATCAAACGTCAGGTCGTCGAACGGCCGACCATGGATGAAAAAGCACGATCGGCGCGACTCGTTCATCAAGCGAAGGGATGAGGCGCCCGCCCGATCTTTCTTTTTTTCGCCAGCGCCGCGGCCAGCCGGATCGCCTCGATCAGGCTGCTCGGATCGGCAACCCCCTTTCCGGCGATGTCGTAGGCCGTCCCGTGGTCCGGCGAGGTACGGACGAAAGGGAGGCCGACCGTGACGTTCACGGCGCGGCCGAAGCCCAGGAGCTTGATCGGGATCAGGGCCTGGTCGTGATACATCGCGACGACGAGGTCGTACTTCCCTTCGACGGCGCGGCGGATCAGGCTGTCGGCCGGAAAGGGGCCGGCGACCGGAAGGCCGTCGCGCCGCGCCTGCTCGACCGCCGGCCCGATCGTCTCGAATTCCTCGCGTCCGAACAGCCCCGCCTCCCCCGCGTGCGGGTTCAGGCCGGCCACGGCGAGGCGGGGACGGCGGAGGCCGAAATAGCGGACGGCCGCGTCGTGGGCCAGCCGGATCGCCGTCTCGACGCATTCCCGCGTCAGACGCTCCGGCAGGTCGCGAATCGCCACGTGCGTCGTGGCCAGCAGGATGCGCAGTTGAGGCGCAAGGCGCGGACGGATCGTTTTCGGCAGATTCGCCGCCATCAGCATGCCGACCGCGGGGCTTCCCGTCAGCTCGGCCAACAATTCGGTATGGCCCGGAAAGGGATATCCCGCCGCGTGCAATCCCTCCTTGCTGATCGGGGCCGTGACGATCGCCGCGACCCGCCGGGCGAGGGCCAGCTCGACCGCCGTCCGGATCGCCCCGACGGCCGCCCGTCCGCCCGCCGCCCCCGGCCGGCCGACGGCCAGGCGCCGGAGGTCGACGTTTTTCAGGTCGATGACGCTCAGTACGTTTTGGGCGGCGCGGACCGCCTCGGGATCGGGAACGGCCCGGAGTCCGGGGGCGTGTTTAATCCGCCGCGCGGTTTTTTCCAGAACGCCGCGATCCCCGACGACCACGAAGCGGCCCGCGCGCTCGATCCGGTTCACGAGCGGTTTCGAAAACGCCTTGACGATGATCTCCGGGCCGATGCCGGCCGGATCCCCCATCGTGATGGCGATCATCGGCTTCATCGCGCGCCCGATCTTGTATATCGTTGCACGGGTCCCCGCATATTAATGTATGCCATGTTCCGCATCGGGCTCGACATGGATGACGACGTCCACCACCTCCGTCATCTCCTTCTTGATCAGGTCCTCGATGCCGTGCACGAGGACGTGGGCCCGCTCGGCCGTCATGTCCGGCTGGACTTGAATATGGCAGTCCACGAAGACGTGGTTCTCGAGCCCCCGCGTTCGGATGCTGTGGCAGGACTTCACGCCCGGGATCCGCAGCACGATTTCCCGGACCCGGGCGGGGTCGACGCAGGAGGCGTCGCTTAGGACGCGGGAGGACTCGAACAGGATCTGAAACCCCGTTTTTCCGATGAAGCCCGCGATCACGACGGCCATGATCGGGTCCAGGACGGGCCAGCCCATCCGCACGGCCGCGAGGCCGATCAGGACGGAGAGGGAGGAATACACGTCGCTCAAGGTGTGCATCGAATCGGCATGAAGAATCTCGCTCTTCAGCTCGGTCGACCGTCTCTGTTCATAGCGCGTCACCGCCAGATTGATTCCCAGGGTGGCCAGCATCACCGCGAAGCTGACCCAGGTCACGGTCGGAACGCTCGGATCGGTCAGGCGGGCGTAGCTGCTCTCCAGGATCCGGAAACAGGCCAGAAAAAGAAAAACCGAGATCGCGAAGGCGGCGAACGTTTCGAACTTCCGGTGGCCGTAGGGATGCGCCTCGTCCGGCGGATGCGCCGCGGCCCACATGCCGACCAGCCCGATCACGTTCGAGGCCCCGTCGAACACCGAATGCAGGCCGTCGGCCCACATGCTGAGGGCGCCGGTCCATTGACCGTAGACCAGTTTGGCCGCGGCGACGAGGAGGTTCAAAACCAGGATGAACCAGAGGACGTTTCGGACTTTGCGATCTCGAGTCGGCATGGATGTGTGCGCGGCGGCCCGTTCCCTTAGGTCGGCAATCCGCCGAAGCGGCCCTTTCGGTGGGCGGACACGAACGCGCGGATCACCTCCGGGTCGAACTGGATGCCGGCCTCCTTCTGGATGATTTCGACCGCGGCGTCCTCCGGGCTGCCCTTCCGATAATACCGGTCCGATGTAATGGCGTCGAAAGCGTCCGCCACGGCGATGATCCGGCTGGGGAGAGGGATGGCCCCGCCGACGAGGCCGTCCGGGTAACCGCTGCCGTCGTAATGTTCATGTTCATGCCGGACCCATTGGAGGATGTGTGAAAATTGCTTCACCTGCTCCAGAATATGGACGCTGTGCAGGGGATGCCGTTTGATTTCCGCCCATTCGGCCGGGGAAAGTTTGCCCGGTTTGAGGAGCACCTTTTCCGGAACGCCGATCTTGCCGACGTCGTGAAGCAACGCGGCCAGCTTGATCTGCTCCACGTCCGGCGGCGGGAGGCCGAGCTCGTCCGACAGGATGGCGGAGACCTCGGAGACCCGCAGGGAATGCAGGTGCGTGTACGGGTCCTTGGCGTCGATCGCCATCACGAGCGATTTGACCGTGCTCAGGAAGAGGTCCTTGACCTCGGCAAAGAGCCGCGCGTTTTCGAGCGCCACGGCGGCCTCGGCCGCGATCGCCTGAATCAGCTTCAAATCGTAGGTGCTGAACTCCTTCCCGTCCAGCTTGTCGCTGATGTCGATCGTCCCCAGCGTTTTCCGGCCCAGCATCATCGGAACGCTCATCAACGACGTGATCGGGTAACTCACCGGGACGAACCCGGGATCCTGTCCGACGTCGCAGACGATCAGGGGCTGGCCGGTCCGGACGACCCGTCCCGCGATCCCCCGGCCCGGCTCGATCCGATACGGAGGGTGGCGGCGGCCGTCGCGGCCGATCGCGATCCTGGAATCGAGCGCGCCGGTTTGGGCGTCGACCATCAGGATGGACAGGTTTTGCGCGGGGAGGACGGACTGGACCTCGTCGGCCACGATCCGGCCGATGCGTTCCGGGTCGGATTGAGCGCTCAGCTTCAGCGACAGGTCGTACAAAAGCGACAGTTCTTCATAATTGCGGACGATCTCGGACGAGAGGTTGAGCAGCTCGTATCCCGTGTCCAGAAGATCCCGGAGATGGTCCCGGATCGGCCGAAAGTCCCGTTCCTGCCGCGCGCGGACCGTCGGATCGTCGGAGTCCGTCGGGAAGCGGATGAGGAGCAGTCCGACGCAGGCGCCCTGGCAGAGCAGGGGCGCGGCGTACAGCGGGAACCTTGAATGCCGGAGGATGCGGTCTTCATTTTTTTCGTTCAAGACCTGCCGCACAAAGTCCGGGTCGCCGCGGAGCTCGGCGGGAGGCGGGCTTCCCTCGGCCGGGACCGGCTGTCCGTTCGCGTCGAGGATGGAGACCGAACCGCGGCACGCGTCCGTCGATCGGTCGATGAACTTCCTCAAGCGTTCGGCATGGATCAGGTCCGGAATTTTTAGAAGGGGGGCCGTCATGCGTCGCCCGACAGGATGGTTCGGCCCGAATCGCGGCTCGGGGAAGCCTCCGGCTGTTCCGGGTCCGGCGGGCCGTCGGGGAGGCCTTCGCGCCAAACGGGAACCGTGAAATGAAAACGGCTGCCCTTCCCCGGCTGGCTCTCGCACCAGATGCGTCCGCCCAGATGGAGGATGATTTCGCGGCAGATGGAGAGCCCCAGGCCGGTGCCTCTCGGTTTGCCGCTCCGGGTGTCGCCGAGCCGGTGAAATTTATCGAAGATCTTCTGGAGGTCCTCGGCCGGGATCCCGATCCCGGTGTCGATGACCGAGATCCGGACCGCGCCGTCTTCCTGCGCCCCCTGAACGGTGATGTGACCGCCGCTCGAAAACTTGATGGCGTTTCCCAGCAGGTTGTCCATCACCTGGATGAGCTGGTCCCGGTCCCCCCGAATCTTCGGAAGGTTTTCGGGAACGTCGATCAGGATGGGAAGGTTCTTTTCCAGCGCCACGGCCCGGACGGATTTCACGGTGTGGACCACGATCTCGGACGGTGAAAGGGGCTGGATATGCCATTCGAGTTTGCCGGCCTCGATTTTCGAGATGTCGAGGATGTCGTTGATCAAGCGGGTCAGCCGCTCGCTCTCTTCGTTGATGATAGAAATAAATTCCTGCCGGGTTTTGGGATCCACGTCCTCGTAGGACAGCAGGATCTCGGCGAACCCCTTGATCGAGGTCAGGGGGGTCCGGAGCTCGTGAGAGACTTTGGAGACGAAGTCCGACTTCAGCTGATCGAGTTTCTTCGTCTCCTGGAACAGGCGGATCGTTTCAACGGCGATCGCCAGCTGCTCGGCGATCGGGATCAGGATCTCCAGGGTTCGATCGGTATAGGTCCCCGGGCGACGGCCGGCCAGGTTCAGCGTTCCGATCGATTGGTTCTGGGCCACGAGGGGCACGACGATGTAGGACCGCAGTTCCTCGTTCCGGAGGAGCCGGTCTTCGACGAATTCGGAAGCCTCGCGGACGTCCGCGCGAATAAAGGGCCGTTTGGATTCCACGACCCGTCCGATGACCGTCCCGGTCCTGGACCGCGGACGGTCGTGAACCACGGTGGCCTCGTTTTTCATCCGGACCAGCCGGAACGCGATCTGCTGCCGGTGGTCGTCGAGCAGCGAGAGACTGATCCGGTCGTAGTCCAGCAATTTATTCGCCTCGTCGCAGATCGAGTCGAAGATCTCGATCATGTTGAGTTTGGAACTGATCGTCCGGGTGATTTTGTTGACCGCCGCCAATTGTTCAGTTCGTTCCGCGACCTTCTGTTCCAGGTGGGTGTAGGCGGTCTGCAGCTTGAACGCCATCTCGTTGAATTCGTCCGCCAGTTCCTGGATTTCATCCCCGGTCCGAATCGCCAGACGGTGATTCAGGTTTCCAAACCCGATCAATTTGACGCCCTGCCGGAGGTCCTGCAAGGGCCGGACGACGTAATTGGCCGCGCGGAGTCCCAGAACCAGCAGCAGCACGGCCCCCGAGCCGCCCGTGAGGAGGATCCAGTTCAGCAAGGTATTGATGGGGGCATAGGTCTCGGCCGGATTCTGGCTGGTGAAGATATACCACCGGTTTCCGTTGAAACTGGCGGGATGGATGTCCGACGCGACCGGAACCGGCGCAAACCCGTCGATGGTGTTCGTCCCGCCGTAATGGACGTCGGCCCGCGTGATCGCCCACCCTGCTTCGTCTTTAAAGATGGCCCGCATCAGGGCGGGCTGAAGCGTATGGTTTCGGACCAGAAAGATCGGGCAGAAAATCAGGCTGCCGTCCGAGCTGGCGAGCATGGTATGGTCCGACTTGGCCAGATGGACCTGGGTGACGGCCTCGAAAAACTCCTTGATCCGGAGATCGGTCTTGATGACGCCGATGGCCCGTCGGCCCGTGGCGTCGGTGACGGGGACGGCCATCGTGATCGTGTAAACTTTTTCGGATCCTTCGACGGGCTCCTCAAGCAGCTTGACGTCCGAGATGTACGTGCTGCCGCGGCCCCCGTTGAAGGCGGCCTGCCACCAGACCTCGTCTCCGTAGAAGACCCGGGCGGGCTTCGCATCCGCACCCACGAGCAGCCCCCGTTGATCCGTCACGATGAGCGAGAAGTGCTCGGAACGTTCATCGGGGTCTTGAAGAAAGCCGTGGATCAACCCGGAGGCGGGGTTGGCCAGAAATCCGCGGACGAAGGGGTCCTCCGCGCCTTGGCTCCGCTTCCACAAAGCGACGACGGTCTCGATCCGCTTCCGGACGTCGGCCTCGCTCAAGCGTTTTTTGGAATAGACGGCGTTCGCCGACTCGACGCTGCTCCGGATATCGGAGGAGAGGGCCAGCACCGTGATCTCCTGGACATTGGCCTCGATGATGAGTTGAACTTTCTGGCCGGTTTCCAGGGCCAACTCGCGGTACTGCGCGCCGATGGTGTTTTGCAAATGGTTGCGGGCGACCCCGTAGGTCACGGAGAGGCCCATCAGGACCACCAGCAGGCCGACGCCGAGAATTAAAACGGTGATCTTGGTCCTGACGCTTTTGAATATCCGTAAGGGATCCACACTATGCGCCTGTCGCGGGACCGAGGAGTTCCCGCACGCGAGCCAGGACCTGCCGGGGGCTGAACGGCTTGGTGATGTATTCGTTGGCCCCGGCCGTCAGACTTTTTTGTTTGTCTTCTTCCTGTCCTTTGGCGGTCAGCATGATGATGTGGGTCGAGCGAAGCGCGGGGTCTTTCTTCACCTCGGCGCAGACTTCAAACCCCGATTTTTTCGGCATCATGATGTCGAGGAAAAAGATTTTCGGCCGATGTTGTCGGACCTTCTGCAGCGCTTCCTGGCCGTCCGTTGCGACGGCGAAGGGAATGCCCTCCCGTTGGAGAATATACGACAGGGATCGGACGATATAGGGCTCATCATCCGCGATGAGGATCGTTACCGGTTCCAACGGTTCAACCTTTCCCGCGCCCTTTTGCGCCCGGATCGGGTTTTCTGAACGGGGGGTGTCACCCAAACACGTACAGGATGTACGCGACGTAAAAGACCGCGCAGCCGATCAAATGAACGGGCCGCCAGCGGTTCCAGAATAGAATTATACCATATAGCATAAAGGCGGCCAGGATCGCAAGCCCGGCGCTGGTCAGCCCCCATCGGTCCAGGTGCCAGGGCGTTCCGATCAATCCGACCGAGACGGGAAAGGTGCTTTGAAAAACCATCGCCCCCGTGATGTTGGCGACGGCCAGCGAATCTTTTTTTCGCGCGATCCAGATCAGGCTGTTAAAACATTCGGGGAGCTCCGTGGCGATCGGGGTGAGGATCAGCGACAAGATGAGAGGGTTCATTCCGATCGCGAGGGACAGCCCTTGCATGCCTTCGACGAAGAAGTGCGCGCCGCCGAGGACCAGGCCGAAGCCCAGGGCCGCCTGGGACAGGATCAGAACCGTAGGCGGGTTGTCCCGGTTTCGGGTCAGGCCCCGGGAAAAGATCAGCGGTTCCAGGTCTTCCGAGACGCGCCCGTGTTTGACGAGCAAGCGGCTCAAATAATAAATGTACAGTCCGACCAGGGTCGCGGCGGCGGCATAATGAATCCACCGCTCGGATTCTTCGAGCGGGAGCAGGGCCATCAGCAAGGCGATCCCATACCCGGTCAGGAAAAACCCCAGATCGATCCGGACCAGCGGCGCGTTGAGGAGGAGGGCTGTCTTCCGTTTTCCCATCGAGGACAAAAAGAGAACGGCGAACCCCAGAATGGGGAAAACGAGGCTCGTCAACATGAAGGGCGCCCCGAGAATCGCGCCGACGCCGACCGCCTCTCGGGTTTCGCCGTGGCCGAAGAAAATCGCCGTGAACGGGACCATGGTTTCCGGCATGGCCGTGCCCACCCCGGCCAGCACGCTTCCCACCACGCCTTCCGAGAAGTGCAGCCGTTTCCCGACCCATTCCGCGCCGTTCGTAAAGAGGTAGGCCCCTCCCAAAATAATCAGGAGCCCCGACAACAACAGTCCGGTCACGAAGAGCCTCCGGCCGGACCGGATCGGGGCGCGCGGGAAACCGGGTTGAGCGTTTCTTCCAGTTCATCCATGATTTGCCGGAGCGGCAAACCGGTTTCCTGGGCAATCCGTTTGCAGTCCTGGTATTCCGGGAGTCGTTTTTGCTGCCCGCCGGACCGGGTGACGACCTTGACCTGCACCGGGCCGAAACGGGTTTCGACTTTCTGGGAAGCGCGCGGCAATTTACGACGCTGGACGTCGATCTGCCGGACTCCCAACGTGGTGGTTTCCTGAAACACGATCTCCGAGAGGGCCGCGGCCTGGTGCTGTTCGGCCAACACGCTCAACAGAATGCCCGGACGTCCCTTTTTCATCGTGATGGCCGTCAGATAAACATCGAGCGCGCCGGCCGCGAAAAGCCGTTCCATCAAGTGTTCATACACCTGGGGATTAAGATCGTCGATGTTGGTTTCCAGCAGAATCATCCGGTCCGCATGGGTTGTCTGGTGGGATTCCCCCACCAGCATCCGGAGCATGTTCGACCAGTTGTTGAATTCGTGGCTGCCCGCGCCGTAGCCGACTTTCTGGAGGCGCATTTCGGGAAAAGGTCCGCCGGTGGTGACGAGCGTCGTGATGATCGCCGCGCCGGTCGGCGTGGTCAATTCCTGCTGGGGCCCGCTGGAATAGACCGTAAACCCCCGGACCAGCTCCACGGTGGTGGGAGCCGGAACCTGAACTTTTTGCCCGTGGACGTTGACCAGGCCGCTGCCCAGATTCAACGAGGAGGCCATCACCTCGTCAATCCCCATCAGGCTCAAACCCAGAACGCAGCCGACGATATCGATCAGAAGGTCGATGGCCTGATCGGCCTGGAAACGCAGGCCCTTGGCCGAGCCGTGGGCCTTGATCTCGGCCTTGATCCATCGTTCCAAAATCGCGCCGACCGTTTTTTTGGTCGAGTCGTCAAGCCGGCTGTGACGGATGACATTTTCCAGTTCGCGAATCTCATAGGATTTTTGCTTTTGAGGTTGGACGATCACATCCACTTTGGTTCCGATATAAGGTCCCCGCTGGGCCGAGCGGGTCTTGAGCTCAAACCCCTTGAGGGGAAGCTGGTTCAGTCGCTCTTTGAGACGGGAAAGTTCAAGTCCCGAATCCACCATCGCCCCCAGAATCATATCGCCGCTGACTCCCGAGAAACAGTCGAAATACGCAATCTTCATATTCCCTCGCATGATCCGATGAAGCAATACGTCGTCGTTAACGGACCCCTACCGTCGGGCCCCGCCGATGTCCATCATTCGGTGCGCCAGGACCGCCGCGCCGAACCCGTTGTCGATGTTCACGACCGCCACGCCGGCGGCGCAGGAGTTGAGCATGGTCAGCAGCGCGGCCACGCCACCGAAACTGGCGCCGTACCCGATGCTGGTCGGCACGGCCACGATCGGTTTGTCCATCCAGCCGCCGACCACGCTGGCCAGGGCGCCGTCCATTCCGGCCACGACGATCAGTACGGAGGCCGCCTCGATGCGGGCACGCCGGTCCCAAAGACGGTGAAGTCCGGCCACGCCCACATCGTAGACGGTTTCGATGCGCCGGCCGAGAAACTCCAGGGTCACCTTCGCCTCCTCGGCCACCGGGATATCCGCCGTCCCGGCGGTGAGGATCAGAACCCCCGCCGTCGCTTCCGAGCGCCGCGGCCGTCGAGGCCGATTCCGGGTTTGGATGGTGATCGCGCGGGCCGGATCGTGATAGACCGCTCTCGAATCGATCCGCTTCACGGCTTGAAACAGCCCGGGCGTCGCCCGCGTGGCCAGAACCGGACTGTCGACCGCGACCATTCGCCGGATGATCGCCAGGATCTGCTCCGGCCGCTTGCCCTCGCAAAAGATCACCTCCGAATGTCCCTGCCGTAGCGCGCGGTGGTGGTCGATGGCCGCAAACCCCAGCGGTTCATAAGGAAGATGCCGAAGCCGTTTCACGGCCGCATCCACCGAGAGGGTTCCTCTTTTTACCCGCCCCAGCAATTTCCGCGTGTCTTGCAAATTCATGACCGATTATAAGGGCTCACGTCGCCTCCTCCGTGGACGGAGCCTCCCTCTCCCGCTCGCGTTGCTCGCTGGATATCGATGCATCTACATACGTCTGTCATGGGGGGTTGGGCTCCCTCGTTTATTTTTCCTCGACAATGGGATACGCGATGCTGGTGACATGGTGGTTGATCCGGACCAGATTGGTCAGGATGTCGAGATGGATCGCGCTGGTCTCGATCGATTCCGCCAGGCCGGCGCGCAACCGCTGGATATGCGCGGCCCGGAGCTCGCGTTCAAGATGTTTGACTTCATCCTTGGCCTGAATGACCCGCTGGGCCAGTTCCGGATCGTGGCTTGCAAACGCCGAAAGCACTCGTTCCAGGTTTTGCCCGACCCGGGTGTGAAGCCCGATAATCTCCTTCAGTCCTTGATCGGAAAATCGAAGACCCTTGTAGATTTTTTTCTTGGCCAGCTCCATCAAATTCCGGTCGATGATGTCGCCGATCGTTTCCAGATCGCTGGTCAGCGTCAAAAGATCCACCTCGCGTCCCGATTGTTCCTGCGTCAGCGATTTCGCGGAAAGCTTGGTAAGGTAGAGCTTGATCTCCCGGTTGAGCGTATCGACCCAGTCGTCTTTCCGTTCGATCTGCTCCAGAATTTCCTGGTTATCCTCGGTGAAAACCCGGATCGTTTCCCGGTACATATCCCGAACGATATCCGACATCCGCAAGGCCTCCCGCGTGGCCTGCCCCATGGCCAGGGCGGGCGTGTCCAGGACATGGGGGTCCAGGTACTTCGGCCGAGAGGTTTCTTCCACCGAAGGTTTGTCGGGAACCAGCCAGGCGACGAGCCGGGCGAAGGGAACCGTGAACGGGAGGAAAAGAAGCGCGATCCCGAGATTAAACAGGGTATGGGCGTTCGCGATCTGCCGCACGATGTTTTCGGACGTCTGCCCGATGAAACCTTCAAACGGCTGAAGGAACGGCAAGAGCAGGACCACGCCCAGAAGTTTGAACAGAATATGCGCCATGGCCACGCGCCGGGCCTCGGCGGTGGTTCCGATGCTGGCCACCCAGGCCGTGGCGCATGTTCCGACATTGGCCCCCAGCATGATGGGGATGGCCGAGGCCAGCGGCATCAGTCCCTGCGTCGCGAAAGCGATCGCGATCCCGATGGTGGCGGCGCTGCTGGAGAGGAGCGCGGTTAGGACGGCCGAGATCAGGATGCCCCAGACCGGAGCGTCGCCGACGCCGGACAAGACCTGACGAACCAGATCGTTGTCCTTGAGCGGGGCCATGCCGTCCGAAAGAAGTTTTAAGGCAAAAAAGATCAGTCCGAACCCAAAAAGGACCGTGCCGATCAATTTGATCCGGTGCTGTTTGCCGAAGAAGTAAAGGGCGAATCCGATGGCGAGCACGGCCAGCGCATAATCGCTGATCTGGAAAGCGATCAGCTGAACGGTAAAGGTGGTGCCGATATCGGCACCGAGGATGAGCGAAACCGTCTGGGAAAGCGTCATCAGGCCGGAGCTGGTAAAACCGACCAACATCACCGTGGTCGCGCTGCTGCTCTGAATCACGGCCGTGATGAATGCGCCGGTCGCCAGTCCGAGAAAGCGGTTTTGGGTGAAGGTGGACAGGATCGACCGGAGCCGAGCGCCGGCGAGTCCCTGCAGGCCGTCGCCGGCCCATTGAAGACCGTGGAGCAAAAAGGCGACACCCCCCAGCAGGCTGAAGAGCATCAGGGTGGTCAAGCGCATGCTCCTTTCATGGGTAGAAAGAGGCCGGGCAGACGAAAATACACCCGGGGACGGCTCCGATTAACGGATTTCATCGCCCGCGGTGCTTTCCATCAAATCCGTTACGGCCCGACGTGGATCCTTGTCTTCGAACAGGACGGAATAAACCTGTTGGACGATCGGCATCCGGACGCCGTGTTTTTGAGCCAGGTGATGAGCGGCCCGGGTAGTCTGAACGCCTTCCGCAACCATGTTCATTTCTTTCAGGATTTCGGAAAGCTTCCTTCCAAGTCCGATTTGATAACCGACCGTTCGGTTCCGGCTCAGGGATCCCGTCGAGGTCAGGATCAGGTCGCCCAGCCCGGACAAGCCGGAGAACGTCTTCGGGTCGGCGCCCAGAGCTTGGCCGAGACGGGTTATCTCGGCCAGTCCCCTTGAAATAAGGGCGGCGCGCGTGTTAGAGCCGAAGCCCAGGCCGTCGGCGCCCCCCGCGGCCAGCGCAATCACATTCTTGAGCGCTCCGCCGAGTTGCACGCCGATGATGTCCGTCGTTGTAAATGCCTTGAAGTAGGACGTGGTAAAAAGAGGCTGGAGCTGGACGGCGAGGTCGTGGTTCCTGGCCGCAAGCGAAACGGCGGTCGGATGGTGCTGACAGACCTCTTTGGTGAAACTCGGACCGGAAATAGCGGCGATGTTGGAAGGAGAAATCGGAAGAACCTCTTCCATGATCTGAGACGTTAACAAAAGCGTGTTGTTCTCGATCCCTTTTGTTCCGCTGATGACGGATACGTTTGGAGGAAGCACCGGGCCGAGCTTCATTAGAACCGAACGGGCCACATGGGAAGGCACCGCAAACAATACCGCCCGCGCTCCCTCGACCGCTTCCTCCATGAGCGAAGTTGCCGCAATCCGGTGCGAAAGCGCCACGCCCGGTAAAAACAGGCTATTTTCGTGTTTTTCGTTGATGGCGGCGACGAGGTCCTTTTCATAGACCCAGATGCTTACGTCGTAACCCTGATCGGCCATGAGAAAGGCCAATCCCGTGCCCCAGCTTCCACCGCCGATCACTGCAATCTTTTTTGACATAGTGGACGGCCTTTGAAGAGGGTTGCTTCGTGTCAGAAATTTTTTTAATTATAACGTGTTATGAAAAAGACTGTCAAGCCGATGGTTTGCCTGTCGGCTTGATGGCCTCAATGAACTGTGCTATAGTGTGACCGGATTAGGGAGCATCATGGAGGAAAGCCTCGCCTATAGCCTCTCGGCCGCTTTTGTTCTGGGTTTGATTATCGGGAGTTTTTTAAATGTCTGTATCCATCGCCTGCCGCGAAATGAGTCGTTGATCGCCCCGTCTTCTCATTGTCCTTCCTGCGGTCATCCGATCCGCGGATGGGACAATATTCCTTTGGTGAGTTTCTTGATCCTGGGTGGCCGGTGCCGGGACTGCCGACAACCGATTTCGTGGCGATACCCGCTCATCGAGCTTGTAAACGGGCTCGGCTACCTCCTGCTGGTTTGGCGGTTCGGCGTCGGATGGACGACCGTCGTGTATGCCCTGCTGTTCTCCGCGCTGCTGGTGATCACGTTCATTGATCTTGATTATCAGATTGTTCCAAATGTGATTACGTATCCCGGCATCGTCATCGGGGTGGCCGTCAGTTTTATATTGCCTGTAGGTTTTTGGGGGTCTCTCACCGGATTTCTGGTGGGGGGCGGGCTCTTCTATCTGGTTGCCGAGATAAGCTTCCGGATACTCAAAAAGGAAGCGCTGGGCTTCGGTGATGTCAAACTAATCGCCATGATCGGAGCCTTCCTTGGGTGGAAGCAGGTCCTGTTGACGATATTCCTCGGTGCGCTGGGCGGTTCCGTCATTGGCCTGTTTTTTATCGTTTTCATGGGGAAATCAAGGGAAGATGCCATCCCCTTCGGCCCGTTTTTAAGCCTGGGCGCCGTGGTTGCGCTGTTTAGCGGACCGGCCATCTGGAGTTGGTATCAACAACTTGGCGCGTTTTGACAGGGCCGGAGCGGGAACCGTGGACTTTTCGGTTTTCGGATCAATGTCTAAACAATTTGGGGCGATGGTATTATCCCATCTCTTTCGGTTGGCGGGTGTATTTGTTTTTCTGTTCGCGACGTTGTGGGCGATTCACGCGGCCGTTTTGGTCCAGACGGCGGAACACGACCGACTGGAAGAGGCCGACAAGCGCTTGGTCGTCATGACCCGCGCAATTGAAGCTGAACTCAAGACCCATGGGCGGGAGGCGTTAAACGACCCTGATTACTTGTCGAGACTGGGCCAGCAATACGGCGCAAATCGGGTCTCCGTTTTGGACCGTGAAGGACGATCGTTGATAGACACGGTCGGTCGGGACCGAATCGGCTCCTCAAATCCGCTCCGGGGCACGACGCCCGTGCAGTTCGGCCGGATCCTGGAGGGGGCAGATTGGATGACGGGCTCCGATTTGGATGCGTCCGGAACACAAATTCTATCGTATCTTATACCGCTTCGAAATCCGGACCTGGGCGGCTCCGGCGTGCTCCGAGTGGATCTGGAGTTGCGGTCGCTCGATGCCGGCGGGGCGGCGGCGGCGACGACGCTGCTTTTGAAAGTGGCCGGCGTAACCATCGTTATTGTGATGGTTTTCTATTCGATCCGTGTCGTGATCCAGAGCCGTCGGCCGGTCTCCGAAACGGGCGGACGAGCGGGCGAAACGAGCGCGATGATCGTCACGTTTCATGGATTGGTTCGGGAGCTCAAAGAGAAAGAACAGGAGTTGGAACATCTGAGAACCCTGGCGGAGGAACGGGCGGCGGAGATTGAAAGCTACAATGAAAACATCCTTCAAAGCGTGGCCAGCGGCGTGATCACGTTTAATCCGGAGCATGTCATCACCACCTTTAACCATGCGGCCGAGCGGATTTTGGGTCTGCCGCGGGTCGAGGCCGTCGGTAAAACCTGTGAGGAGCTGTTCGGCGCCCAGAGCAATGTCGTTCATCTGCTCGAACAGGCCCTCACCCGGCAGGCCACGATCACTCGGCAGGAGCTGGAACTGACCCGTCCGAATCCCGGTCGATCGGGCCCGCAGCGTATTTGGGTCGGAATCAGCACGTCGCTGCTGCAGGATCGTCAGAATGCGGTGATCGGTACGACCTTCGTCTTCACGGATCTCACCGAAATCAAAAGTCTCCAGGAACAGGTGGAGCTTAAACGGCGTCTGACCCTTCTGGGAGAGATGTCGGCCGGCATCGCGCACGAGTTCCGGAATTACATGGGGAGTGTGATGGGATTCACCAAACTGCTTTCCAAGAAACTTCCGCCCGGGAATACGGATCCCGATTCAGGCCAGGAGATGGTGGCGTCCATCATGCGGGAGTTGACGGCGATGAATCAGTTGATCGAACAGTTGCTGCGTTTCGGTCGACACGACGCATTGCATCTTGAACCCGTTGCGGTCGAGCCGCTGATCCGTCGCCTACTGGATCAACTATTGGCTCAGATCAAAACGGTCAAACCCCGTCTGGACGTTGCGATCCCGTCCGATCTTCCGGAGATACGGATGGACGAAGTGTTGATGCGTCAGGCGATCGGAAATCTTCTTCAAAACGCGATGGAGGCCATGCCGCAGGGCGGGGACTTGGTGATTCGGGCCATGATTCTGGATCGCAGTCCCGACGACGGTCCGGGCCCCCGGCGAGGCCGGAAGGAATTGTCGCTGGACGTGCAGGATACCGGGTCGGGCGTTCCGAAGGACAAACTCGATAAGATCTTCCTGCCCTTTTTTTCTACGAAAGAGAAGGGAACCGGAATGGGGCTGGCCCTGGTTCACAAAATCGTGCTGTCGCACGGAGGCCGGATTGAGGTCCACAGTGAAGAGAACCGCGGAACGACCTTTCGCATCCTCCTGCCCCTCACCGACATGGCCTAATGGGCCCCGCCTAGAAATAAGCGAGGAGCAGGCTTTGCCTGTGCGAGCGCGGGGCGAACGTGCCCGCTGCATTGAAAAGGAGACCGGATGGCGGTCATTTTAGTGATTGAAGACAAGGAAAGCATGGCGCAGATGCTGAGTCAGGCGCTCCAGGCCGAGGGACATCAGGTGATCGTGGGGCACGACGGGCGGGACGGGCTGGAAAAGTTTAAAGGATCCAAGGTCGACTTGGTTGTGTCGGATCTGCGGCTTCCTCATAAGTCGGGGCTGGACGTGTTGGAGGCGGTCAAGGAACACAACCCACTGGTTCCGGTGATCCTGATGACGGCGTATGGGACGATCGAGACGGCTGTGAAGGCCGTCAAAGAAGGGGCGTATGATTTCATCACCAAACCCTTCGACCCGGACCACCTGACCCTTTTGATCAACAAAGCGCTGGAGAAGCAACGACTCGTCACGGAAAATATCATCTTGCGCGAAGAGTTGGCCAAGCATCTGAAGCTGCCCAAAATCATCGGCAAGAGCCCGAAGCTGCTGGAGGTGGTGGGGAAGGTTCAGAAGGTGGCGGCCAACCAGACCACGGTGCTGCTGCTGGGCGAGTCTGGAACCGGCAAAGAGTTGTTCGCACGGGCGGTTCATTACTTAAGCCCGCGCAAGGAAGAGCCTTTTGTGGCGATCAACTGCGCCGCGATTCCTCGTGACCTGTTGGAAAGTGAACTGTTCGGACATGAGCGCGGGGCTTTTACCGGGGCGGTGGCCCGAAAGATGGGAAAATTCGAACTGGCCAATAAGGGGACCATCTTTCTTGATGAAATCGGGGATATGGACCTTGCCCTTCAGGCCAAACTGCTTCGGGTCTTGGAAGGCGAAGAATTCATGCGCGTGGGCGGCACGGTCAAGATCAAGGTGGATGTGCGGGTGATCGCGGCGACCAATAAAGATCTCCAAGCCGCGATTAGCCAGAAGCTGTTCCGTGAGGATCTCTATTACCGACTGGCCGTTTTTCCCGTGACGATTCCTCCCTTGCGGGAACGTGCGGACGACATCCCGGCCTTGGTGGAACATTTTGTAAATTACTACAGCCAGGAACTAAAAAAGGAACCCAAGACAGTGGCCCCGGCTTCGATGGAATTATTAATCAAGCATCCCTGGACGGGCAATGTCCGTGAACTGCAGAACTGCATCGAACGGGCGGTGATCTTAAGCGACGGCCAGGTTCTCCTGCCGGAGTATCTCGGACTGCGGGTCAAGGCGTCGGCTGAAACGGGTTTGGCGGAGCTTCAAATGGACGGATCGCTTCAAGACGTCAGCCACGCCGCCGTCCAATTCGCCGAGTCGAGGATGATCCGGAAAGTTTTAAAGGAAACCGGAGGCAACAAATCCCGAGCGGCGGAAATCTTGAAGGTCAGTTATAAAACGCTGCTGACCAAGATCAAAGACTACGGAATCGAGGGTTAATATTTTTTCGAGGCGATGTTGTTACGAAAAGGGCTTTCGTTTAAAGCGGGGTCCACGTGAATGCGAGGTCACGATGAAGGTCAGCTTTGCGGTATTGGCGGATTGCGCGAACATCTCGCGGGAAGGCAAACTAAACATCCTGGGGATTTTTGATTCCATCCAAGCCCAGCAATTCCCGGTGACCCATCCCCAGATGCAACTCGTGATGCGATTTGAAGCGGATCGGGCCGAGGCGGGAAAAACGAAGAAAGTCGAGGTGCAGCTCATCGATGAAGACGGCGAAAAATTGTTCCAGCTCGGCGGTGAATTCACGCTGGGAACGATCCGGCCGGGAGGGATGATCGGCTCCAACCATATCCTGACGATCAACATGATGAAATTTGAACGCGCGGGCGATTATGAGTTTAAAATACTGATCAACGAGGAGTTCAAAGCGGAGGTTCCGTTGAAACTGTTGCCGTTTGTGCCCTCCGTGAAATGATCTTCCCGTCGACCCTGCGGCGCGGCCTCGCGCCGATTAAATTTCTTGAAAAAACCGATGCCCTGAAGTATAGTGGTGTGACGCAGCACCGTGAAAGTACAGAAGTCCCTTACCAGTCTCTAACATATCAGTCCGGAGAATCTCGGCAGTCCAAGAATCTCTCCGGGAGGAGGCGATATGCAAACGCAGACGGCCTGGGCCACCGGCTTCCTGACACAGCTTTTACTCAATCATCTCCAGATTCATTATCCCTCGCGAATGCAAAAGGTGAATCCGCGGGCCCTGTTTTCCGGGGTGGAAGGCTACGACTCCCTGAAGGATCCTCAGGACCTGCTCATGGACAGTCATGCCTGGCTTCCCGAGGAGGTGCTGCGGGAGGTTCTTCTGACGGCCGAACGCCTGTCCGGCCGGAAGGAGATCGCCTACGAAGCCGCGCTAGACTATTTTGCCCGGTCGGCTCGGAAGGGCGAGAAACACGTCCCATCGATCTTCGAGATCATCGCCCGGACCTTCGATGATGTTCGAACCGTCGCCCTTTGCTCGGGCCTCTGGGGCGGCGCGTACACCACGTTCATGCGACTCCAGGCGATCGCCAAAAACCCCTCCGACACCGAGTTGATTGTGCTCGCCCAGTGCGATTCGGGATTTCGCCCTCTTCTGTCCAGCCATTTTATGCTGAGAGGGAATTACGAAGGATTTGTCCGCCTTTATGATTTTGTCGAGGAAGCGCATCTCGATGAGGAGTTCCTGCAGTATCGTGTCCGGGACGTCGTGAACGAGTTCCAGGGCTATGACACGGAGGAGGTCGGTTCTGAACGCAGAATCGTGGAAAGGAACCGGAAGGAGACCGTCGCCGTTCTTCGAGCCGTGCAACTCAATGAGGAAAGGGTCCCGCTGATTCCGCTTCCCTTCAATCTATTCGGAGCGGGAGCTGAAACTTCGATCGATGCGAAGGAGGCCCTCTTCGGAGGATCGATCCTCAAACCCGAGTTGAAAACGGACGGCTCGGCGTTTGTACGGGTTTTCACGCCTCGCATGGCCGAATCGCCGGATCGACCCGACCCGGCTCCCACAGCCTTTCGAGTCATTCAGGGAGGAACCTTGCGGTCGGGTTCATTGGAATACGTCTTTCGAGAAGGGGCGATCTACGAAGCTCCTTATTCGCGATACCGGTTTTACTGGCGGGAACGTAAACGAGCGGCCCATCCATCGGTCGGGCTTGAGCAGCGGATCCAGAAAATGACCTATCTCCTGTTCGAGTACTTGCAGGAGCTTAAAGCGACCCAGCAAAGGCTGTTGGCGTATGCGGCCGAGAACAAGACATTAACGGCCGAAAATGGGTACCTGCGTCGGGAAGTCCAGGAAGCGAGCGAGGGCCGGGATTCATCAAAGCCGATGGGCGATAGCCCCGCGATGAAAGCCGTCTTAGCCTTGGTGCGCCAGGTGGCGCCGACCGACTCAACGGTTTTGATTACCGGAGAGACCGGCACGGGAAAAGAACTGATCGCGAGATTGATTCATCGCTCGGGGGCTCGTTGCGACCGGCGGTTTGTGGCGATCAATTGCGCCGCCGTGCCGGCGGAGTTGTTGGAAAGCGAGCTGTTCGGTTACGAGCGAGGCGCCTTCACCGGAGCCCTGTCCCGCAAGATCGGAAGGTTTGAGTGGGCCGAAGGGGGAACGCTTTTTCTGGACGAAATCGGCGAGATGCCGGCCGCGGTCCAGGCAAAACTCCTGCGAGTATTACAAGAACGGGAGTTTGTACGCGTGGGAGGAAACGACCCGATTGAACTGGATATACGGATTATTGCGGCGACGAACCAAGACCTGAAAGCGCTCATCGAAACAAGGTCGTTTCGCAAGGACCTCTTCTACCGTCTGCATGTGATTCCGATTCATCTGCCCCCCTTAAGGGAACGTCCGGAAGATCTGGGGGGCCTTGCGGAATATTTTCTGATTCATTTCAGCCGACGGCTTCGAAAAAACGTCCAGGCTCTATCGCCGGATGTCCTGATCCGAATGCAGGCCTATGCCTGGCCCGGCAACGTCCGCGAATTGGAAAATGTCCTTGAACGGGCCGTAACCTTGATGCCGGCTTCCCAAACCATGCTGAATCTGGAATACCTGCCGCTTGAAATCGGAGACGGCGCTCAGACGTCGATCCGGAGCGTGCAAGACCAAGATCGACAGCAACCCAGGAGAGATGCCCGGAATGTGAAGGACATGATCGACCGGATGGAGTGGCAGACCCTTGTGGAAGCCATGAAAATCGAGGGATCGATGGACTCCTTTCTTAGAAAGATTGAATGGGCCATGGCCCAACGGGCAATCATGGAGTACGGCAGCAAAACCGAAGCGGCCCGTGTTCTCAAGCGTACCTACCGGTGGATTCGCAAACTCGAAAAGGAAATGGAAGACAAACCTTCCGTCTGAATTCTTATTCACGACCCTGAACGGGTGTGCTTGATCAGTCTCTCACCGCACGGAGGTCTCCGGGACCTTCGTGCGCCGGTACCCGCCTGTTGTTTCTTTCGAAGTTCTATCAAGTTAAATAACTTTCTCCATTTCTCTATTTAACCGAACCCCGCATATATTCCCCTCCCGCGCCGCACGGCACGAATCTTGTAGTGCCACAGGATCATGCGCACAGGAATTAACAGGCAACAGGGATTCAGTCTAATGGAATTGTTGATCGTGATGACCATTACAGGGATCCTGTCCGGGCTGGCTTCTGTCGGTTTTAATTCCCAGCTTCCACATTATCGGCTCAACGGCGCTGCCCGCGACGTTGTCTCGGACCTGCGTTGGGCTCGGCAGTTGGCCCTGGCAGAACGCCAGCCCATTTCTGTGGTATTGAACCTCGAAATGGATCGGTATCAAATTGAACGACGTTCCCAACCCGGGATTCCGATCGGCCGGGTAAGAGATCTTCAGGATCGGGGGGAAGGATATGGAGAAATTGATCTGGTCAGCTCCTCCGGCGGCCTGATCCTGACGTTTTATCCACAAGGCACGACCAATTCCTGGACCACGATCGTCTTAAGGAATCGGGCCGGAGAGGAACGGCAAATCACCGTTGTGGCCACGGGGAGAGTTAAATTGACATGAACACGGATCCCTTTTCCCCCCAGCGGGGTCTATCCCTTATTGAAGTTGTGGTGAGCATGCTGATTCTCGCCGTTGGAATGATCGCGGGATTGGGCATGACTCATGCCGGCCAGGCCGGACTGGACGCCGGTCGCCGGATCTCAACCGCGGCCGCGTTTGCGCAGGCCAAAATGGAAGAGGAGATTTCAATGTCGTATGGCACGCTGTTTCAGGGAAGTCTCGCGGGTGAAGATCATCCCGAAGGATTTCTCCGAACCTGGACCATTCAGAGAAACGCGCCCTGTCCGCATTGTTTGACGATTCGCGTCGCCGTCGGGTGGGTTGATAAGAAAGGCCGGAATCACTCCACGGCACTGGTAACCGTCCGAACTCAAAGTGTGGTTCCATGACGACCCGTGGGATGATGCAGGACCAAAAAGGAACCTCGCTGGTCGAGCTGATGGTGGCGACGCTGGTCTTTTCATTGGTGGCCGCCTTCGGCATGAGATTTCTGATCTGTCAGAACCAATGGAACGGTCTTCAGGAGGATACGGCCGAGACCCAGCAGCAGGTCCGGACTGCGCTGGATTTCATGGTTCGTGAACTGGGACTGGTTGGATTCGGCCTGGCGGAGGGGGACGGCCGGATTCTGAAAGCCGATCGACAAGAGGTCCAATTTCTCGCGAATGTGGATGCGGCGATGGCCCGTTTGACGCAGAACGCGCAGCCGGAGCAGAACCATCTGACCATTCGTTACGAGAACGCCGCCGGCAAATTTGAACAAGGGAAAACCATCTCGATCTGCAGCAGGGATTATTGTGAGCGACATACCTTGGCCGCCGCTGGAGGAAACGAAAACCTGGAATTAGAAGAGGGATTAACCGGGCCGTTTCCCTCCGATAGCACGATCCAGATCATCAACCAAGTGCAGTATACGCTCAAACCGGCGGATGCGACTCACTTCAAGCTCCTCCGAACGGTGGACGGAGGTTCCAACTCGGTTGCCGAAGGATTGGCCTCACTGGAGTTGATTTATCTCGATCGGGACGGTCGCATGGGTCCGGCTTTACCGGATATCCGCCGGATCCAGATTCATCTGACGGCACGACTTCCAAGGACACCGGGGAAAATCAGGTCGCTAACGGCCGAAGTCTATCTGAGGAATGGATGATGGAGATCATACGACGCCTGAATAACGAGCCGGGCATGGCGATGGTCGTGACCTTGGGCCTATTGTTCCTCATCACCCTTTTGGGACTATCGGCCTTTCATGAGGCAATGGATGAAATCGGCATTGCGGCCAACCAAAAAGCGTCGGTTCAGGCTCAGTACCTGGCCGAAGCGGGTACAGCCATGGTGCTTCAGTGGTTCCAAGAGCCTGAGACGTTTCCGGAAATCGGGGAGTTCCCTCTGGGAGAACCCGCGGGCGGTCGATGGAATTTCCTGTCACGCCGGATGACCGACGCCCGCGGGGTCGCGGCATTTCTAGATCCGAATGGACAGAGTCAGTTTATTGGAACGGCGGATCGACCGGATTTTTTGTACCAATACGGGCCGGATCGACCGGGATTTCTCGATGAGGCATTTGGCGGCTTGGGAGTTCTCACGAGTCTGAAAATCTTTGCACCTACCCGTGTGGGTGCCATCTGCACGGTAGAGGCCACGGGCACCACCGGATCCGGAATCAGCCGGACGGTGAGCGTCGAAATGAGCCCAAGTCCTGTACCTCCCACCACGGCACCGGTCCAGATCGGGCCCGAAGCCAATGGTCCGGTGCCCCTGCAGGTGCATTGGGGAGATGTTCGGGTGATGGGCGCGGCCGATTTCGGAAGTTCCTTGGCGGCCGTTCCTAAAAAAAATTCAACGGCTCCGGTGAACGGTCAGCCGTACGGCGATTCGGAGCGACAGGATCCCTGGATCGATTTTTACGTGGGGGGTGCGATTATCAATCCTAAAACGGTATGTACGGACTGCACCGAACCCTTTTTGCCGGAGGGGTATGGAAATCTACACCAGTTCCAAGTCGCGCATAACCCCGGCTTCGGTTTGGACAACTGGGATTACCAACATCTCAAGTCTTTTGCCAAAACGTGGGGAGTTTACTTCAGCACCGACAGAGAAGGGTTCCTGTATCTTGACGGGATCCAGGATCTCGCCCACCGGATGACGCCATACCAGGGTATGGTTTTTCAGGATGCCGGAGATTACCATGGCCTGGTTTTTATCGATACCGTCGATCAGAAACCGCCGGATGGAACCAATCTCGCCACCTTGGATCTTCCGGTCGATTATGTGGAAGGACTCTTCTCCATTCAAGCCCATTTGGCTCTTCGAGAGTCGGGTCCCGGACGTTCCATGGAGGTTCAGTCGCCTCTATTAGAAGAAGCGGATGAGCCGTCCATCCGACAGACCGTCGTTCTGTCCGGCGTTCATTTGAAAGGAGTCCTCTCCGTAGCCGGGCGTCTTGCCGTGGAAGGCCGACCCAATGTTTTCGGTGCCCTGATTGCGCAACAGGGCATTACCGGTTCCGGTCAGCCGGAGATTTGGTACGATGCAGGCCTTCGCAGCGGATACTATCCGGGTCTCCCGGCCGTCTCGGTGCTGAAGGGAAGCTGGTATATCCATTGATGAAACCGAGAGGGGCATCCGACCTTATCGCAAAAGGTCGAGGGTTTTTGCAGCCCGTTCGACGTCCTTGGGTTTCACCCAGAAGATTGCACCGTATGAACCACCGCCAGCCGAGACGGCATCGATCGCGGTGACATTGATGTTCGCGTCGGCGAGTTTCCCCATGATCTCGGCCACCGCACCGGGCCGATCCTGCCCTTGAACTAAGAAGCCGCTCTTTTTCTTGCTCAACTTGAATCCTCTCCGTTTTGCGGCAGCCTCGAACGCAAGGGGGTCTTCCGGTATAAAATCAATCTGGGCCCGCTGCCCTTGCGGAAACCCGGAAAAGGCGAGAAGATTGACCCCCTCATCTCGAAGAGCCTTTAGAACTTTTGCGCCTTCTCCCGGTTTATTGGCGGATTCAATATAATAATAATCGACTATCCGAACGACGTCGCTCATTTTTTCCTCCTTTTTTCGGTGGAGATGAACTTTCGGCCGTCGATGACGACTGTTTTCAGGATAACCATCTTGTAAGGCGATTGTCAATGCATGGGTACGGGAGGCCGTGTGGTTTTGCCAGATTGGATGGAGTTGTATACAATGAATGATCCATAAATTGAATCGTGCGAGAACACTTCATGCCGGATGATGTAAAACGTGTCCATGACGATTTGATCGGGTGCGACCAATGTCCCCGTTTGCGGAAATATTGCGAACGGATTACCTTTGTCAAACGGCGGGCTTATCGTGACCAGGTCTATTGGGGAAAGCCGGTTCCGAGTTTCGGGGATCCGCACGCGCGGCTGCTGATCATCGGCTTGGCCCCGGCGGCGCATGGCGGCAACCGGACCGGCCGAATCTTTACCGGCGACCGGTCGGGCGATTTTCTTTTCCGTGCGCTCCACCGCGCAGGATTTGCAAACCAGTCCGAATCCCGATATCGGGGCGACGGGCTTAAATTAAAGGACGCCTACATTACGGCCGCGCTCCATTGTGCGCCGCCGCAAAATAAACCGGCGCGCATTGAACTGGACCGCTGTCGGAGTTATCTGGTCCGGGAACTTCGTCTGCTGACCCGTCTACAAGCGGTTATGGTACTCGGGAAGATTGCGTTTGATGAATATCTCAAGACGGCTATCCGGATGGGATGGATCACTCAACGCCGCGGCCTCCAATTTCGGCACGGCGCGCGTTATGTACTGGAACAATCCGAAGCCGGTCCATGGCCCAGACTGTTTGCGTCATACCATCCCAGCCAGCAGAATACCCAGACCGGACGGCTCACAACGGCCATGTTTGATAAGGTCTTCATCGCCATTCGCAACGAACTTTCCTCTCGGACCTAGCCCTCCTCTGCGTTGAATCCGAACAGCGAACGTAATCCCAGGCGGGAAGGCCGGGATTCTTCAAATCGGAGTTGAGACCCCGGTTGCCGTTGTGTAATCCATTACATACTTATGCAATACAAAGTTGGACATAATAGATCGGTCGACATTGCTGTGTTATGTGAGTCAAGCATAACAAGTTGATTCCATGGTGTATTTTTTAGTGCGCCCGTTCATACGATAATGGCATATCGGTTGCATAATTATTCTGGGCAAGAGGTTCTTATGCGTTCAAATACAGAAAAGATGTTATCGGGTCAAAAAGGCATTACGATGACCGAATTGTTGGTCACGATAAGCATCATAACCATTCTCGCCTCGGTCGGGGTGGCGTCTTTCTTCAATAGTCTGCCACGGTATCGGCTCAACGCAACCGCCCGGGATCTGGTTTCGGATTTGCGCCTGGCCCGTCAACAGGCCGCGACTGAGAACTGGCAATATGCGGTTCAGTTCCTTTCGACGACGTCCTATAACGTCGTTCGTGGGGACCAGCCGTTAATTCAAAGTTCCACGAGCTTTTCCACGATTAAAAGCGTGAACGCTCAAACAAGCGTGTCTTGGTCGATGCCGGCCGCGATGCCGTTGTTGCAGCCCAATGGTCTGATCGCCCGCTGGGTTCCGTCCGGAAACAGCGTGACAGCCGGTGCTCCGGATTCGATTGTTTTGACGGATCCTCATACGGATACGAAGACCGTCATCATCAGCGCCGGCGGACGAATTCATATTCAGTAGCAGGGAAAGCCATGTTAATTACAGACCGGACAGGGAAAAACGAAAAGGGGTTTACGTTGATCGAGGCCTTGGTCGCCATGGTGATTCTAGCCATTGCCCTCCTCGGAATCGCGCAGATGCAGATTTCGGCGATGCAGGGGAATCGTTCGAGTTACGACACGACCGAGGCTTCCGCCCTGGCTTCGGACATGCTGGAGCAACTGGTTCTTCAAAGTTGGAACAATCCGGATGTTGTGAACTGTCCGCCCGACGATTCCGTCGCCCCGGCCAATATTACGTACAGCCGGCACTGCGACCTCGGCGCCGGGTCCACGGGCCAACGATTAGCGACGGTGACCGTTACCTGGACAGGTGTAAAAAAGAACCTAAACAATGTGCATACGCTCGTGGTCAATAGTCTGTTATAGGAGCGATGATATGCGACGCGAAACCGGATTCACTTTAGTTGAGCTGATGGTGGTCATGGTCATTGCAGGGATGTTGCTCGGAGGGGTTTATACCATGATGATCCGCCAGCAACAGAGCTATCAAACTCAGAATCAGGTCGTGGAGATCCAGGAGAACCTCCGGAGCTCGTTCATTTTCCTTCGGTATGATCTTCGGATGATCGGCCATGGACTGACGACGGGAACGGCACCGATAACGGCCGCCTTAAACAACCAGGCGGGCGTGAATGGAACCGATGCGATCACCTTTTCGGCCAATGTCGGAGCCGCCTCGGTCGCGATGCCGAACGGCGGGGTTTCAAGTTATTCTTTCACGACCGGAGTCCCCGTTACAATTCCCGTGGCTTCCGTGGAAGGGTTCCCGGCCACCACACCCTACTTGGTGAACCTGGTGGACCTTTCAACCGGAATATTGATCGCGAATGCGAATGTCACGGCGGTGATACAGGCGAGTTCCCCCGCACCGCCAAAGCTAACGCTGGTGCCCTGTCCGGTAGTAGCCTGTCCGCCCATGACGGTCATGGCCGGCAGTTATATCAGCGCCGCTCCTCAAACCATCAACTATCAGGTGGACGTCACCGGGGCCGCGAGCCCCGACTGTCAAAATCCTCCCTGTTTAGAACGGAGCGTTGGAGGCGTGGTGAGTGTGTTGGCCGAAGGAGTGGAAGATTTTCAAATCGCGTATGGGTTTGATGGGATCAATGGGAAAAATCTGGATGGTCAAATTACGGAAATCGGCGGCGCCGGCAATGACGATGAATGGGTCTATAACGCTCCGGGAGACACCTGGCCGGCCGACACCTCCGGTCTTCGGGCGATTCGGGTTTCTCTGTTACTTCGAACGACGAACCGGGATCCCGATTATCAAGGTGGAATGACGGGGGTGCTTGAAGATCATACCTGGACCTCTCCGTTGGACGGTTATCGCCGTCGGGTCGTCCGGTTTGTGGAAAATATTAGAAATCTTTCCTTGTAAGACAAAGAGAGGGCAATATGTGGCGATTCAAAATGAATGACGACGGACAGAAGGGGGCCATTCTCATGGTCACGATGATGATCCTGCTGGTTCTGACCGTGATGGGGATCGCCGCCATTTCAACCACGACGAGCGAGCTTCGGATCACCGGCAACGCGAACGTCCAGAACATGGTTTTCTACGGAGCGGATGGAGGAAGTCGAACCTATGCGCCCATCCTGAAGACGGCGATCGATACCCGAACTCTTTCGACCGCTCCACCGGTGGCGGACTCCAACCTGTTGAATGAGATTATGGGAATGACCGTAGCGCCTCCGAATGACGGGCCCACGGATACTCCGACGAATCATCCCGATCTTAGCTTGACGGCGGGTAATGTAACGGTTGGGGTGGATATCGACCGGATTCAGGAGCGGTTGCTTTCCGGCGGGGCCAGCGAGTTCGGAGGGGGGTATGAAGGCATCGGGGCGTCATCGGTGTCGGGTGGCATCGGGATCTACTATGCCATGGACTCGGTCGGGCAGATTGGTACAAGAGTTCAGTCGCAGGTCTCCCATGTGTACATTTATCATGTGGAATAAAAGAATTGAAACGCGAGGTGACTCATGAAATCCCTATTCAAGGCATTCGTTCATTTCGGGCTTGCGTTATCCATTATTGTATTGGCGGGTCTCACTCCGGTTCAACTTGGAATATCCTCCCTGGCGATGGCCGAGACTTCGGACTGGTCGCAACCGGTTCTCCTACGGGTTGATGGAGTCCATTTCAAGCCAGGACAGGACGAAATCGTTGGACCGATCGAGATTGTATTGTTAAAGGACGGGACTACCTTTCCGGTGGACCCGTTGGGTAAATTCAAGGACAAAAATGGCGATCCCATTTCATTAACGAGCTTCACTTCTCCATCGAAGGTTCGCTTCCGTCTGGAGAAAGGGGTCGTCAAGGAAATGGTCCTAATCGAGGCCCTTCCCCGGTAAATTTGGGGAACGGCTCTCTTTGGAAAAGGAGAAATCAAATGAAACGGCTCATCTTGCTCATCCTGTTTGGGATCGCGGTTTTAATGTCCGGTCCATGGGTCACGGAGACGATGGCCACGTGTACTTCAATATTGTCCCCACCCAGCCCATGCAATATGACGGAATATAGCGCCGTGCCGCCTTTCGTGGGGAATGCATTGCCTCCGAACGTGCTTCTCTTAATGGACAACTCCGGGAGCATGCAGGACTCGGCCTACCATCTCAATAGTGAAACCTATGATCCGACAATGACGTTTGGCGGCTATTTTGAGCAGAAGTGCTACACCACAAGCGGTTCGGGTTCGACCTTGAAATTCGTGGTCGAGGCCGGCACCCTGGGAAGTTGCACACATTGGGATGGAAACTTTCTCAATTTTATATCGATGGAGAAACTCGAGGTCACGAAATTTGTGATGATGGGCGGGAAGTGCTCGGCGAGAAATGCGAGCGGGAATTGTCTGGGAACCGGAAATCTTATCGGGGAAACCACGGAAGGTGTCAACGCCGTTTCGTATACCGCAGCGGCGGTGAGCCCGTTTACCGGAACATGCAATTGGAACAGGAGTAC
>Ga0335079_10001271_pt1 | contig 28886 bp, 26 predicted proteins | sample Lox_Sample_33_FD_206719 | JGI IMG/M metagenome (GOLD analysis project Ga0335079, IMG submission 206719) | Soil microbial communities from Loxahatchee National Wildlife Refuge, Florida, United States - Lox_Sample_3.3 | ecosystem: Environmental > Terrestrial > Soil > Wetlands | place: USA...
CTCGGAGAGGAACTTCAAATCCGAAGGCCACACTAGCAATCAATGAGTTGCTAGTGTCCCCATGATTCCGAAGTTCGCATCTGAGCTTGGCCGTTTGGTCATGCGAACTTCGGAATCGGGACACTAGCCGAAAATCCGCGCCCATATTTTTTCGACCCAGGGCGGCAATTGCCAGCCTCCTGGCGGGATAATCGGCGGCAATGTGAAGGCCGTTATGCCGAGCGATGGGTTCAACGTCACGGCGAGCGCGACCTTTGCCACCGGGTTGGGTTTCGCAATCGAGATCGAGGTCGACGTCCCCGTGGATTCGAGGACGAGGAAATTGGATCTGACGTAAAATCCCTCGGAAGTGATGTTGGCGACGGCGAGGAAGGGGGCGACCGCCGGGTTGTTCAAGAATCTGACCGCCACGGCCGTGCTGCTCATGCTTGATTCAAGAGGACTGCTCATGAAAGACCCGTCGGGCATTGCCGAAGGATAGGCGTAGATCCAGAAAAAATCGTCGCCGCCCATGGCGACGTAGTAGCCGCCCTCGGGTATTTCGGCGATTGCGACCGATGACAGAGCGGTCGGGTTGCTCACCGTCGCGGGCGGCTCCTGCGCCGTTCCGCTCTTGACGGCGTAGACGTAGCTGTTCCCGGCGCCGGTCGTCGCGACCGCATTCGTGCCGTCGAAGTCGGCCATGACTTGGCCATCGAAGTTCACCGAGCTGTAGGTTGATGGATAGGCAACGGCACTGGGCTTGGCAGGCTTGGTGTAATCGATCACGCCGAAACCATCGGTCCCCGCGACGATGGCGTTGGTGCCCCTGATCGCGACACCGGAAATGCTGCCGAGCCAAGCGCCCTCGGAGCCGCCGCCGTAAACGGATTTGACCGACGGGCTTGCGGGCACGCTGATGTCCAGCAGGGCGACCCGGGTTCCCTTGTTCTCTCCGGCGAGCACGTTCGGGCCGTCGATCGAAATGGAGCCGATGCCGCTGAGGACGGTGCCGATCGAACCCAACAGCGTCGGCGATGCCGGCGTGGAGATGTCGTAAATCGCCACGTTGCCGCTGCCGCAATCGCCCACGGCGGCCAGCGTGCCGTAGCAATCCACCACGTTGCCGCCGCTGCTGGCGGAGATCATGACGGTGCTGGGGGTCGCACTGGTAAAGTCGATGACGGCAAATTCGGAGCTGGCGGGGCTGGCGGCGACGACAACGACGGTCACGGCACTATCCTTTCATTGCGATTTCGTTTTGAAAGCGGCATCGCGTTTCAGGACGTCTTGCGCCTCGTTGGCTTTAGTGACCTCTTCTATGATCCGCGGCAGCGGGCTTGGTTTGAGCAGAATACGCAGGCGTGCTCATGAGGACAATCCAGCGTCGCCTAAAATGCCCGGTATCGCTTAACCAGCGCCTGCTCTGCGGCGTTAATCTTCTGCGCGGTGCCAGAGCAGCGCTTGGCGTGTCAGGTGGCCGTGCTCAAGGGCATCGACATCGATCAGCCCCGCAAGCTCGCGAAGTCGGCGACGGCGGAGTAGGTGTCCTGAGGCACGCCCAAGGCACGGGCACCAGAGTGCCCGCTAATCCTGACAGCGGAGCGAAAATCAAAAAGCGTTCCAGGCTTTCGCTGGCGATGGATCAGTGGCGCCCCGACGGCCCCTCGGGCAGGGCATCAGGCGGCCAAGGAAGGGCGTTGACCGGTGCTAGTGCGGCTTCGATATCTCGCGCGACCTTCATGTGTTGGGAATTAGCGACACTGAAGCGCTCCTCGGTCGCGATCATGAGGAGTGCGCCCTCGGCCGTGCGCGTGACCAGCGCCGAGCGCGGCGGCGTCACCAGCGGCGCAAAGCTTGGCGAGAGATACGACATCCAGGCGAGCCTAAATTTCGTCGGTTGCCTTGGAGGCAGGATAATCGGCCCCGGCAACACAATTGATGGTGTCGGTGTTTCAAGAGCGTTCATCTCACTGGATCGAACGCCACACCAGGTCGCATCCCACGCCGACGCAATAGCGAGCAAGGCCGGTTTGAAAATATCAGCGGTAAATAGGTCCGCATTTTCATCGCTCAGCGGCTCCGTGTAGAGGCTCGCGGTATTGATAAAATAATCGCCAGAGGTTGTGTTGCCGGCATGAAGGATCACAGTCATGTGCCGGGGCTTATCTTCGTCGCCGTTCAGGGCAGTGAAAATATATCCTTTTTTTGGAATCGGATCGCCGTCATCGGCACGCCACACGTGCTCGGCGATGAGCGCAGCTACGGCTTGGCGATCGAGATTTTGGAGCGCTACCCCCTCATCACGGTGCACAAAGTACCATGTTCGAAAGACCGGGTTGATCGGTTTGAGTGATTCCAGCGTCCTCACGAACCGCCTCGCCAGATCCGTGGGGCTCTCGCGCCGAGGTCCCCAATAGGCCGTCAGCCAAAAGCGTGAATCCTCTGCGTCGGTCATGGCGGCGGCGCCCATATCACTGTTATTTTCAAGTTCTCCTCCTTGAAGAGATCGCGGATAAAATTGGCAACCTGTTTTTCTGCGACGAACCACACAACTGGCCGTGCCCCGGCAGCCTGCAACTGGCTGTTCGCCTGTTTCAGAAGCTTTTCTTCGACTCCCGCCCAAGGATATTCCGATTTTTTCTCCATCATTGCCTGATAACCGGTCCCCTTGGCTTCAATCATGACACCGGTGCTGCGCTGGCAATCGTCGAAGTGCACGTCCTTTCCTTCTACAGGATTGAAAAGACTCACTGCGAAGCCCTTCGGGAGCGCGACTCCATTTACGAGCCTGCTGATATAGTCCTGGTACGCCCGGTCCTTGTCGTCTGCACCTGGTTGGTCCTTTGTCGGGGCCGGACATAGTCTCGGCTGATTGTCGTCATTTCCTGAACGACCATCGATCTTCGGCAATGCATCAGGGTCGACGAACAAAGTGCCGTCGGGAAGCGCTCGCGCAATTGGGTTGCCGGCGGCATCGCGGAAAACGCCGTCCTTGTCGGGATGTCCTTCAAAGATTATGTCGCCCGCAGACTGGCCATCCCGCCATAGCCTGAGGACGCCCGCTTGCTTATCAAACTTGAAGGTGATGTCGGGGTGACCGGGTAATGTGCCTTCGACGACCGAGCCGCTGTCGCTGGGGATTAAAATGATCCCGAGCACGGCAGTAATTCCGCCGAGCCTCAAGGCGTAGCGCGAGAGCGCAGCAATTTGCGCAGGCGTAAGCGGCCCGAAAAGCGATGTCGGAGGTGCAACAGGCTCGAAGGCTTCGGGAAGATCCAGCGGTTTAGCCCCGTCGGGCAAAGTCATCCGGGCTGGGATCAGTAGATCGCTGCCGTTATCGGTCGGCTTGCCACGCGCGGGCGGAGTCGTCCGGGGCGGGGCGAGCAGATCGTCGCCGCCTGTGGTCCAGCGTCCACGCTCATCCCGCGGTTCATCGGGATTGAACCCGGCCCGCGCCAGCGCGACGGCGATCGCGAGACGACGCAGCGGCCGCTCATTTACGGCGCCGAACGGGATGTCCAGGCCGAGCCGCTTCGCTTTCGCGAGACCTCCGCGGACGACGTCACGATCGAGGCGCCGGCACGCCGCAAAGAACGGGTGATCGCCCTCGTCAGTGAATGCGAACCACGCCAACTTTGCACTGGGCCCAATGCCCATGCAGAGAAGGGCCGCGGGTGTCCGATGAACCCAAATTCGATCCGTCGAGACCTCATTGGTCTCGGTTTCAAGACGCAGAGATCGTCCCTTGGTGCCCGCGCCACTCTGCCGCGGGCTCCCTTCTGCTGAGTGCATATGCCTTTTTCCCCCGAAAGGAGATTGCCAGCTCATGTAGAACAAATCATGAACAATATCTAGTAAATTCCCCGCGAGCGGAGCCCCTTCCCCCGCTATAGTGGCGGCAATCCAAATTCCGAGCCCAAGAGGAGGCGCCTGATGCAGCTCAAGGACGCGAAGCTGTTCCGCCAGCAATGCTACGTCGATGGCCGGTGGGTCGATGCCGATAGCCGGGCCACGATCCCCGTCAACAATCCCGCCGACAATTCGATCCTCGGCACGGTGCCAAAGATGGGCACCGAGGAGACGCGCCGCGCGATCGAGGCGGCGGACCGGGCGCTGCCGGAGTGGCGCGCGCGCACCGGCAAGGAGCGCGCGGCGATCCTGCGCCGCTGGTACGAGCTCTTGATGCAGAATCAGGAAGACCTGGCGCAGCTCATGACGGCGGAGCAGGGAAAGCCGCTCACGGAATCGCGGGGCGAGATTGCCTACGCCGCCTCGTTCATCGAATGGTTCGGCGAGGAAGCAAAGCGCATCTACGGCGACACCATCCCGGGCCACATGCGCGACAAGCGCATCGTCGTGCTGAAGCAGCCGGTCGGCGTTTGCGCGGCAATAACGCCGTGGAATTTCCCGGCGGCGATGATCACGCGCAAGGCCGGTCCGGCGCTCGCGGCCGGCTGCACCATGGTGCTGAAGCCCGCGACGCAGACGCCGTTCTCGGCGCTGGCGCTGTGCGAATTGGCGGAACGCGCGGGCGTGCCCAAGGGCGTGTTCTCCTGCATCACCGGGCCCGCGCAGGTGATCGGCAAGGAGATGACCTCGAACCCGACCGTGCGCAAGCTCACCTTCACCGGCTCGACGGAAGTCGGGAAGATTCTGATGGGACAATGCGCGGGCACGGTGAAGAAGCTCTCGCTGGAGCTGGGCGGCAACGCACCCTTCATCGTCTTCGACGACGCTGACCTCGACGCCGCGGTCAAGGGCGCGATCGCTTCCAAGTACCGCAATGCCGGCCAGACCTGCGTGTGCGCCAATCGCATCCTGGTGCAGGAGGCCGTCTATGAGGAATTCGCCTCGCGTCTCGCCCAGACTGTTTCGGGCATGAAGGTGGCGCCGGGCGTCGAGACCGGTGCGGTTATCGGGCCGCTCATCGACATGAAGGCGATCGAGAAGGTCGAGGAGCACGTGCACGACGCCGTCAAGAAGGGCGCGCGCGTGGTGGTCGGCGGCCACCGCCACGCGCTCGGCGGCACTTTCTACGAGCCGACCGTGCTCGCCGATGTCACGACCGACATGGTGGTGACGCGCGAGGAGACCTTCGGGCCGGTGGCGCCGCTCTTCCGCTTCAAGACCGAGGGCGACGCCGTCAAGATGGCGAACGATACCGAGTTCGGGCTTGCGGCCTATTTCTACGGCCGCGACGTCGCGCGTGTCTGGCGGGTTGCCGAGGCGCTTGAATACGGCATCGTCGGCATCAACGAAGGCATCATCTCGACGGAGGTGGCTCCCTTCGGCGGCGTCAAGGAAAGCGGTCTCGGCCGCGAAGGCTCCAAATACGGCATCGAGGAGTTCCTGGAGGTCAAATACCTCTGCATGGGCGGGATCAACGCTTAGGGCCGATACCCGCATTTCCGCAGCGCCGCCATCATGTGCTCCGGCGGCGGCGCGGTGACGGTGAGCGCAGAGTGCGTTCCGCGCGGCGGCAGAGCGATCGAGCGCGCGTGTAGGTGCATCGGCGCCGTCGTCGTGCCTGAGCCGTAGACGGGATCGCCGAGGATCGGAAAGCCTTCGCTCGCGCAGTGCACGCGGAGCTGATGCGTGCGCCCGGTCTCGGGCGCGAGTTCGAGCCACGCGATGCCGTCGCCGCGTCCAAGCACGCGGTAGCGCGTGACCGCGCGCCGGCCCGCGGCATCGATCACCATGCGCCACCCTTCCCGGCGCGTCTCCTTCTTGAGCGGGCGATCGATCACGCCTTCATCCGGCTGGGGTGAGCCCTCGACCACCGTCCAGTAAATCTTCCTCACCTGCGCCGAGGCGAAGAGGCGGCCGAGACGGCGCACCGCCTTGGCGTGTCGCGCGAGCAGCAGGCACCCGCTGGTGTCGCGGTCGAGGCGATGCACCAGGCGCGGCCTCTCCCGGTTCCCGAAGCGCAGCGCGTCCAGGTGGCGCTCGAGGCTCTCCGCCGTGCGCGGTCCCGGATGCACCGCGAGCCCCGCGGGCTTGTCCAGCACGATCAGGGCCGCGTCGCGGTGGAGAATGCGGGATTGCAGATCGGTCATCAGTTTCCTAGTTATCAGTTTTCGGTTGTCAGTTTCCAGTGAAGCGGGGATATCATCCCCTTGCGATTGTGCATGCGGCTACGAACCGCGAACCGACAACTGATCACTGACAACTGAGAACCGAACATATGTCCCGATACGATTTCGATCTCTTCACCATCGGCGCGGGCTCGGGCGGGGTCGCGGGATCGCGACGCGCCGGTTCCTATGGCGCCAAGGTCGCGATCTGCGAATCCGTGCGCATCGGCGGCACCTGCGTGCTCCGGGGCTGCGTGCCCAAGAAGCTGCTCGTGTACGGCGCCGAGTTCGTGGACGCGTTCGAGGATGCGGCGGGTTACGGCTGGGCATTGGGCGAGCGCCGCTTCGATTGGGGGAAGCTGATTGCCGCCAAGAACAAGGAGCTCGATCGCCTCGAAGGCATCTACGTCAACATGCTCCGCAACTCCCACGTCAAGATCATCGAAGGCGTGGCCAAGCTCGTCGATCCGCACACGGTCGAAGTCGACGGCAAGGCTTATACCGCACAGAACATCATGATCGCGACCGGCGCCTGGCCTGAGCTGCCGCGCATCCCCGGGATCGAGCACATCATCACCTCGAACGAGGCGCTCGACTTGCCGGAACTGCCGAAGCGCGTCGTCATCGTCGGCGGCAGCTATATCGCGGTCGAGTTCGCGGGCATCTTTCAGACCTTGGGCGCGGAAGTCGATATCGTGATCCGCGCCGACAAATTGCTGCGTGGCTTCGACGAGGACATCCGCACGAGCCTCGGCGAGGAGATGGCGGCGCGTGGCGTGCGCATTCGCGCGGGCGCGCAGATCGCGCGCATCGACAAATCCGGGCACGCATTCGTCGCCACTTGCCTCGATGGCACCAAGATCGAGGCGGACAAGGTGATGTATGCGACGGGCCGCCGGCCCAACACCGCTGCCCTCGGGCTCGACGCGGTGGGCGTCGCGCTGGATAAGGTCGGCGCGGTGATCGTCGATGAGAATTCACGTTCGACGGTGCCGAACATCCATGCCGTCGGCGACGTGACCAATCGCCTTAATCTGACGCCGGTCGCGATTGCCGAAGCGCGCGCGGTCGCGGAAACGCTGTTCAACAACAATCCGATGACGGTGAATCATCAGAACGTGCCCTCGGCCGTGTTCAGCCAGCCGCCGGTCGGCACGGTCGGGCTGAGCGAGGCGGATGCCCGCAAGGCGTACGGCGCGATCGATATCTATCGCGCGCGCTTCCGTCCCATGAAGTTCACGCTTTCGGGCCGCCAGGAACGGACGATGATGAAGCTGGTGGTGGACCGCGCGAGCGACCGCGTGCTCGGCTGTCACATGGTCGGGCGCGACGCGCCGGAGATCATCCAGGGCATTGCCATCGCCGTCACCTGCGGCGCCACCAAGCGGCAATTCGACCGCACCATCGGCATTCATCCGAGTGCCGCCGAGGAATTCGTCACCATGCGTGACAAGGTCCCGGAGCCGAAGGCCGAGGCCGCGGAGTAGGCGAGCGAGCTCTACAGATAAAACCGTCATTGCTTCGCTTCGCTCGCAATGACGAGTTTGATCGTAAGGGCGCTTGCCAGCTCGAAGATGACGCGGCAGGATCGCGTCCAGCCCAAACAAAACGAGGAGCCCCATCATGCTGAAGCTTTTCTATGGCCCCGGCGCCTGCTCGATGGCGTCGCATATCGGTCTCGAAGAAGCCGGCGCCAATTACGAATCGCAGCCGGTCAAGTTGGCGGAGGGCGAGCAAAAGAGCGCCAACTATCTCAAGATCAACCCGCGCGGCAAGGTGCCGGCGCTTGCGTTGGATAACGGCGCGGTCATCACCGAGAACACCGCGATCCTCGACTATATCGCCAAGAGCTTCCCGGCGAAGCACTTGATGCCGACGGATCCCGCGGGTGAAGCGCGCTGCATCTCCTTCATGGCCTGGCTTTCGAACACCGTGCATCCGAGCTTCACGCACATCTTCCGCCCCGAGCGCTTCTCCGAGGACCCGGCGGCGCATGCGGGCATCAAGGATGCGGGCCGCAAGGCGTTCTGGGCCAACCTCCAGGAGATCGACCAGATCATCAACGGCAATCAGTGGGTGCAGGGCTCGCAATTCACGACCTGCGATCCCTACGCGCTCGTGTTCTACGGCTGGGGCACGCGCATCGAGCTGCCGATGAAGGAACTCAAGAACTACACGGCCTGGAAGGACCGCATGGTGGCGCGGCCGGCCGTGCGCAAGATATTGGAGCGGGAGAAGAGCGTTCTATTGCCGAAGTAAACTGACGACGGCCGGGTTCAACCCGGTCACATAGAGAATGCGGCATAGCGGGGCGCGCCGGACTCACGTTCGGCGCGCTCGCATTTGTTTGAAGAAGCGTGATCGCCTTGTACGCCGTCCGGCATTGTCCTTGTGCGCCCGATCTCTAGTTTTCGAGGATGCCCACTACCCGCGGGTGTGGCGCAAGGGCGAGTGTCCACGATCTCATCTTTCTTGGACGCGCCCTCGCTCGGGTCCATCGGGCATGGAGGTGTCCCGTGTTCGCATCACGTCTGATTGCTTTGCTTCTGGTTGCTTTGTCTTTTGCCACCGTGGCGGCCTGTTCCGGCACGCCGGATACGTCACAGCCCGTCAACAGGGGCATCACCGATGACGCCGCGCGCGGGGGTGGCGGCGGAGGTGGGGGCGGGGGTTACTAGCGAACCCTAAAGTGGGCCCGGAGGCATCCTCCGGCTGCCGCTCTGGCACCGCGGGCCAATTGGCGCTATAGGCTAAGGTTTCCGCACCGGAGTGCGGACCAAGAGGCTTGTCATGGCGCAGAAATGGACCCCCGATAGCTGGCGGAGCATGCCGATCCGCCAGGTTCCGGAATACCCGGACGAGACGGCGCTCAATGCCGTCGAGCAGACGTTGCGCAACTATCCGCCGCTGGTCTTCGCGGGCGAGGCGCGGCGGCTGAAGCGGGCGCTGGGCGCCGTGGCGGAAGGCCGCTCGTTCCTGCTGCAGGGCGGCGACTGCGCCGAGAGCTTCGCCGAGTTCCATCCCAACAACATCCGCGACACCTTTCGCGTGCTGTTGCAGATGGCGGTCGTGCTCACTTACGGCGCCACCTGTCCGGTGGTGAAGGTAAGCCGGATGGCCGGACAATTCGCCAAGCCGCGCTCCGCCGACACCGAGACGCAGAACGGCAAGACCTTGCCCTCCTACCGCGGCGACATCATCAACGGCATGGAATTTTCGGAAGCCGCGCGCCGGCCCGATCCGCAGCGCATGGTGCAGTCCTACAGCCAGTCCGCGGCGACGCTCAATTTGCTGCGCGCCTTCGCGCAGGGCGGCTACGCCGATTTGCACCGCGTCCATGCCTGGAACCAGGGCTTCGTCGCCGGCAGCCCCGCGGGCGAGCGCTACAAGGAGCTGGCGGATCGCCTCACCGAGACGCTGGGTTTCATGGCCGCGGTCGGCCTCACCTCGGAGACGACGCCGCAGATCCGCGAGACCGATTTCTTCACCTCGCACGAAGCGCTGCTGCTGCCCTATGAGCAGGCGCTGACCCGCGTCGATTCCACCACGGGCGACTGGTACGACTGTTCCGCCCACATGCTGTGGATCGGCGACCGCACGCGCCAGCCCAACGGCGCGCATGTGGAATTCCTGCGCGGGGTCAAGAATCCGCTCGGCTTGAAGTGCGGACCGACGCTCGATACTTCGGATCTCCTGAAGCTGATCGACGTCCTCAATCCCGAGAACGAGGCGGGACGCCTCACGCTCATCGCTCGTATGGGCGCCGACAAGGTGGACCAGAAGCTGCCGCCGCTAATTCGTGCGGTCGAGCGCGAAGGGCGCAAGGTGGTCTGGTGCTGCGATCCCATGCACGGCAACACCGTCACGTCGTCGACCGGCTACAAGACGCGCATGGTCGAGCGCATCATGACGGAGGTAAGAGGATTTTTCGGCGTGCATGAGGCGGAAGGCACGCATGCCGGAGGCGTCCACTTCGAGATGACGGGACAAGACGTGACCGAGTGCATCGGCGGCGCCCAGGCCATCACTGAAACCGCGCTTGCCGATCGCTATCACACTCATTGCGACCCGAGGCTCAATGCGAGCCAGGCGCTCGAGCTCGCGTTCTGGCTCGCCGAAACCTTGAAGCGCCGGCGCGGCGGCCCCGAATGGCAAATCGCGGCGGCTTCCTGACGGCGCCCGTGCGCTTTTCGCGAACGGAGAGATCGTCTTGACGGCGCTCGGCCCTCAAGACATCGCGCGGCTGACCGACGCCTATTTCCTCAAAACCAAGGCGGTGGTGCATCGCTTCGGCGACAAGCGCGTGACCTATGCGATCTTCCTGCGCCGCCCGGTGATCTGCACGCCGCGCATCATGGTGGATTTCCTCGAGCGCACCGCTCGGGATCGCGGCACCAAGTTCGAGATCGAGCTGCTTTACAAGGAGGGCGAGTGGGTCGGCGCCGGCGAGCCGATGATTTACTTGAGCGGCTCGCTCGAGCACCTCGTCGATCTGGAGACACTCTATCTGCAGCGGTTGGGCGCGCCCTGCGTTGCCGCCTACAACGCTTATGCGATGTGCGTCGATCTTCCGAAGTGCGCGTTCCTGGCGATGGACGCGCGGCACTGTGCCGGGGCGGAAATGGCGGAGATGATGGCCTACGCCGCGGCGGTCGGGTCGGAAGCGGCGCGCCGCGAAGTGAGCGCGGTCGGGTTCATAGGCAACGCCACGGACGCGACCGCGCATTTCTTCGGTCGGAACAGCGGTCTCGGCACGATGCCGCACGCGCTCATCGGTTATGCCGGCTCGACCGTGCGCGCGGCCGAGATGTTCCGTGAATCCTTTCCGCACGAGGCGATGACCGTGCTGGTCGACTACTTCGGGCGCGAGATCACGGATTCCCTGGCGGTCGCGCGCCGCTTCGCCGACCTCGCGGGCAGGGGCGAATTGGCGCTGCGTCTCGATACCCATGGCGGCCGCTACGTCGAGGGCCTCGATCTCGCGCGCTCCTACGACGTGCTCGAGCGTCACGCGCCCAAGGCGGTGCGCGGCTACCGCACGGAGGCGGAATTGCGCTTCCTCGTGGGAACGGGTGTCAGCGCGGCTGCCGTCTGGCACCTGCGTCAAGCCCTCGATGAAGCGGGATTCCCCAAGGTCAAGATCGTCGGGAGCTCCGGATTCACTCCCGCCAAGTGCCGCGTCATGGCGGCGGCGGAAGCGCCGCTCGACGTCGTCGGAACCGGCTCCTATCTCCCGGAGCTTTGGACCGAGACCTATGCCACCGCCGACATCGTCGCCTATGACGGTCAGCCGCTGGTCAAGATCGGCCGAGAATTTCTGCTGCGCAAGCGCGGGAGCCGCCCCACAGACGCTTCGTGACGACCCGCGCCATTTTGCCGGCGGCGCTGGGGGATCAGTGAGGCGCTCACGACCGAGCACTCCGCCGGGCGCGCGGAATAGACAGCCCAGCCATCACCCGGACGCCGCGGGGCCGCACCTTTCAAATCGCTGATATCGTGCTACATAGGGGCTATGACCGATCGCCTCGTCATTGCCGCTGCCCAGATCAACCCCACGGTGGGCGACATCGCGCGCAATCTCGAACGAGTGCGGACCGCCCATAGCGAGGCCAAGGCGCTCGGCGCCGATTTGGTCGTGGCGAGCGAGCTGTGCGTCGCCGGTTACCCGCCCGAGGATTTGGTCCTGAAGCCCGCTTTCGTCGAGGCATGCGAGGCCGCGGTCGAGGAGTTGGCGGCCGCGACGCGCGGCGGTCCGGGCCTGATCGTGGGATCGCCCTGGCGCGACCAGGGCAAGGTCTACAATGCGGCGCTGCTGTTGGAGGGCGGACGCGTCGCGGGCGTGCGCTTCAAGCACGATTTGCCGAATTACGGCGTCTTCGACGAGAAGCGCGTCTTTGCGGCGGGTCCGCCGCCGGGACCGATGGCGTTTCGAGGCGTGCGGCTCGGCGTCATGGTCTGCGAGGACATGTGGTATCCCGATGTGTCCGAGACTTTGCAGGAATCGGGCGCCGAGCTGCTGATCGTGATCAACGGCTCGCCCTTTGAAAGCGACAAACGCGACGAGCGGATGGCGCTTGCGGCGCTACGCGTGAAGGAAACCGGGCTGCCGCTGCTCTATGTGAACCAGATTTGCGGCCAGGACGAGCTCGTATTCGACGGCGCCTCCTTCGCGCTCGACGCGGAAGGCCGGCTCAAGTTCCAGGCTCCCGCCTGGAGCGAGGCGGTGCTTTCGACGGAATGGCGCCGGCAGGCCGACGGCCGCTGGACGGCCGAGCCCGGCACTTTGGCCCAACCCTCGGAGGGACTTGAATCGATCTATCGAGCGATGACGCTCGGCCTCAAGGATTACGTCGAGAAGAACCGCTTCCCCGGCGTCGTGCTCGGGCTTTCGGGCGGCATCGATTCCGCCCTCACGGCGGCGGTCGCGGTCGATGCGCTGGGTCCCGAGCGCGTGCACGCCGTGATGATGCCTTCGCCCTATACATCGCAGCACAGCCTCGATGACGCCGAGGCCGCGGCGAAGCTGCTCGGCATCGACTACCGCAGCGTCGCCATCACGCCGGGAATGGAGGCAATGGGCGGGATGCTCGCGCCCTCCTTCGCCGGGAAAAGCGCCGACACGACCGAGGAGAACATCCAGTCCCGGCTTCGCGGCATGACCTTGATGGCGCTCTCCAACAAATTCGGCTGGATGGTGCTCTCGACCGGCAACAAATCGGAGATGTCGGTCGGATACGCCACGCTCTATGGCGACATGTGCGGCGGATATTCGGTGCTCAAGGACGTCTACAAGATGACGGTGTTCGCGCTCGCGCGCTGGCGCAACCAGGAGCGGCCCGAGGGCCTCCGCGGTCCCCTGGGCCGCGTGATGCCGGAACGCGTCATCACCAAGCCGCCGTCGGCGGAGCTGAAGCCGAACCAGACCGATCAGGATTCCCTGCCGCCATACGACGTTCTCGACGGCATTCTCGAATGCCTGATCGAGCATGAGATGCCGGTCGCCGAGATCGTGGAGCGCGGCTATGACGAGACCACCGTGCGCGCGGTCTGGCGCATGCTCGATCGCGCCGAATACAAGCGGCGCCAAGCGCCGCCGGGCGTCAAGATCACGAGCCGCGCCTTTGGGCGCGATCGGCGCTATCCCATTACCAACCGCTTCCAGGATTGGGCGTCGCGTTCCGGCGCCGCGGTAAAGGCGCCGGTATCCACGCGGTGACGGGTTGGGATTGGCTTTCCTCGCCCTTGATGGACCGGGCCCACGGAATCTGATACCCCTCGACGGATCGCTCCGATTGGTCCGCGAGAAAGTCCCGTGCCGCTGGTGCTTTACAACACCCTGACCCGCCGCAAGGAGGAGTTCAGACCGCTCGATCCCAAGGACGTCCGCATGTATGTCTGCGGACCGACGGTCTATGACCGCGCCCATATCGGAAATGCGCGGCCGGTGATCGTTTTCGACGTGCTGTACCGGCTGCTGCGCCACAAATATAGCGCGGCGCACGTGACCTACGCGCGCAACATCACCGACGTCGATGACAAGATCAACGCGGCGGCCAAGGCGAACAACGAGAGCATCCGCGAGCTGACCGAGCGCACCGCAAAGGCGTATCACGAGGATGTGGCGGCGCTCGGCTGCTTGCCGCCCGATCACGAGCCGCGCGCGACCGAGCACATCGCCGCGATGATTGCGATGATCGAGCGGCTGATCGCCCAGCGAAATGCCTACGTAGCCGACGGGCACGTGCTGTTCTCGGTTACCAGCAAATCCGATTACGGCAAGCTCTCGCGGCGTCCGCGCGACGAGATGATCGCGGGTGCCCGCGTCGAGGTTGCACCCTACAAGCGTGATCCCGCTGACTTCGTGCTGTGGAAGCCGTCGACACCGGACCTTCCGGGGTGGGAGAGCCCATGGGGACGCGGCCGTCCCGGCTGGCACATCGAATGCTCCGCCATGAGTGAGCGCTATCTCGGCGAGAGCTTCGACATCCACGGCGGCGGTCTCGACCTGATCTTTCCGCACCACGAGAACGAGATCGCGCAGAGCGAGTGCGCCCATGGCAGCGCGGAGATGGCGCGGTACTGGATGCACAACGCCTTCGTTACGGTCGATACCGCCAAGATGGCGAAGTCGGAGGGGAACTTCCGCACCATCCGCGAGGTCCTGGCGGACGGACCCGGCGAGGCCGCGCGTTATGCCATGCTGACCGCGCACTATCGCGACCCCATCGATTGGACGCTCGAGCGGCATCAAGAGGCGAAGCGGAATCTCGATCGTTTCTATTTGGCTTTGCGTGGCGTTTCTGGCGCTGAGGACGGGACCGACGAACTGCCGGCAGCGGTGCAATCCGCTCTCGACGATGATCTCAACACGCCTCTGGCACTGACCGCATTGCATGCGCTTCTGAGCGAATTGAACAAGACGAGCGATCCCGCAATTCGAACGCGGCTCCAGCGCTCTCTAATTGCGGGGGGCGCGGTGCTCGGCCTCTTGCAAAGGGATCCCGAGGCGTGGCTGCGCGGGTCATCGGGACAGGACAATGCAATCACGGAGCTGATCGCCGCGCGAAACGCGGCGCGCAAGGCGCGCAACTTCGCCGAAGCTGACCGCATTCGCAATGAGCTTGCGATGAAGGGCATCATTCTCGAAGACAAGCCCGACGGCACGACGCTCTGGCGAAGGGCGGGGTGAGCGGGGTTACCGAATGACCGCCGAGCGCATCTTCCTCTACGACACGACGCTCCGTGACGGGGCGCAGACCCAAGGCGTCGATTTCTCGGCGGCCGACAAGGCGGCACTCGCGCGCGAGATGGACCAGCTCGGCATCGACTACGTGGAGGGCGGCTGGCCCGGCGCCAATCCGACCGACGATGCGTTCTTCGCGAAGCCCCCGACCCTCCGGCACGCGCGGCTCGCGGCATTCGGGATGACGCGGCGCTCGGGCCGCAGCGCCGGCAACGATCCGGGTCTCGCCGCCACCTTGGCGAGCGGCGCGCGGGTCGCGACCCTCGTCGGCAAGACCTGGGACTTCCACGTGCGGGTGGCGCTCGGCGCGGAACTGCCCGAGAACATCGAGATGATCGCGGACTCGATCGCGCATTTGAAGTCGCGGCTCGACGAGGTGCTGTTCGACGCCGAGCACTTCTTCGACGGCTACAAGGCGAACCCGGCCTATGCGCTGCAATGCCTCAAGGCTGCGCACCAGGCGGGTGCGCGCTGGATCGTGCTCTGCGACACCAACGGTGGAACGCTGCCGCACGAGATCGAACGTGCCGTCGCGGATGTCGCACGCGAGATTCCCGGCGACCGCCTCGGTATCCACTGCCACAACGACACGGAGAACGCCGTCGCGAATTCGCTGGCGGCGATCCGCGCCGGCGTGCGCCAAGTGCAGGGGACCTTGAACGGGCTTGGCGAGCGCTGCGGCAACGCTAACCTGGTGGCGCTGATTCCGACCCTGATGCTGAAGCTCGGATACACCACCGGGATCGATCCCGCGGGCCTCAAGCGGCTGACCCACGTGTCGCGCCTTTTGGACGAGCGGCTCAATCGTGCGCCCAACCGCCACGCGGCCTATGTGGGCGAGGCGGCATTCGCGCACAAGGGCGGGCTTCACGTCTCGGCGGTGGAGAAGGACCCGCGCTCCTACGAGCATATCGAGCCGGCGGCGGTTGGCAATCGGCGCCACGTCGTGGTCTCGGACCAGGCCGGCCGCTCCAATTTGCTGGCGCGGCTGCGGGAGATCGGCATCGATCTCGACCAGAACCATGCCAAGCTCGGTCCCTTGCTCGAGCAAGTGAAGGCGCGGGAATTCGCGGGCTATGCCTATGACGGGGCCGAGGCGAGCTTCGAGCTGCTGGCACGACGCCTCATCGACGGCGTTCCCGAGTACTTCGTGCTGCAGAGCTTCCGTGTGCTGGACGAGCGGCGCTGGAATGCGCGCAGCGAGCTGGTGACATTGTCCGAGGCCACCATCAAGGTGGTCGTGAAGGGCGAGCGCATGATGACGGTCGCGGAAGGAAATGGTCCCGTGAACGCGCTCGATACGGCGCTGCGCCAAGCGCTGATCCCGGCCTTCCCCGAGCTCGCGCAAGTCCGCCTCACCGACTACAAGGTACGCATCCTCACGCCCGAGGATGGTACCAAGGCGGTGACGCGCGTGATGATCGAGACCAGCGATGGCGGCGAAGAGACCTGGTCCACCGTCGGCGTCTCGACCAATGTGATCGACGCCTCCTACATCGCGCTCAACGACAGCCTCACCTACAAGCTCTGGAAGTCGGGGCGGCGGGGCTAGAGATGGCCGGCACCAATCGCCGCCGCCCGCGCATCGCCGAAGGGCCGGCGGTGATCCTGGTCGAGCCGCAGCTTGGCGAGAACATCGGCACCTCCGCGCGCGCCATGCTCAACTGCGGCTTGGGCGACCTGCGCCTGGTGCGGCCGCGCGACGGCTGGCCCAACGACAAGGCGATCAACGCCGCGAGCGGCGCCGATCTCGTGCTGGAGCGGGCCGACCTCTATCCCAGCATCGAGGCGGCGGCGAAGGACCTGCGCCACCTTTACGCAGCGACCGCTCGCGATCGGCATATGGTGAAGAGGATATTGACGCCGCGGGCGGCGGCGGCGGAGATGCGGCGTTTAATGGCGGCGGGCGAGCCCTGTGGCATCCTGTTCGGGCCCGAGCGCACCGGACTCACCAGCGATCAGGTGGCGCTCGCCTCGGCCATCGTCACGGTGCCGCTCAATCCCGCATTCTCGTCGCTCAACCTCGCGCAGTCGGTTTTGGTGATGGGTTACGAGTGGTTCCAAGCCGGCGACGAGACGCCCAGCGACCAGCTCCATGTCGGGCATAGCCGGCCAGCGACCCAGGAGGAATACGAGCGCTTCTTCGGTCACCTCCATGAGGAGCTGGTCGAGAACGGTTTCCTGCGCAATGAAGAGAAGCGGCCGAGCATGATGCGCAACCTGCGCTCGCTGTTCCTGCGCGCGCAATGCACGGAGCAGGAATTGCGTACCCTCCACGGCGTCATCACCGCGTTCGCGGGCCCTCGCGACCGTGCCGGCAAGAAGCGCTCGGCGCGGTGAACTTTGTCCGGGGCGTCATTGCGAGCGGCACAAGCAATTCACCTTCGCCGCGAACGCCGAAGAGAGCAAAGAACCGAAAATCGCATACCGCCTCGTGTCCTCCGCGGCTTCGAGGTGCGATTTTTTTGCCCCAATGACTTGCCGCCGCTTTGGGTTTGACTTCCTCGCCTTCCCCGTTATAGTCCGCGGCCTTATTCCCAAGAAAGTGGGCGGAGATCGCCCCGCTGCGGGCCGCGAGCCGGCGGACTATTGGGACAACAACAATTCGAGCCGCGAAACCACGGAGAACCATGAGCAGACGCGTTTCATCGAAGCATAAGATCGACCGCCGCCTCGGCGTCAATCTTTGGGGGCGGCAGAAGAGCCCGCTCAATCACAACCGAGACTATGGTCCGGGGCAGCACGGCCAGCGCCGCAAGAAGCCGTCCGACTATGGCGTGCAGCTGATGGCCAAGCAGAAGCTGCGGGGCTACTACGGCAATATCGGCGAGCGGCAGTTCCTGCGTATCTACAAGGAGGCGCTGCGCCGCAAAGCGGGGACCGGCGATGCGTTGATCGAGCTGCTGGAGCGCCGGCTCGACGCCGTGATCTATCGCATGAAATTCGCGCCGACGGTGTTCGCGGCGCGCCAGCTCGTCAACCACGGCCACGTCCGGGTCAACGGAAGGCGCATCAACATCCCATCGTTCTCGGTGCGCGATAATGACGCGATCGAGCTTACGGAAAAAGCGAAGCAGATGGCGCTGGTGCTGGAAGCGACGAAGTCGACGGAGCGCGATACGCCCGACTATATCGAAGTCGACCACGACAAGATGAAAGGGCGCTTCATCCGCGCGCCCAAGCTCTCGGATGTCCCCTATCCGGTTCCCATGGAGCCGAACCTCGTGGTCGAGTTCTACTCGCGCTGATCGCGCCCAAACACCTCGGCGCTTGCGGCGCGACCGAGCCCGCCTAGAATGAGCGCACTCGGAACCTCGGGGGGACGGGGCGAAACATGCGCAAATTGATTGCGGCATCGCTGGTGCTGGCGGCGCTCGGAACGTTGGGATGGGCGCGCGCGACCCTGGCCGACGAACTTCAGTTCGCGGGCAGGGACCTGGTGGTCGCTCCGCCGCCGGGATTTTGCGTACTTGACCCGATGCGGCCCCAGGAAGGGCAGATGCTGGCGCAACAGCAGAAGCTCCAGCAGCAGAGTAGCAAGCTCGCGCTCATGTTCCTCGCTTGCGCCGACCTGGAACAATTGCGCTCGGGCGGCAGTATCAACCCGCAGCGCTACGGTACCGTCCTTGTCCTTGAGCAGCAGGGGCAAGTGCGGTCAATCGCCGATATGACGCGCGCGGAGTTCATCGCCGCGGTTGCGAAACCCTATCCGCAGGTCGGTCTTGATCTGCCGCGCCGGCTCGATGAAGCCGCGCGCAGCGACGTCAATGTCTTCGATGCCAGGGTATTGGGCGTTCTGAAGCAAGACGACAATGCGGTTTACCTAGGCGTTACGATCAGAGGCGTCCGCGTCGATGGCGCCGCCGTGCCTGTGGGCGTCGTCGGCGTGACCGCGGTGACCCTCATCAATCAGCTTCCGGTCTCGATGACCCTCTATCAGGCCAAGGGCAACGCGGAAGGAATGATGGCCCTGTTGGGCGACCAGCAGCGCAATGTGGAGGCGCTGATCGCCGCCAATGCCCCGGCGCCGATACCAGTGCCAAGCCCGGTTCCGAGCGGCGGCAGCGCTGCTCCGGCCATCGCCCCTGCGCCTGCCGCGCCGCCGATTGACGTGAATTCTCCGGCGGTTCAAGTGGCGCTGATCGCCGGTTTGGCGGGCGTGGTGGCCGTGGCCGGCGCATTGATGCTGCGCCGGCGCAGGCGTCCGGACGGCGCACCCCGGGAGCCGATACCCCCGACTTAACGCTGGCCCGCGAAATCGGCGCCGATTGGTCCTATGATAGGAAACCTTTCGGCGACTGACGGGCATCCCATGTTGTCCCTGCAACTCGGCGTCGTGCTCTTGCTGATCGTCCTGAACGGCGTTTTCGCCATGGCGGAGGCGGCGATGATTGCCGCGCGCCGGGCGCGGCTGCAACACGCGGCCGCGAGCGGCCGGCGCGGGGCCGCCGCGGCCCTCGAACTGGTGCGCGAGCCCGGCCGTTTCCTTTCGACGGTGCAAATCGCCATAACCGTCATCAGCGTCGCGGCGAGCGCGGTCGGCGGCGCGACGCTCGGCGATCGGCTCGCGGAAGAACTCGCGGCCTTGGGCGGGGTCTGGACCTCCTATGCGCATGCGATCGGTATCGGCATCGTGGTAGCGGGCATTTCCTATGTCTCGCTGGTGGTGGGTGAATTGGTGCCGAAGCGCCTGGCGCTGCTGCGGCCCGAGGCGATCGCCTCGGCTTTCTCGCGCTTTCTTGGCTTCTTCTCGCGCCTCGTCGCGCCGCTCGAATGGCTCCTGAGCGGTTCGAGCAATCTCCTATTGCGGCTCATCCCGGTGGAAGCGGATCCGCAGGCGCCGACCGAGGAAGAGATCACCCTGATGCTGCGCGAGGGTACCGCCGCCGGACATTTTCAAGCCGCCGAAACCGCGATCGTCGAAATGGCGCTTCGTCTCGGCGACCGGCGGCTCAGCGCCGTGATGACGCCACGGGTGCAATGCGAATATCTGGACCTTACCGATCCCCCGGAAGAGCATCGCCGCCGCGTGGCGCAAAGCGCGCATTCGCGTTTTCCCGTGGTACAGGGCGGCCTGGAACAGGTCGCGGGCGTCGTGCAGGTGAAGGACCTGCTGGCCCAGGTGCTGGGCGACAAGCCCTTCGATCTGCGCGCGGTGCTGCGACGGCCGCTTTTCATTCCCAACACCGTGACCGCGCTGCGCGCGCTTGAGATCTTCAGGAAATCGGGCGAGCCGATGGGGCTGGTGGTCGACGAATACGGCGCCTTCGAGGGGATGGTAACGCTGCACGATATCCTGCAATCCCTGGTGGGCGACATCGCCGAGCCCGGCGTTTCCAGCGATGAGGCGATCGTCCGACGGGAAGACGGCTCCTGGCTGGTCGATGGGATGGTGCCGATCGATCAGGTCAAGGACTTGACGCAGCTCGCTCACATTCCAGGCGAAGAGACCGGCGAATTCCACACGCTCGGCGGCTTCCTGATGGCGCAGATGAACCGCATCCCGGCGGTCGCCGATCGGACGGTGGTGGACGGGTATCTGTTCGAGGTCATGGACATGGACGGGCGCCGCGTCGACCGCGTGTTGATCGTGCCGCCGAAGAAGGCTCGGCGCAGCAGCCGTCATGACGCGGCCTAGCCGGCGGGACACGGCCAGCTTCGCGGTCATTGTGGCGTTGCTGCTGGCGTTGTCGCCGGCCTGGGCCGAGGACCCCTATGATTTGCACGCCGTGCTCTCGCTCACGGGGGCGGGTGCGTTCCTCGGGCAAGAGGAACAGCAGGCGCTTCAACTCGCCGAGGGTGTCGTCAATCGCGGCGGCGGCATCCACGGCCGCACCGTGCGCTTCGTTTTCTACGACGACCAGACCAATCCGCAATTGGCGGTTCAGCTTGCAAAACAGATCATCGCGACGCGCCCAGCGCTGATCCTGGGTTCGTCGCTGGTCGCGAGCTGCAATGCCATGGCGCCATTAATGCAGGAGGGACCCGTGCTCTATTGCTTCTCGCCGGGCATCCATCCGCCTGCGGGCAGCTATGTCTTCACCTCCGGCGTCTCGACGCGTGACCAGGCCGACGCGCTGCTGCGTTATTTTCGTCTCCGCGGCTGGAAGCGGATTGCGATCGTTACCAGCACGGATGCGACCGGCCAGGATGCCGATCGCGGTTTCGACGAACTTCTGGGGCGTTCCGAAAACAGGGACGTGGTTGCGGTCGAGCGCGAGCACTTCAATTCGACCGATGTGAGCGTCGCGGCGCAGATCGAACGCATCAAGGGAGCGCGGCCCGACGCCCTTGTCGTCTGGAGCACGGGAACGCCGGTTGCGACCGTCCTGCGCGGACTTGTCCAGGCAGGCCTCGAGCTGCCGGTTGGAACCACCGGCGGGAATATGACCTATGCGCAGATGCGGAATTTCGCCAATTTCCTGCCGCAGCGCTTGTTCCTGCCTTCGCCCGCATGGGCGGTGCGCGACGAAAAGCGAATACCCCTGCCGGAAGCCGTGATGACCAAACAGCGCGACTTTTATGGGGCTTACGAGGCCGAGGGGAAGGAGCCTGATGAAGGGTCGACGCTCGGCTGGGATCCGGTCCAGATTTTGGTGGATGCCCTGAGGGCGCTGCCGGCGGACGCCGACGCCGCGGCGCTGCGATCCTATCTCCTGCATCTCAAGGGTGCGGCCGGCGTCAACGGCATCTATGATTTCGAGGCCAGCCCGCAGCGCGGTCTCTCGCTGCAGCAGACCCTGGTCACGCGCTGGAATCCCGCGCGGGATCATTGGGACGTTGTGGCGGAGCCGACCGGCATACCGCTGGAGCAATAACCCCGTGACCTCCGAGTGTGATGGTCTTATGCGACTTTGCGGCGCGAGCGAGGCAAACGAGGATACCCCGCTCCGGGTCGAGTGCGGCGGCAAGGTCTATGCGGTCTTTAAGCTGGCATCGGGTTATTTCGTGACGGCGGATGCCTGTACGCACGGGCCCGGGTCGCTTTCGGAAGGGATGGTGCTCGGCGATGAGATTGAATGCCCGTTTCACCAGGGCCGCTATCACATTCCCAGCGGCAATCCGACCGGGCCGCCCTGCACGGTGTCAATCCGATGCTGGACCGCGCATGTGATCGGCGGTCAAATAATGATCGACCCCAACGAGGAGTGCTGAGGAGCGGCGATGGCACTGAGTCGGGAAGACAATGAATTGCTGACCCGCACGGGACCAGGGACGCCCATGGGCGAGCTGATCCGGCGTTATTGGGTTCCCGCGCTCTTGGCGCAGGAGCTGGCGGAGCCCGACGGCGCGTCGGTGCGCGTGCAGTTATTGGGCGAGCGCCTGATCGCTTTTCGCGATACGACCGGACGGATCGGCCTTCTCGAGGAATTCTGTGCCCATCGGCGCGTTTCGCTGTGGTTCGGGCGCAACGAGGAATGCGGATTGCGCTGCGCCTATCACGGCTGGAAATACGATGTGACGGGGCGGTGCGTGGACCTGCCGTCGGAACCCGAGGAAAGCGGGATGCGCACGCGCATCCGTCTCAAATCCTACCCGACGTTGGAACGTGGAGGCGTCATCTGGGCCTATATGGGCCCCGTCGAGCGTGAGCCCGAACCGCCCGAGCTCGAATGGGTGCTCGTGCCGTCGGAGCGGCGCTTCGTCTCAAAGCGGCTCCAGGAGTGCAATTACCTGCAAGCGCTCGAAGGCGGCATCGATTCGAGTCACGTTTCCTTCCTTCACAGCGGCGGCCTCAAGCGCGATCCGCTGCTCTCCGGCAGCAAGTCCAGCGAATACAACGAACGCGACCGCATGCCCGTGTTCGAGATCGAGGAGTTTCCGGGCGGGTTGCTGATCGGCGCTCGGCGCAATGTCGATCAGGATCGCTATTACTGGCGCATCACGCCATGGATCGCGCCGTTCTTCACGCTGATCCCGCCGCGCGGCGGGCACCCGATCGGCGGCCATGCCTGGGTCCCGATCGACGACGAGCATTGCTGGGCCTGGAGCATCAACTACCATCCGCGCCGTGCGCTCACGGCATCGGAAATCGAGGCGATGGAAGAGGGCGCGGGCATCCACGTCAAATATGAGCCGGGCACGTTTGTTCCGCGCGCCAACAAGGGCAACGACTATTCTATGGACCGGGCTGCGCAGAAGGCCGGCCTCGCCTACAGCGGTGTCGAGGGCATTGCCATGCAGGACGCTTCGATCCAGGAGAGCATGGGGCCGATCGTCGATCGAAGCCGCGAGAACCTGGTCTCGACCGACAACGGCATCATCATGACGCGGCGCGCGCTGCTGCGGGCGCTCAAGGCCAATCGCGAGGGAAAGCCGATACCCGGTCTCGCGGCGAGTTCGCAGCGAGTGCGCTCCTGCGCCATCGAGCTGCCGAAGGGGCAGCGTTTTGCCGAGGGAGCGCGCCACGGCCTCTTCCGCGAACTCGAAACCGATCCCGTCAGCGTCTAGTGTCCCGATTCCGAAGTTCGCATGACCAAACGGCCAAGCTCAGGGGGGTGACTATGAACCGCAAGAAAATCGCGATTAGCAGCGGTGATCCCGCCGGGATCGGTCCGGAGATCGCGGTCAAGGCCGCGCTCGATCCCCGCGTGCGCTCGATCTGCGAGCCGCTGCTGGTGGGCGACCGCGGCGCCTTCGAGCTGCAGGCGCGGCTATGCGGGCTCGCGCCGGAGCTGCGGGCATTTGCAAACGCCCGGGCCGTCGATTGGGAGTTTTCCGGCTTGAAGCTGTTGGCGCTCGATCAGTTCCGGGAGACGCCGCTCGAACTCGGCAAGATCGCCGCCGCTCATGGCCGCGCAGCCGTCGACGCGGCCGGAGCGGCGATTGCCGCGGCGCTTGCGGGCACGGTCGATGCCGTGGTCGCCGCGCCCCAGACCGAGGCCGCGATCAAGGCCGCCGGCATCGAGTTCGACGGGTATCCAAGCTTTGTCGCGCGCTGCACCGGCGTCGCGCCGGAGGATGCGTTCCTGATGATCTGCTTTGATGACAAGCGGATTGTGCACGCAACCCTGCATGTGAGCCTGGCGCGCGCGCTGGCTCTGGTGACGCAGGAGCGCGTGCGCAAAGTCATCGCCGCCGCGGACGAAACGCTGAAGCGGATCGGCATTGCGCGGCCCAAGCTCGCGGTTGCCGGCGTCAATCCGCACGCGGGCGAGGGCGGCATGTTCGGCGAGGAAGAAATCCGCGTGATCGCGCCCACCATCGCCGCGGCACGGGCGGCCGGGATCGACGCGGAGGGGCCGTTCGGCGCCGACACCATGTTCCATCGCACCGGCTTGGACGCCTTCATCGTCATGTATCACGACCAAGGCCACATCGCCGCGAAGCTGCTGGCGCGCAATCGCACGGCGGGCCTCACCATCGGTACGCCGATCCTGTTCTCGTCGGTGGCGCATGGGAGCGCGCTCGACATCGCCGGCCAGAACCGCGCGAGCCCCGAGGCGATGGTCGAGGCGGTCAAGCGCCTGGTGGGTGCGGCGGAGCAGCGGATGCAGTAGAGTCGCTGGGATCGTGCATTTGCCATTCGCTGCCGAGGCAGAGGCGTAACTAGGCGCGCCCTAGTCTTCGCTCACCACTGCTCCCATCACGTAGCGATTGAAAATTATCAACGGCAGCAGCCCATGAACCGCGTCGGCGTAGAGTCCAGCGGTAATCACCGCCACAAGGTCGAGCGCTGGTACAGCGAAGATGCGCTGTCCGCCATGTCCCATTGCACAAATCCACGACGCCTCGCGCCCCTCGACCAGGGACCGCCCAAGCCACCATTGATATCCGTAGAAATATGTGCTGGCCGCAGGACCGATATGTGCCGCCGTGGATTCCGTCACCCATTTCCGTGAAACGATCTGCCGGCCATTCCAATTTCCGCCATTTAAAACGAGCTGGCCAATTTTTGCGAGGTCCCGCGAGCGCAGTCGCAGGCCGCCCCATTCGAGAATGCCGCTCTTCAAATCTCTCGTCCAGTCGAAGTCGGTGATACCGAGGGGCTCAAGTAGGAATTCGCGCGCGATGTCATCGAGTGCCCCGCCGGCCGCCTCAGCAATGACAGCCTCCAGAAGCAAAGTACCGCCACTATTGTAGTTCCAGACTTGTCCCCCAGGCGCCACAACGGGCTGTTCGAGCACATACCGACATCGATCGGCAGAAGAAAGCATACGCATTGCGCTATTTTTTGGATCGGAGAAAGGAACATTTTCGTTCCATTCCAGGCCCGCGGACATCGTCAATAGATGGCGCAACGTAATGCGCTCTTTCTCCGGGCTGCGCAGGTCGGGATACTGCGGAAACCAATTGATAGTAGGGCCGTTGATACTGTTGATCAGCTTGCGGTCCAGCGCGATGCCGAACAGCAATGAAATCACGCTCTTCGTCACCGACCGAAGATCATGTTTGCTGTCGGGTCCGTGAGCCACATTTCCGAGCGGTTCTCCCCAACACTCGTCTTCACCAGGGCGATAGTGCTCGAATAGCAACCTGCCGTGCCGCACGACAAGAATGCTATGGATATTGGCCTGACCGAAGCCGTCCAGCCACTCGATCAGATCGCGAAGCGGCTCGCTCCGAAGGCCGGCACTTTCTGGATTGGCGATGGTCCAGTCCGAAAGACTCATGAGTCCACCAAAGGGCCGAAGAACCGGAATGGTGCCGTTGCGGCTGATCTCGGTAGCACGCGGCATCATCTGATTGTCGGTCCGATCGATAGCATATTAGCGTCTGGTTGACCCTACACATCCCACGCCCTAAAACGACCGTATGAATTCGTGATCGTGCGGGATGGGGGAACCAATGCGATTTTGGAATTTTGTAGCGACGCTCGCCGCGGGTGCGCTTATTTCGCTCGCGGGAACGGCTGTCGCTGCCACGGAGCTGCGCGTCGGCGTCGGCTCCGAGGTCGCGTCGCTCGACCCGCATTTCTACAACCTCAATCCGAACGTGGAGATCGACGACCATATTTACGACTATCTGGTCTCGTTCGATGCCAGAGGCGGCCTCGTGCCGGGCCTCGCCACGCAATGGAAGGCGCTCGACGACACCACTTGGGAGTTCACGCTGCGAAAGGGCGTCAAGTTTCATGACGGCTCGCCGTTCACGGCCGCGGACGTGGTCTTCACCTTCGCTCGCGCAAAGAAGCCGACCGACAGCCCCGACAGCTATTCACGCCACTTCGTGCGCATCACCGAGGTGACGACGCCCGACGATTTCACGGTCCGCGTCAAGACCGATGGACCGTTTCCGAATCTGGTGCGCGAGCTCGCGCAAATCGCGATCATCTCGCACAAGGTCGGTCTTGATGTGACGCTCAAGGATTTTGATTCCGGGAAGGCGGCGATCGGAACCGGCCCCTACAAGCTCGTGGAATGGGTTCCGGGCGACCGGTTGGTGCTGGCGCGCAACGAGGATTATTGGGGCGAGAAGCCCGCTTGGGACCGCGTTATCTTCAAGCCGATCGTGAGCTCACCCGCGCGCACGGCGGCGCTGCTCGCGGGCGACGTCGATCTCATCAACTACGTGCCGCCGTCGGATCTGGCGCAGCTCAGCGCGAATCCCAAATTCACGATCTGGCGCGTGGTGAGCAACCGCGTCATGTACGTGGTGCCCGACACCAACCGCGACCAGTCGCCCTTCGTCACCGACCTCGACGGCAAGCCGCTGGACAAGAATCCCCTGAAGGACCTGCGCGTGCGCCGCGCGATCTCCAAGGGAATCAACCGAGACGCGCTGGTGGAGCGCGTGATGCAGGGCGTCGGCGCACCGGCGGATCAATTCCTGCCCGAGGGTTTCTTCGGTCACACGCCGAAGATCAAGCCCGAGGTCTACGACCCCGAAGCCGCCAAGAAGCTGCTGGCGGAAGCCGGCTATCCCAACGGGTTCGGCCTGACCATTCACGGACCCAATGACCGCTACGTGAACGACGCCAAGATCGCGGAGGCGGTGGCGCAGATGCTCACGCGCATCGGCATCAAGATGAAGGTCGAGACGGTGCCGAAGGCGATCTTCTACACGGCTGCCGCCAAGCTCACCTACAGCTTCATGTTCATCGGGACCCAGCCCGCGACCAACGAAGCTTCGGACGAATGCGTCTATCTCCTCGCGACATACAACAAGGAGAAGGGCATGGGTCAGGGCAATCGCGGCCGCTTCTCAAACGCGGAGTACGACGACCTGCTTCAGCAGGCTTTGCGCACCATCGATGATATGAAGCGCGAGCAATTGCTGCAGCGCGTTACCGAGATCGGCATCGGCGATCAGCTTGGCCTGATCCCGCTCTATTACCAGGTCAATATCTGGGCGACGCGCAAGGGAATCAGTTTCGTCCCGCGCACGGACGAGCTTACTCACGTCATGGATGCACGCCCGCAGTCGTGACGCTGGAGCGCAATCCGGCGAAGTGTGAGCCGGTGCGAAGCGATTGAACGTTGCCGAGGGACGCCTGCTGGGCGAGAATAGTCTATGACCCGACAGCGGCTTCCCACTGTTTTTCTCTCCCACGGCTCGCCCACGCTGGCGCTGGACGCCGGTGAGACCGGGCAGTTCTGGCGAGAGCTTGCGGCGGAGCTGCCGCGTCCCAAGGCGGTGCTCTGCGCCTCGGCTCATTGGATGACGACGGTGCCGGCGGTAAGCCGCGCCGAGCATCCCGAGACTATTCACGACTTCTACGGCTTTCCCGAGCCCATGTACGCGATCCACTACGATGCGCCGGGCGCGCCGGCGCTCGCGGATCGCGCGGCCGAGCTGATCCAGCGGGCGGGTTTGCCGGTGGCGATCGATCCGGGCCGAGGCCTCGATCACGGTGCCTGGGTCCCGCTGCGCCTCATGTACCCCGAGGGTGACATGCCCGTGACGCAGCTCGCGGTACAGCCGGAGCGCGATGCGGGCTGGCATGTGCGCTTGGGCGAAGCGCTCGCGCCATTGCGCGATGAAGGAGTCCTGGTGCTGGCGACCGGCGGCGCCACGCACAATCTGCGCGAGTTGCGGCGCGATGGCGGTCCGGTGCCGGATTGGGCACGCGCGTTCGACGATTGGCTAGCGGCGGCCGTGGAAAGCGGCGATCGCGATGCGCTTATCGACTGGGAGCGTCAAGCGCCGCATGCGAATCGCGCGCACCCCAGCGACGAACATTTTCTGCCGCTGTTCGTGGCGCTGGGCGCAGGCGGGCCCGCGGCGCGCGGCCGGCGCATTCACGAGGGATGGAGCCTCGGTGGCCTCAGCATGGCCGCGTTCGAATTCGCGGAGTAGACGATCCCACATAGAATTGGGGCGCGGGCCTAGGTCGGCGAGCTGGATGCCGAGAGGACGACCGCCGACTTTCGTGGTACTTTGCAAATCGGGCAACCTATCGAAGACCTTAACTCACGGTTAAGTGATGATTGCGGCAGCCTCATGGTCGGAAGCGTGGCGGGAGCGACTTTATGTTCCCGCCTATCGCATTGGTGAGGCGGCCCACTATGCGCGTATGGCGCCGCAAACTGTTACCGCGTGGCACAGGATGGGGGCAAAGCAAACCCTATCGAGCAGGGAAGGACACGCCGCCCTATCGTACTTGCAGCTCATTGAGGTTGCGGTGGTAGCCGCTGCACGCAATGCCGGGGTCAGTCTCCGAAACATCCGCCTCGCCCGCGAATACATGAGCCGCGAGTTCGGCAGTAAGTTCCCGTTTGCTGAGCATCGGTTCAAGACCGACGGAAGAAACCTCTTTATGGAAGTTGACAGTGCGGAAGCGAGCGAGCCTGCCGGTCGGGTCATCAGGCCTGATCGGGGAGGTCAACTTGCGTGGAGCGTCATCATTGGCCGCCTTGAAGAGTTTGACTACGACGATATCGTCTTGCGCTGGTTTGTCGCCGGCCGCAACTCACCGATTGTTATCGATCCGCGCGTGGCCTTCGGCAAGCCAACGCTGAAAGGGACTCCTACGTGGATTTTGAGGGGGCGAGCGTCTGAGGGCGAGAGCATCGCAGACATAGCCGACGATTTCGGCCTTACCGAAAAAGAGGTTCGCGCCGCGGTCCAGTTCGAGGATTACACACGCACGTTGGCGAAACCAAAAAAGTGGGCCCACTGACATTTTACTTCGATCGGAATTTTGG
>Ga0335079_10001272_pt1 | contig 28870 bp, 30 predicted proteins | sample Lox_Sample_33_FD_206719 | JGI IMG/M metagenome (GOLD analysis project Ga0335079, IMG submission 206719) | Soil microbial communities from Loxahatchee National Wildlife Refuge, Florida, United States - Lox_Sample_3.3 | ecosystem: Environmental > Terrestrial > Soil > Wetlands | place: USA...
TGGCGTTCGCAAACAACCTGCAGCGGACGCAGGACACCCTTTACGCGCTCGCCAGCGACACCGGAGGCAAGGCGCTTCTCGATTTCAACGATCTCACGCGCGGGATGACGCAGGCGCAGGAGGCACTTTCGAGCTATTACATCGTCGGCTATTACACGACCAACGCCGCGCTCGACGGTAAGTTCCGCCGCATCAAAATCTCGCTCAACGGAGGCCTGACAGCCAGCCTGGATTTCCGTCAAGGCTACTTCGCCGGTAAACAATTCGGCAAATTCACGACGGCGGAAAAAGACCGGCAGCTCGAAGACGCCTTCATGCTTGGCGACCCCATTACCGAACTCACGATTGCCATGGAGCTCGATTATTTCCAGCTCAATCGCGCTGAATACTTCGCGCCGGTGATCGTGAAAATTCCCGGCAGCGAGCTGGCACTGGCCAAGCGCGGGGGCGCCGAGCGGACCATCCTCGACTTCATGGTGGAAGTCAAGGACGAGTATGGGACCACGGTTTCCAACGTCCGCGATCGCGTCGATAAGAAGCTGAGCGATGTCACGGCGCAAGAGTTGGCGCGGCGTCCGCTCGAGTATGATACCGGCTTCACTCTCCTTCCCGCCAAATACAAAATCAAACTGCTGATCCGTGACTCGGAAACGGGTCACATCGGCACTTACGAGACCCCGTTTGTCATTCCCAACTTGAATAAGGAAGACAAGCGCGTGGCCATCAGCTCGGTGGTGCTGAGCAGCCAGCGGGTGGACCAGAAAGAAGTATTGTTCAATGCGGCGAAGGACAAGGGAGTCGGCGAATCCGTCAACCCCCTGGTGCAGGAGGGGCAGAAGCTGATCCCGAGCGTGACCCGTGTCTTCAGCAAAACCAAAGACATGTACATCTACCTGCAGGCCTATCAGCAGACCGCCACGACGGCGCAGCCGCTGGTGGCGTTTGTCACGTTCTATCGAGGCCAGATCAAGGCATTTGAAACGCCTCCGATGAAGGTAGACGAGGCGCTGAGCAACCGGCTTAAGACCATGCCGCTCAAATTCAGCCTCGCTCTCAACAAGCTGCCAGCCGGCCCCTATAATTGCCAGGTGACCGTACTTGATCCGACCAGTCAGAAGGCCGCGTTCTGGCAAGCGCCGGTGGTGCTGATTCCGTAGTGGCGTAGGCCGCCGGCTTGCATCGGCGGTCTGAGCGTACACTTGAAGGCATGTCCACTCTCGCCGCGCAACGCTTCACTATCGCAACGGTGTTGACGCTGGCGCTTGCGGCTCTCTCAGGTACCGTCGAAGGACAGACTCCTGACAAGCAGGCTGCGCAGGAAAAATGGAAAGCGTTTTATGCGCAAGTGGTTCGCCTCCAGAAGGACGCGGCGGCGGCATTCAACCGCGAAATGGATCGTGACAAAGCCGATCCGTGCCGGCAGGCGGTCAGCACTCGAGATAGCGAAGAGTGCCTGGGTAAGGAGAACAACGCGGCCGCAGCGAATTACAAGGCTTACTTCGAAGCATTGCACGCGCTGCTGGCGCTTACGCCGGGGGGCGGCGAGAATCGAACCACTGGTCCGACCGGCGTGTCCTTGACATCGAAGGAGGTAGTGGAGGAGTTCGACGGGGCTGAGGCAGCATGGCAGAAGTACCGCCAGACGCAATGCATGGCGGCTTTCGATCTATATAAAGGCGGCACTGCGGCCGTCCCACAAGCAAGTTTCTGTGACCTGATGCTGGTGCGGAGTCACATGCGCGAGCTGGAAAGAATCTACTCTGTCCGTCTGCACAACTGACAGTGGCGCATGCCCCTGGCTTGCGCATCCGGATTAAAGAAAACTCCGCGCTTCGCCGAAGGATTCTCTGAGGCCCGACTTGCGACTGGCAGCCGCGTTTGTGGTTCTATTCTGGGCGATATCCGCCCAAGCCGATCCGCGCATTCACCTGAAGGCCCGTCTGATCGATACGTCGATTCCGCACCGGGCAGCGCTCCCGCGCCACTACATTCTCCAATTTCGCGTGAACCCCGGTCCGGCCGTGCGCGCGGAACTGGCACGCCGCGGAATTCGCGTTCTCAACGCCGTGCCGGAATCCGCTCTGATGGTCTCGTCGGCCACGCCGCCGGATCTGGATGGCCTTGATATCAGCTGGGCGGGGCCCCTGGCCGCTTCCGATAAGCTCAGCCGCGAACTGGCTCGCTCCCGGTATCCCGCGTTTCTGGTCATCTTTCATCCCGATGTTTCGCCCGCCGAGGCTCGTGACGCGGCGGACCAGGCCGGCTATTGGACCCTCGATCACCCCGACCTGCTGCCCTCGCATCTGTTGGTGACCGGCTCGTATCATCGCCTGCGCGATCTGGCAGCGCGCGATGAAGTCGCCTATATTGTGCCCGCTTCGACTGACCTGCTGGCCGGCCGGCGCGTGATCGGCTGCGCCGGTCCGCTGACCAGCGCCGGCCCGGTCGGCGCCTACGTGGAAGTCAGTTCCGGGTGGTCCAAGGATCCCGCCGGCCGGGTTGCGCTGCGGTACGCGTTTCAATCTCTCACACCGAAGATCGAAGAGAATGCCGAACGCAACGAGGTGGCGCGCGCGCTTGCCGAATGGGCGCGTTACACCAATCTCGATTTTTCGCCGGGCAGCGATCCGTTTGCGCTACGTACGATCTCGGTGCTGTTCGCGCGCGGCGCGCATGGGGATCCGTATCCTTTCGACGGTCCTGGCAACGTGTTGGCCCACACCTTCTATCCGGCGCCGCCCAACGACGAACCGATCGCGGGCGACATGCACCTGGATGCCGATGAGAACTGGCAGGTCGGCGCAGACATAGATCTGTTCACGGTCGCGTTGCATGAGGCGGGACATGCGTTGGGGCTGGGGCACAGTGATTCGCCGGATTCGGTGATGTACCCGTACTACCGCCGGCTCTCGGCACTCTCGGACGACGACATCGCCGGTATTCGCGATCTATACGGCGCGTCACAACCGTCCGCGCCGCCTGCTGCCCCGCAGCCGCCTGCTCCTGTACCGGTCGCTCCCACGGTGCCGCCTCGCCGCACTCCAGACTCAGACCGAACTCCGCCAACCCTGCGGATCACTTCGCCGTCTCTGACGATCGTCGCAACGTCTGCCACCTTCATCACCCTCCGCGGTACAGCGGCGGACAATAGCGAGGTCGCTTCGGTGACGTGGAGTAATTCAACAGGTAGCTCTGGGCTCGCTTCCGGAACAACCAGTTGGTCCGCGCGGGTGCCGCTATGGGTGGGGACGAATGTGGTGATTATCCGGGCTTACGACGCGGCTGGAAATTTCGGGTGGCGGGCGGTGACTGTAGTCCGGCGCCAAAGTGGATAATACGACCTGAATTTTATTCTTAGTACTGCGGCTTTTTTCCTGAACCGGCCGATATAGCAATTGATTCTATGAATCGTCATTCACCGGACATCACGGTACCGGTACCGGCGGAGACGTTTGTTCCCTCAAGCAGTCCCGGTGGCCCGTCCAGTCAGGATGACACTCCGCTTTGCGAGACAGAGGCAATTCTCATCGCCGTCGCCCAGGCTGTCGAGCAGCGCGATCATCATACCGCGCGGCACTGCGAACGGTTGGCGCTCACCAGCGTCGCGCTGGGAATGGCGTTGCACCTCGATCGGGTGAACCTCGTGGCTTTATACCGTGGTGGCTTCCTGCACGATGTGGGAAAGGTGGGAATCCCGGACGCGATTCTGTTCAAGCCAAACCGTCTGACCGCCGAAGAATGGGTGGTGATGCGCAGCCATACGACGCGCGGGGAAGAAATCTGCCGGCATGTGAAGGCGCTCCGGCCGGTGCTGCCGATCATTCGCCATCACCACGAGCGATGGGATGGCTCGGGCTATCCGGACGGTCTCCGGGGAGAGCAAATCCCGCTCCTCGCCCGGGTTCTGCAAGTTGCGGATATCTATGATGCTCTCACCAGCCCGCGGCCGTACAAGCCGGCTTTCTCCGTCAATCAGGCGTTGCGGATCATCGAACAGGAAACGCACCGCGGCTGGCGCGATCCCCAACTCGTCAAGCTGTTTTTTGAACTACACCCCAACGTGATCTCACGGATCGATCAGCTGAGCTTCTCCGAAGACGGGCATTTTGAAGCCATGCACGGCGCTCTCACCAGCCTGGGCGACGCACTGGCAAGCAGCGGGGCCGTGGCTGCTGATTTACGGTTGGCGTCCCATTAGTGCCCGTACTTCTTTTCGCCGGCCTCGATCCGTGCCGCGATCCGGTTTTCTTTTGGAGGCAATGGACACGTGGCGTACGGCGTAAACGCGCACGGCGGATTGTACGCCTTGTTGAAATCCAGCACGACGAGGCCGTCTTTGGGCAGATCCGTATATAGAAAACGGCCTGCGCCATATGTTTCCTTGCCAGCGGTTTCGTCCCGGAAAATGAAAAATAATTCCTTCGCGCCCGGCTCTTCCAACACCGGATAGAGGCGGAATTGCCGGTTGTGCAGCGAAAAAACCACGTACCCGGGGCTGTCATCCAGTTCGCTCTGGCCCACAATGTTGGCAATCGGGATCTTGCGCGGCTCCGCCGTAAAACGCGCCGTCAACCGGTATTCTTCGCGGGCAGGGAAGTAGTCCAACCCGTGAAACTCGTGGAGAAACTGGCTATCCGGGTCCTTCATGCGGATCGCAAACCGGTCGCCGCGCTGGATGACGTAAAGACGGAGCCGCCCGACTTGAACCAGGTCGTCGGTATCGGGCCGCAACTCGCGGGTGCCGCCAGCCAGTTTTGCGGTGACCCTGCCCCGATGCAGTTCAAACGCGCCGGCCCGGGCGGGCCCGTCCGGCAGCTCGATGTCATTGCCGGCGCCCTTGCCCATCCGGTTCTCACCCTCGCGCAGCCAGAAGAGGCCGGTCACGGTGAGCCAGCCACCGTCGCGGCGCAAGCCGGCTTCTCGCTGTTGCCGCCATTGAGCAATTTCCGCTTGATAGGACGCGGCCGCCACCAGAATACCGGCGACGCACATCGAAATCGCCACACCAGTTCGAAACACGGCTACGCCTCGCGCGAAGCCGCGAGGACTTGCTCGAGCATCCCCGCGAATTCTTCCGATTTGCGGTCCACGCGCTCTTTGAGTAAATGGAGATCGCGCTCGAGCGAGCGGAGCTTGTCGGCGAGGTGCAAACAGGCCAGCACCGCGATGCGGGTGGAGTCCGCGTTGGGAACCTTGGCGGCGATGGAGAGCATCAGATCATTCACGCTCGCGGCCACTTCTTCCACTTCCCGCGTGTCGCCAGACGCCAGCAACGTGTACGGGCGGCTCAGGATCGTGACTCGCACCGGCTGTTTTTCGCTCGTGTTCGTCTGCATCCGGTCCTCCGGATCGACCCGCTTCAGGCGCTCAGTTGATCGATCTGCCCCAGCAGCTTTTCGATTCGCTGGCGAACTTCTTTTCGTTCTGCCTGCAAGGCCTGAACTTCGTCGGAAAGCCGCGCCGCTTCGGCAGTGGCTTTTGCCGCCTGCTCATCGGCAGCCTGCTTTTCGGTGCGGAGCCGCGAAACCAGTTGGATGGCCTGATGAATCCGCTCTTCGAGACTGCCGAGCGAATCGATTTCCTGGCTCGCCGCACTGCTCATGATTTCTCCAACCCAGCCTTTGCCGTCGCGACCAGTTGTTGAAATGCCGCGTTGTCGGCCAGCGCGACTTCCGCCAATACCTTGCGGTTCAGGTCGAGCCCGGAGGCCTTCAGACCGTGGACGAACTTGCTGTAAGAAATGCCGGCTTCGCGGCAGGCTGCGTTAATCCGGACAATCCACAGCGCCCGGTAATCCCGCTTCTTATTCTTGCGGCCGGTGTAAGCGAACTTCAGGCCGCGCTCCACTGCCTCCTGGGCAGCGCGGTAGAGCTTGCTCTTTGTCAGGAAATAACCGGAAGCTTGTTCGAGCGTCTTCTTCCGGGACGCTCGCCGGTGGGTACCACGTTTGACTCTAGGCACGTTTCATCTCCTTCAAGTGGTTCTTGGATTGGCGGATCGGGCACGTGCCGCGCGCTCCGTCCGCGCAAACTGGCCGCTGCCCTAATAGGGCAGCATGCGTTTCAGTGCGGGCTGATTGGCCGGATCAGCCACTACGTTCTTGTGCAACTTCTTTTTTCGCTTGTGCGGCTTCGAGGTCAGGATGTGACGGCCAAAGGCATGACTCCGAACCACTTTGCCCGTGCCCGTCTTCTTGAACCGCTTGGACGCACCTTTGTGGGTCTTCAGCTTAGGCATAAAAATCCTGGATTCCAACAGGAAAGACCATCAAAGTATAGCACGCCATCACTGGCCTGACGTTCTTCCCTTCGGCGATTTCAGCGTGCGGCGATGGGATGACTGCTGCGCAATTTCCGCACCGATTCAACGATTCGTCCGGCTGCGAAATCGATTTCTTCTTCCGTATTGAACCGGCCAAGCCCGAAGCGCACCGAGCCGCGCGCCGCCTCCGGGCTCAACCCGATCGCACGCAGGACATGGCTCGGCGCGGGAACGGCGGAACTGCACGCCGAACCAGTCGATAGGGCCACATCGGGCATGCTCATCAGCAGGGCCGCCGCGTCCACGCCGGAGAATGTGACGTTCAGGTTGGCGGCCAGCCGATGCTCGAGCGACCCGTTCACCGCGACACCATCCAACGCACTTTGCAGTTTTTCTAATAACCGGTTGCGCAGCGTCCGCATCCGCAGGGATTCGGCCTGGCCCTCTTCGGAGCAGATGGTGCACGCCGCGCCGAAGCCGATGATCGCCGGAACGTTCAAAGTGCCGGAGCGATACCCGAACTCGTGTCCACCGCCATCCATCTGAGCGGTTAGCCCCGGAAGCAGGCGCCTTCGAATGTAGAGTGCCCCAATGCCCTTTGGCCCGTATAATTTATGTGCTGTGAAGGACATCAGATCTATATTTTGATCTTTTACCTGAATAATCTCTTTCCCCACAGCCTGGGCCGCGTCGCAGTGAAAGATAACCTCGTGATCGCGGCAAAGGGCGCCGATTTCCCGCACCGGCTGCAATACTCCGATCTCGTTGTTCGCGTACATTACGCTCACAATTACGGTCTCGGGCCGAATCGCAGCGCGCAGTTCTTCCAAATCAAGGCGGCCGTCCGGTCGCGGCTGCAAAATGGCGGTTGCGGCGCCCTGCCGCGCCAGATGCGCGATTGGATCGAGCACCGCCCGGTGTTCGCTCGCCATGGTCACAATATGGTTACCACTACGTGCCGCGGCTTCCATGACACCCTTCAGCGCCAGGTTGTTCGATTCGGTCGCGCCGCTGGTGAATACGATCTCGCCCGGTTCGGCCCCGACCAGTAAGGCCACCTGTTGGCGCGCGCGCTCCACGGCTTGCTCCGCTTCCCATCCGAAACGGTGAGCGCGGCTCGCGGGATTGCCGAACTTGGGCCCGAAATAGGGCAGCATCGCCTCCAAAACCCGCGGGTCGAGCGGCGTTGTGGCCTGATGATCCAGATAGACCGGCTTCTGCATCCCGGTACCTTTCGCTCTCATTGTCACCTACCGAAACCCGCTCTTGTGAGCCGCGCCACGAATAGCGGATACTGGTTTTGCCGGCGGTTTTCTCGGCTATGCCCAAACCAACGGTCTCTCCGGATACAGAAATCGTCGAGCGGGAGCAGCTCGTTCCCCTCTATCGCGTCGTCCTGCTGGACGACAACGATCACACCTACGATTACGTGATCGAGATGCTGCAGACCATCTTCATCTTTACTACCGACCAGGCGTACCGCCATGCTGAAGAAGTGGACCGTTGCGGCCGGACGATCTTGATCACGTGTGAGTTGCCGCAGGCCGAATTCGCTCGAGACCAGATCCACAGCTATGGCCCCGATTGGCGTTTGATTCGCTCCAAAGGCTCCATGTCCGCTATCATCGAACCCGCCACCCAGGGCGCCGCGTCTTGATCGGGGCAGCGTGTTACGCGGCAGCGGATGAGTAAATCGCAATTTCATCCCTTGTTATCATGTGGGGATATGAAGTTGAGCTCCACCGCACTTTTCTTCGCGTCCGCGGCATGTCTGCTGGCGCAAGCTCCTGGTCCGAAACCCGCCGCGCCGGCTTTTACGCCGGCCGTGGCGCCCGATAAAGTTGTCATTTCCGTCGGCGACACCACCCTCACCGCGGCGCAATTCAATCAGCTCATCGAGATGCTCCCCGAACAGAATCGCACCGCCGCGCGTGGGCCGGGCCGTAAGCAGTTTGCTGACGAGATCGTCCGCGTTCTGGTCCTGGCTGAGGAAGGAAAACGCCGCAAACTCGATGAGACGGCGGCGTACAAAACCCAGACCCAATTTCAGGCCCAGAACCTGTTGGCCGGCAGAACTCTCGCGGACGTTTCCAAAGTCGATGACGCCGAATTGCATACCTACTACGATGCCCATAAGGCCGATTTCGAACAGGTCCGCGCGCGTCATATTTTGATCCGAACCAAGGGCTCTCCGATGCCGGCCGATCCGGGCAAGAAAGAGCTGACGGACGAAGAAGCGCTGGCGAAAGCTCAGGAGATCCGCAAAAAGATCGTGGACGGCGCTGATTTCGCCAAGCTCGCCTCCGAGGAATCGGACGACAGCTCGAAGTCCGCCGGCGGCGATCTGAATTTCTTCCGGCGCGGACAACTCGTTCCTCCGTTCGAGCAGGCGGCCTTCGCCATGAAAGTGGGCGATGTGAGCGAGCCGGTGAAAACGCCCTTTGGCTACCACATCATTAAAGTCGAAGACAAGCGCGAACAGAGTTTTGAGGAGGCCAAGCCGGACATCCAGCGCAAACTCCAGCCCGAACGATCGAAGAACGTCGTCGAAGACCTCGTAAAGAAGGCATCAGTCAAACTCGATCCAGACTTCTTCGGACCCCCGGCCGGGGCTCCGGCCGCTCCGGCACTCAAGTAGCGTGCAAACTTCAAAACTCACGCTGGCGTGCCCAACGTGCGCGTCAGCTGAGGTTTACTACACCTGCACGCCCAACTGCTGTTTCAATCATGTCTGCGGGAACTGTGGCGCCACGTTCGAGCCGGTAACCAGAACTACCGGTGAGACTGTGGCGGCTGTCGTTCCACCAGACCCTCTACCCGACGCTACCGACCCCACCGTCGCCTGCGGCAGGTGCGACGCAACCACGGTCTACCGAACCTCCGCGGAAACCCTGGTGTGTGCTCAATGTCTCTCCGTGCTGGTTTTGGAATATACAGAAGTTGCGCCGGGGTGATTGTCGGCCCTGGACTATGATGCTATGCTGAAAGCACGTGGATTGATTTAGGGCCCTTTGGGCTCGGCTAATTGCAACCACGAAAAAAAGTGCTAAAGGCGAGTCGGTCCGTTCGATACTTATTGACCCTGGCGCCCGAGGCTCCAGGGTTTTTTGTTTCGAACCTACCCCCTTCGCCGGATGCTGGAGGATTGCATGAGCGTCTGGCTAGACACCCAGGTTCCCGCGCTCTCGGGTAGCGAGGGCGAACTGGTTTCCGTATCGGTCGAAGTAGAGGCACGCGGCCTGGAAGCGCTGCTTGAGGCGCTGGCCCGTGTCTCATTTCCCGTGAATCCGCAGATTTACCACGATGCCGTCACCGTCGTGGAATTTCCGGCCTACGCCCAACAAGTCGAGGAAGTGCGCGAAGCGCTGGCGGCTTTCGGGTTCGATCCGTCGCGAGTCCAGATCCTGGACATGTTGTCGAGATTGCGCGGCAAGTCTGCGCCTGGGCGGACGGCTGCCGGTCAAAACCCGTAACGCTCCTCGGTCCAAGGGTCGCCGCGCATGTGATACCCGTTGGCCTCCCAGAAACCGGGCCGGTCGCGCTCGATTAGTTGGATTCCCGAGACCCACTTTGCGCTCTTCCAGGCGTACAGGCGCGGGACGATGAGGCGAGCCGGTCCACCGTGCTCGGCCGAGAGCGGCTCGCCATCGTGCAGGATGGCGATCAATGCATCCTCGGCCAAAAAATCTTCTAAGGGAAGATTCGTGGTCCAGCCACGGTCATATCCTTCGGCAAGAACGTAATGGGCTTCCGGCCGGGCACCTCCGGCGCGCCGGATCAATTCGCGTGTCGAGACGCCTTCCCAGAGATTGCCCAGCCGCGACCACCGCGTGACGCAGTGGAAATCGGCAAATACCCGGATCCTGGGGAGCTTCGAAAAATCGTCCCAGCTCCATTCCATTTTTGTGCCTGCCAGGCCACCGATTCGGAACCGCCAGTTTCCGAGATCGATCGCCGGAGGCCCGCTGGCATCGAGAATTGGCCACTTCCTGGTCCGGGACTGGCCGGGTGGCACGCGCTGCGCGCGACGAGTATCCGGACTGACCACCACGTCCTGGGGGAGACCTTCCGCCGTACGGATTTCGTCGCCCTGTGTTTTGGTCTGATCCATTTCGAACATGCCCAGTCCCTTTCGCTTCATTCTAGCGGCCTTGTCGCGCTCTAGTTTCGCAACGTCCAGTACCTTCTCCGCAGTAAGCAGAATTTTTCCTCGTTTCGCTGGCGGCGAAATTGCTTCATAATGTGGATCAAATGAGCCGGTCTTCGCGACGGCGATAAAAGGGAACGCTTGAAATGCTGATTTCCTCGGGTAGGGCGGAGCGGAGCTGGCGCCGCAGCTTCGGGCTCGCCGCGATTTTCCTTCTGGGCTCGGGCGGGTTATTCCCGCAGGCAATTGTACCGGGCGGGATTTCGCGGCTGTTCACCTCCGATACCGCGATCCTGGAGGCCCAGGAATCGCGCAAGGACCTGCCGTGCCAGGTAACACCGGTTAAGCCGGCGCTCGGGTTCGATCTGAAATTCCACTCCGGATATGAGGTGAACGTTCCGCTGCGGGAACTGGCGGGCGACGGCAACCAGTTGACCATGGTCTTCCGCGTGATTCCGGCGTCCGATCCCGACAATGCTCTCTATCTCTCCCAGCGTTTGACGGTTCCCTTGATCGAGGCGGATTCGAAAGGCGACGCGTTTCTCCGCGGCAGCTTCGACGTGGGCGAAGGCAAGTACCACGTGGATTGGCTGATGCGCGACCGAAGTGAGCGCTTCTGCTCGTCGAGCTGGGATGTTGAAGCGGCGCTGCCTCCCAAAGATAAAGAGATGACGCTCGATATCGCCGCCAGTCAGATTCAGCCGGTCGACACCGAGCCGTTTAAGGAAGAGCCGCCCGTCGAGCGGGACCCCCACGAGCCGCCTCTGAACGTGAAGGTGATGGTGAACTTCGCGCCCCAGAACGCGCTCTCCGCCACCTTGCAGCCGCTGGATACCAACGCCCTGGTTTCGATCCTGAGAAACATCGCCCGCGACCCCCGTATCGGCAAGTTTTCCATTGTCGCTTTTAACATGCAGGAGCAGCGCGTCATCTATCGTCAAGACTCCGCGTCACAAATCAACTTTCCAGGGCTGGGCGACGCCCTCCATTCGTTGAACCTGGGCACGGTCGAAGTCAAAAAGCTGGAACAGAAGCACAGCGGCACCGATTTCCTGGCCAACTTGATGAAGGGCGAGATGGTGGCCGAAAATGATCAGCCGGACGCCGTGATCATCGCCGGCCCCAAGGTCATGCTGGACGACTCCTTGCCTCCGGAAGCCCTGAAGGACATTGGAGAGCCTAAGTTCCCTGTGTTTTACATGAATTACAACGTGAACCCGCAAGCCAACCCCTGGCGGGACGCCATCGGCTCGGCGGTCAAATCTTTCAAAGGAGCCGAATTCACCATCAGCCGGCCGCGAGATTTATTCTTTGCCTGGAGCGAAATCATGGGCCGTATTGTAAAATCAAAGTTCGGGAGGACGCCGCCGGTCGCTTCCTCCCCGTAGCGCATGCGCCTTTTTTCCATTGCGGTGACCGCGGTTTTCCTGAGCCTTCCCGCGTTCTCACAACAGCAGTTTGGCACCGCCGAGAACCTCGCTCCGTACATCCCCACTCCACAGACCATCGTCGAGAAGATGCTCGAGGCGGGGCGTGTGAAACCCGGCGAGACGGTTTACGACCTGGGCAGCGGCGATGGGCGCGTCGTGATCACGGCCGCGCAGAAGTTTGGCGCCCACGCAGTTGGCATCGAGCTGCGGGCGGACCTGTGCCGCATCGCCACCGATCGAATTAAAGCCATGGGTTTGGATGACCGCGTCCGCATGGTGCAGGGCAGCGCGCTGCGCGTCGATCTCAGCACTGCCGATGTGGTGACGATGTTTCTGCTCACCAGTTCCAATGAGCTGATGCGGCCCAAGCTCGAAAAGGATCTCAAGCCCGGCGCCCGCGTCGTCTCCAATCAATTTCCCATCAAACACTGGAAGCCCATCGAGATGGTGAAAGCCAAGGACGGCTCGATGGAGCACACCATCTACGTGTACGAGATGGGCCGCAGCGACCGCTAGCGAGCGCCCGCCGCGATCTTCCCCGCACGCTCCAGTTTCACTTTCTAGCCGTTCACCCGAGCCAAAATCGCTTCGGTGATTTCCGTTGACGCGCCCGTCCATTCCGCCCGATAGTAGCCGAAACCCAGTCCTTGGGTTGGAGAACGGAAATGAACCGGCCAAACTCGGGGACGGACGGGCCGTTCCCGCCCCTTGCGAAAATCCCGCTCGCCGGCGACTTCGAAAACCAAAAGGTGATCTGTGCGGGGTCGTCACTGTTGCTTCCGGGGGGCGTCTGCCCCTGTGTGGAGCGAGCGTTCGATGCGGCGTCCGTGCGAGCCCGGCGTACCCAGCGGTCGGCCTGTGTGAGTGCTGATTTGCGAGCGCTCCGCTTCCTCCTTGCGTCGGGTGACCATGGTGGGGCAACCTGGTTGCCAGCACGCGAGGGAGACGGCATAATGCATGGTACGCAGGAGGGTCTAAATTCCGGAATGTTCCGTCTATTCCCGACTTTTCCGCGCGAACACTTGGCGTGCCTATGTCCTCAGTAACAGCGATCGTTGTGCTAGGTTTGCTCGCTGTGCCGGCGACGAGTGAAGGCAAGGTGGAGAGTCGCGGAGCCACAAGGCGTTTCATTAGCCAAAGGTATGGGTTTTCGATGGCTGTGCCAGGAGGATGGGGAGTATCGGTCACGCTGGACACGCCAGTATTTTTTTACGCGCCACCCTCCGAAAGATTCATCCAGGACGCTATTCCCAAAGGCGGCGCCGTGATTACAGTGGCGGCTCACGATACCGAATCAGGACAGGCCAAGTCAGCGACAACTCCTGAAGCATGGGCATCAGCGGATGTACGCGCATTTGCGTCGGGTCGTCCCACGGTCCAATCGTTCCAATTTTCGACTGAATCCGGTGTATCCCAAGCAGTAATGTGCTCGTACGACGAGCCTACGTTTAGCCCGGACCAGCACACTGCGCACTCAGTCGTGATTTTTTGGGAATTCGACAAGCAGTTGTTTGCGGCACACCTTCGTTATAACGCCGACGATTCCAACGCGCCAGCGCTTCGAAAGGTGTACTTCCAGACTGTGAGAAGCATCAGGCCACTCGTCAAACCGTAACCGCGCAGGCTCGGGAGATCCATGATGGTAAAACGTGTCGGCAAGATGTGTCAGGAAAACGGGAAACTCGGGGACGGAAACTCGGGGAGAGGACGGACCGTTTCCGCTCAGCGGAGCGGATTACGAGAACTGAGGTGACTTGTGCGACGTTCTTCCTGGCACCTTGCGAAAATCCCGCTCGCCGGCATCCGCGCGAGTGAGACGTGGATCAGGTAGTCTCGGATCTCCAATCAACTCCCTATCAAACACTCGGAGCCCGTCGATCTTGTGAAAGCCAAAGACAACTCGATGGAGCACACACTCTCCGTGTACGCGCTGGGCCGCAGCGATCGCTAGCTGGCTAGCCTGTCCGGATGATTGAATCGCATCCGCTTCGAGGCGCCGTCCGAAACTCATAGCGCTGGATGCCGACTGCCACGCGACGGCCGGCACTCCGAGGTGGACCACCTATGCCTACGACGGCAGCGGCCGCACTCTCACGGTCACCGTACCCGACGGCAGCGTCACTCGAACCGCATATGCAGGGAACCAGACCACCGTCACGGATCCCGCCGGAAAATGGAAGACCACCACCACCGATGCCCTCGGAAACCTCACCGTCGTCTCCGAACCCAATCCCGCCGGGGGTGCGAATTTTGTAACGACGTACGCATACGACGGTTTCAACCACATGAACAACGTCACGTTGACCCGCCCTGAAGGCACACAAACCCGCGCCTTCCAGTACAGCGGCCTCGACATGGTTAGCGCAACCACTCCGGAAAGTGGAACCGTTACCTATACCTATAATGGTGCCCACCAGGTGTTTCAGCGCACCGACACGAAAAACCAATACACCAGATATACCTACGACGACTATGGCCGCCTGACGTGGGAGCGCGAAGGCTACATATCGAACGGTGTCTACCACGAGACTGCGAACTGGCAATTCCAATACGACTCCGACAACGTGTTCGGTTCCGCCAACGCGGCGGGCCGGCTCGGGCAAGTCTTCTTTGGATACAATCCCGGCTTCTATTATCACTACAAGTACAACGCCGCCGGCCGCGTAGTTGAGCAGCAGATCACCGAACAACCCGGGTACGCCAACGTTCTTTTCGACGCCACCTATACATGGGACAATGAAGGCAGGCTGACCGGGGAAACCTATCCGGACGGCACCAGTCTGACCTACGGCTACGACATCAACGGGCGGATGAGTACAATGAGCCAAGGCGGCACACAGCAGGTTTCCGCCGCCTACGGTATCTCCGGGGAACTCACGAATCTGTCGTATTACGGCTACAACGAAGCCCGCACCTACAACAGCCTCCTGCAGCTCACGCGGCAAACGGTTCCGGGCGTTTTGACACGGAGTACGTGTTTCCGGCGGGTCAGGACAACGGCCAGATCAGCTCCTCTATCGACCACATCAGCGGCGAGCAGGTCAACTACGCCTACGATCCCCTAAAGCGCTTGACGGCCGCGGCGACCGTGGGTCCTCAATGGGGCCAGGCGTACACGTATGATGGTTTCGGCAATCTGACTTCCGCGACCGTGACGCAAGGCAGCGGTGTGAACTGGACGAATGCGGCCGACCCCGCGACCAACCGAATCCTGGGCTTGAACTTTGACGCCAACGGAAACTGGGATCGAGGGGTATCGCCGACAATCTACGACCAGCAGAATCGACTCACGCAGGGACAAATAAATCACTCGGGGTGCAGCGGTGTGGCCACCTGGCAATATGATCCGTACAACCGGCGATTTCTGACTGCAGATCCATGTGTGGGCAACTCGCTGGTCTTCTACGACATTTTCGGCAAGCCAATTGACGCTTACAACTGCCAACCGTCAGCGATCAATGGCTGTGCCGCCGCCAACAGCCCGACGACCAAGAACATCTACTTCGGCAGCCGCCTCGTCCAATCGAGCGGTGCAACCCTCGTCACTGACCGCCTCGGCAGCGTCCGCGCGAACTCGAATGGCGGGACTTTTTCCTACTTACCATACGGCGTCGAACGAACCACGACATCCGACACGCGCGACAAGTTCGCGACCTACTTCCGCGACTCCAGCGCCGGTCCCAACCAAGACTACGCCGACCAGCGCTATTACAATTCCTGGTATGGTCGGTTCTTTAGTCCGGATCCGCTCGGTGCCAAAGCCGCCGATCCCGCGAATCCGTCCAGTTGGAATATGTATGCCTATGTGAACGGCGACCCGATCAATATCAATGATCCCACTGGGCAATATCCCTATCCGAGCGGTGGCGGGGAAGATCCGGACATAGCGGGCCGCCGCGGCTTACTCATAGGCTGTGGAGGAGGAGGGGGTGGCGGTTTGCCCTGCGGCTTCGGCGACGGTACAGTTTGCGGAATTACTCCTTGCGGTCCCGCCTGGGTAACGGATCCATCTTTGAGCGGCCCGTGCGGCGATCCGTGTGGTGGCAGTTCGTTCTTGCCTAACCCAGGCTGTAGCTATTCAGGACCTCAGCCGGGTCCTGATCCAGCGCCGCAACCACCGCCCCCGCAACAATGCTCTGTCTCGCTATGGGATCGTCCGATCCCGGGGACGCCGGGCTTCCATACGTACCTAGAAGTTGATGACGGAAGCGGCGATTTTACAGTCGAGGGCGGTCCTACCGGCCCTGGGCCAATTGGGTATTTAGTTGGGGTGGTGGCGGTGGCCGGCAGTATCAACGCTATCGGCACTACGAACCCGAGCAACCCGTCTAATACAGAGATCGGCCCCGCATACACGGGACCGTATGCCTGTAGAGACGCACAAACGATTATAGGCGCGACTGAGCAATACAACGCGAGTGGAAATTGGGTGAAGTATAACCCGATTGCTGGAATAACGTCGAAGAGATTCGGCCTCATCCTACTTGGCCGCTTCGGATACAACAGCAATAGTTTCACTTCCACGTTGGTCAACCAGGTTGGCCTCGCCGGTTACTTCGGCTTCTCCGGGAATCCGTTGACGCCCGGATGGGGACGCAGGGTGCCTGGGCTATGACGAGTCGCAGATGGTTGGCCTGGGCGTTGGGGATTAGCTCAGCCGTTTTGGCTGCCTGTCAGGATTCGTTGTTGCTGCCGACTACGTCACCTTACAGCGCCGCAGCCCTCGTTAACGGGTATCTGACAGTATTCCCGTGGGTAGGCCCAGCGGTGACACTCCCTGCCTCTGTAGGGACGCTGGGATTTGCGCGGTACAGCCGCCACGGGGCAGCTCTGTATACGGCTTACACGTACGCGGAGAGCGAGCGCTCGGAGATTCAAAAGGTTGATATCCGAACCGGCCGTGCGGCGAAGTGGCTGGCGATTCCAGGGTTCACCGCGGTCGCTGGCCTCGCGATTTCGCAGGACGAGAGCAGATTGGTCATCTCAGGCAGGTATCAAGGCATCGCTGGAGTCGTATGCGGCGTGTTCGAGATCGAGCCCGGAAGAAACGATGCCCCACGGCTGCTCCTTCGGGAGGAGGGTTGCGACCTGAACCGGTCCTGGAGCAATCCCAGTTTCTCTCCGGACAGCAAACGCGCGGTCGCCTGGAGGGGACGCAGCGCCATTGTTGACCTGATCGATCTGGATAGCGGCGCTTTCAAGTCGATCGGGCACGGCGAACAGACGACTTGGTCGCCGGACGGGAAGTGGATCGCGGTCGTCGACTGGGACTCGAAGCGATATCACGTTCTGCTACTGGACCCGAACGACCCTTCCCGGACAAGAAATCTGGGCACCACCGATGGATTGACGCTTACGTGGTCTCCAGATTCCCAGTATCTGCTCCTTTGGAATGCGGAGTTCCGATGCATGAGTTTCGGCTATTGGGGGTCGTTGGAGGTTGCTGATGTCCAGAGCGGCCAGCGAGCCGTGATCGGCTCCTCACGATGTAAGGTCAACAACTCCAGTGGTGGATGGGTGAGCAATGAAGCCTGGAAAGTAACGGGAGCACGAAATTAGGGGAAAATAGGGACGGGAAAATAGGGGAAAATAGGGACAGCCTGATCCGCGCACTTTTCTTCATTCCGTGAACAGGCTACCCGACGACTTCGCCTGCCTTGCCCCACCGTCCGCCTCCTTCTTGGGCCGGCCGCGCTTCCATTGACGTCCAAATTGTTCGCCCACGCGCGTGACGAAATCGGCGTCGCCGAAGGGTCGGCCGGCATACGTACACTTCTCCAATTCCGCGTCGCGCACCGACTCCCGCAAGAAGTTGCTCCACTCCGCTTCGACCCGTGCGGCGCGCCGCCAATCGTCGTCCAAAAGTCCCGCCACGTCCTCGCCGGTGGCACGAGCGCTCGCGCTCGACCACCGGTAGTCGGCCGCCCGCTCGACCATCCGCGCCCGCACAGGGTTATTGTCCACATAAGCCAACGCGCGCGCCACGTGCTCAGGGCCCAACGCGCAGGCAAAGTAGCGGTTCTGCCAGAGGTGACCGGTGCGTTCCGACCGCACGTTGAAGTATTGCGCATAGCGTCCATGCACACGGCGCAAAAGAATAGCGAGAGAGTCCTCGTCTTCAGGCAGAACGATTAGATGCACATGGTTGGTCATGAGACACCATCCGAGCATTCGCACCCGGAGAAACTCGGGGAGAGGACGGACCGTTTCCGCGGCTCGTCGGCGACTTCGAAAAGCTACAGGCGGCAAGCTGGTTGCGACCACGCGCGCAAAACGAGCCATAATGCAATGGTATCGATGAGCGCCGACATTTCTCGGAAACGTTCCGTTTTTGTCCCCGAGTTTCCACAGCTTCCTGTCCCCGAGTTTCCCTGTTGCACGAACTTGGTCACGAAGTGGGAAAGCTTAGGCCGGATGCCGGCAATACAGCCGCCGGAAGAACCAATGATGCAGCGGTCAACACAAACTGTGCTCGGGCGATTAAGGGACTCAGATGAAGGCAGCTTGGTGTGTTTTCTTTCTCGTGGCATCCTGGGCCTCAGCAAGGGCTGACGATTCCAAGGTCGTCCTGAATGAGGACATCGAAGTTTTGCATGCCGAACGGATGGCTTATCCGCTCGAAGGACGGGTACGTGTAGTCGAGGGCGCGGTGATTGTGAAGGTCGAGCTGGAGCACGACGGGACCGTCCGCGCGGCAACAGCAGTTTCTGGCCCCAAGCGGCTGATCGATGACTGCCTTAAGAACGCCAAAAAGTGGCGATTCAGGCGGGCGGGCCAAGGCACTGCCTACCTCATTTATCTGTTTCAGATTAAAGGGCTCTGTGAATTACCATGTCCAAGCAACTTCGAGTTCCATCCGCCGAATGTTGTCATGGTCAGTATGGGGAGCCCTTTAGCGACGCCGTAGCGCGCCGATGCAACGCCAAGCTCGCATCTGGCAGGCGTGGGAGCAGAAGTGGCGATCGCTGCGGCCGACGTGCCGCGAAAGTCGGGGACAGACGGACCAATCCCGCTCACCACGGCGCTACGAAGACTCGAGTGGAAACTTGGGGGCGGACCGTTTCCGCACCTTGCGAAAATCCCGCTCGCCGGCATCCGCGCGAGTGAGACGTGGATCAGGTAGTCTCGGATCTCCAATCAACTCCCTATCAAACACTCGGAGCCCGTCGATCTTGTGAAAGCTAAAGACAACTCGATGGAGCACACACTCTCCGTGTACGCGCTGGGCCGCAGCGATCGCTAGCTGGCTAGCCTGTCCGGATGATTGAATCGCTTCCGCTTCGAGGCGCCGTCCGAAACTCATAGCGCTGGATGCCGACTGCTACGCGACGGCCGGTCGCCCTCACTACGCGTCCTTCCACCACCAGCCGCAAAGGCGCCGTGCCCCCGAGTAACGCGGGCCATGCGATTGACAGCTCGATCTTGTGTCCGACGGAAAGAGGTTCGTCAGTATTAAACGAAATGCCCCCACTGCTGACGTCAATCGTGATCCCAGTGCCCGTCTGCCGGACGCGTTTCCGGTGAACCACCTTCCAACGGACATCGAGTTTCACCTCGTATCGCCGGTCGGCTCGGCGGTCGCGGATTTTCCTCCCTCCTTGCATACAATCGACCTGATTATGGGCCGCTGCCGCGGTATCGGCCAGTCGTGAGAGTACGCGGCAGGTACCGCGCAGCCCATGTGCTCGGGCGACCGATCTTCGCTAACTTTGGTAGGCACGCGCGTTAACCCGCGTTATGGGCCCACACCTTGCCTGTACCTACGGTACTTTTGCCGGGCCGCGTGCGGCGGCATACTGTGGCCATGACATACGAATCAATCGCCGACCGCCGCGAACTGGACCGGTTTCCGATTCGTCGATCGGTGGAAGTGACCACTCGCGCCGTAAACGACTGCTTAGACGCCACCATCCTGGATTTCAGCGAGCACGGATTACGCGTCTCCACCAAGGGCCTCCTCAATAAGGGCGAACGCATTACGGTGCACTGGGGCGGGCGTCATCGGGTCGGCAAGGTCGTCCACTGCTGCTATGAGCAGAGCGGCGCCACGGCGGGGATCAGCTTCGAGGCCGCCCAATAGTTGGCGGCGCACTCTTCGGCGATCTGCCATACTGACCGTATCCGCACCGGGAGGTGAAGATGATTACGGTTCGACCGGCGCGCGCCGCGGCATTCTTGTGTTTCGCCGGCGCTGCCTTGCTATCGGCTCAGAATGACATGAGGGGCCATTGGACCGGCTCTCTCGATACGCCGGTTGGGTCGATCGGCGTGGAGTTTGATCTGGATAAGGCCGCCGGCGGCTGGATCGGGTCGGCCTCCATCCCGATGCAGAACGCCACGGGCCTTCCGCTCGAAGCGATCTCCTTCGCCGACGGAAAGGGCACGTTCCATATCAAGGGAGCGCCGGGCGACCCGGCCTTCACCGGAAAACTTTCCGCCGATGGCAAGACGCTCGACGGACAGTTCACGCAGGGCCCGGCCGGCATTCCGTTGAAACTGACTCGCACCGGCGATCCGAAAGTCGTAGTGGCGAAACCGAGCCCGCCGGTGACTGCGGAATTTGTTGGTAGCTGGGAAGGGACGCTCGACGCCGGCATGCCCCTCAGGCTGATCCTGACGGTTTCCAACGGAAAGGCCGGGGCCGAGGGGGAATTGGTCAGCGTCGACCAGGGCAATGCAAAAATTCCGGTCAGTACGATCACCCAGAGCGGTAAGAAGCTGACGCTCGTGGTGAATGCCGTCGGCGGCGAATACTCGGCCGAGATTAACGGTGATGGGACACAGTTGTCGGGGACCTGGACGCAACTGGGCAACGGCCTGCCCTTAACTCTAAAAAAGACGGCGGCGGCGCCGCCCAAGCCCTGATCATAGGCGTGGCCTGGGGCCGTCGTTTACACTGGGAAATAGGAGCTCGGGCCTCGGGGTGATCACGCCGATTTCGACGGAATCCGCAGCGGCCGGCCGCTTCGCCGGGCTGGAACCGGAACAACTGATTCGCGCCTTCCGCATCATGCATACCGCGCGGCGCCTGGATGACCGCGAAATGGCGCTGAAGCGCCAGAACCGCATTTTTTTCCAGATCAGCGGCGCCGGCCACGAAGCCGTGCAGGTGGCTGCCGGGCTGGTGCTGCGGAGTGGCGAAGATTGGATCTATCCTTACTACCGCGACCGTGCCCTGTGCCTCACGCTCGGCGTCACGCCCTTTGAAATGCTGCTGCAAGCGGTCGGCGCCGCGGCGGACCCGGCATCCGGCGGCCGGCAGATGCCCTCGCATTGGGGGCACCCGAAATACCACATCGTGAGCTCCTCTTCCCCCACCGGAACCCAGTTCCTGCAAGCCGTGGGGTGCGCGGAAGCGTCGCGCCACGCTCAAGCCAACGGGGAAATCACGCTCGTCTCGGGCGGCGAAGGCTCGACCAGCGAAGGCGAATTCTGGGAGGCGCTGAACGCGGCGTGCCTCAAGAGCCTTCCTCTGCTATTTCTGATCCAGGACAACGGCTACGCCATCTCGGTGCCGATCGAATGCCAGACGGCGGGCGCGAACATCTCGCAATTGGTTTCGGGCTTTCCCGGCTTGTTACAGCGGGAAATCGACGGGACCGATTTTCTGGCGTCCTACCGGGTGCTGGCCGAAGCGGCCACTTATTGCCGCGAGGGCAATGGACCCGCGCTGGTGCACGCCCATGTGACACGGCCGTATTCCCATTCGCTGTCTGATGACGAGCGGATGTACAAAACGGCCACGGAACGGCAGGCCGAGGCCGAGCGCGATCCGGTGCTGCGGTTCCCTCAATGGCTGGTGGACGAAGGCGTGCTCGACCGCCACCGCTTGCAACTGGTCTTGCACGAGGTCGACGAAGAGGTGCAGCAAGCCACCCAACAGGCGCTCGATGAGCCCGCGCCCGATCCCAGTTCCGCGATGGCGCACTTGTACTCCGATGCGGTGGACCCCTGCTCGTACGAGTTTGCAGCCGAGCCTCAGTTTCGCGGCGAGCCGAAGACCATGGTGGATCTGCTCAACGCAACCTTGCGGGAGGAGATGCGGCGCAATCCCAACATCCTGGTGTTCGGCGAAGACGTGGCCGATTGCAGCCGCGAAGCCAATCTCCGCGAGGTGAAAGGCAAAGGCGGCGTCTTCAAGGTCACGGCCGGGCTGCAGACCGAATTCGGACCCGATCGCAGCTTCAATACGCCGCTGGCTGAGGCTGCTATCCTCGGCCGCGCTATTGGCATGGCGACGCGCGGTTTGAAGCCGGTGGCTGAGATCCAGTTCTTCGATTACATCTGGCCGGCGATGATGCAGATTCGCGATGAACTGGCGACGCTGCGCTGGCGGTCGAACGGCGGGTTTTCCTGCCCGGCCGTGATCCGTGTCGCGATCGGCGGGTACCTGAACGGCGGCGCGATCTACCACAGCCAGTGCGGCGAAGTGGAGTTCACCCACATTCCGGGGCTGCGTGTGGTCATGCCGTCGAATGCACTGGATGCCTGCGGCCTGCTGCGCACCGCGCTCCGTGCCGACGACCCCGTGCTGTTTCTCGAGCACAAGCGCTTGTACCGCGAGCCCTATAACCGTTCGCCGCACCCCGGCGAAGATTTCACGATTCCGTTCGGATTAGCGAAGGTCGTCAAGCCGGGCCACAGCCTGACCGTGGTGACCTACGGAGCCCTGGTGCAGAAGTCGCTGCTGGCCGCCAGCCAGATCGAGCGCCGCAACGCGCGCGTGAGCGTCGAAATCATCGATCTGCGCACGCTGGCGCCGTACGATTGGGAAGCGATCCGGCAATCGGTGGAAAAAACCAGCCGCGTTTTGATCACCCACGAAGACACGCTCTCCTGGGGCTACGGCGCTGAGATCGCCGCCCGCATCGGCGACGAGCTATTCGGAAAACTGGACGCCCCCGTGCGCCGTGTCGGCGCCCTAGACACCTGGATCGGCTACCACCCCCGTCTTGAAGCCGCCATTCTGCCGCAGACCGAAACGCTCACGGCCGAGATGGAACGATTGCTGGCGTACTGAGGCGCCGCGTTCCTCATCGAGCGCTGGAGCACGCCCGGTTCAGCCCTTCGGCTTAACTTTGGCAGCGAAGGATTGGGCTACGATTTTCCCCTCTCGCACCACAAACGTGTCCGTGGCGAATTCGTAGGAATTGTCTGCTGTTTCTGCGCTCCAGACAATGTATGCGTGATCGCCGTCAATCCACTGCTGCTGCAGCGAAAACCAGGAACCCGGCTTGGCAAATTCCCAAATCATCCCCTGAAAGAGGGGCCTCATTGCGTCCGGACCTTTCAGCGGTCCGGCTGGCACAAACAACACGGCATCCGGCGAGTAATCGGCCAGTATGCCGCCGACGTCACCGTTTGCAAAGCAGTTCAGATGACGATCTAAAACATCCTTTGTGTTCGACATCTCAGAATTCCTCCTGGTTAGTAGTTGATCCGGTTCGATATGGAATCGGCGGACGAGACATCTCTACGAGATCGCGAGTGCCCCGCAGCACGTCTAAATCGAGGTCAAATTCCGCCACATCCGAATCCGACCGTACCAGTCGAAAGCCGCAGCGTGTGAGCAACCGCAAGGCCGCACGATTCTCGGAGGCGGTAACGGCCCAGACACGCCGCAGGTGTACCGCGCGGCCCCACTCGAGTGCCTCTCGGAGAAGCTCGACTCCAATGCCGCGCCTTCGAAAATCCTGGTGCACGAAGACGGCTATCTCCGCGGAGCCTGGATTGTCGGGGGCCAGGAACGCGTGTCCCACTGTCTCTCCAGCCGGTGAGAACGCCGCTACATTGACTGTCTCGCACACTGCATTCGCAATCCATCGGCGGCGCGCTTCCCGTGTGTGCGGCGGCAAACCGAGCGCTGCGCCGAGCGGGTCAAACGTTTCGTACATTGCGATTAGCAGATGCGCCTCGGCCGGACCAATTTGCCGCAGTTGAACACCGGCGTTCACAGGTGCTGCCTCATGTGCGGCGCAAGCGTCTCGCGAAGTTCCAGTCGTGCCCTGAGGAGGCAAACCTCAACAGCCGGTACCGAACGATTTACGATTCGTGCGATGAACTCGACGGGTATTTGCTCGATATCTCGAAGCACGAAAACCGTACGAGCCATCGGCTCCAGGCTCCGCAGCCCGCTCTCCAATACGATGGTCATCTGGTCCTTGGAATAGCGTTGTGGATAGTCGTCTTCCCATACGGAAAGTTCACGAATCACCACGTCTTCACAAAAGTTGGGACCTTCCGCCGCGTGCGGAACCGCAACCCGTTTGCGAAGGTTTGAGAAGGCCTCTCTGACTGCCACAGTGACAATCCTGAGCCACAGCTCCTCCTCCGGGCCTTCCTCCCAGGTCGAGTAGATCTCGAGAAAAGTCTCGACCCAGACATTCTCCGCGTCCTCGTCGCTTTGCGTGATATGTTTGGCGATCGAAAAGACACGGCTCCCGAACTTCTTCACAAGTCCGGAAGGAAGGCAGCTTGGCGCGGCACTCCTACCTCCTAACCACGGAGCATCAAAAGAGATCTCCGACATCGACGGTGTACTCATAATTCACCCCTCCGCATGTGCGCCCACGCATCCGATTCGGATGACGATCGAGAGCGCCGCGATTCAACACGCCCGGCTATGCCGCCGGCCGGATATTTTGATTGACATGGAAAAAGTTCTCGGGATCGTACTTCGCTTTCACTTCCGCCAATCGGGCATAGTTCCCCCGGTAGGTGGCTCGAATGCGCTCCTCGCCCTCTTCCATCATGAAATTCAGATAGGCGCCGCCGGTGCCAAACGGATGCAGAGCCTCGTAATACTCCCTCGCCCACCCGATGATCTTTTCCCGGCTTGCCGGATCGGGATCTACCCCCACGATGACCTCGCTCCAGACAGCATCGCGATGGCTGAATGCGGTATCGTCTTCGTCTACGCGATGCACTTTTCCATTCACCGGGTAAAGGTGCATGGTCGATTGCCAGGTTGGCAGCTGCGCCCCGTGCTTGAGGTGTTTCTCGATCGCGGCGTCCGTGAGTTCCTTAAAGAAGTCCGCTTTCCAATACCATTGGAGACCCGCCGGATAAACGGCATCGAACATTCCCTGCATCATCGGATACGGCATCGGCGCGAAGAATTCGAACGCCGGCCGGCGGTAGCTCCGAATCGGTTCCAAAATTGTATTCGCCTGCTCGATCGAACCCTGATAACACCACACAATCGCGCACATCTTGCGCAGGTGCAGCTCCTCCGGAAATGGCGGCCCCGGGGGCACGGTGAGCATCGCGAAGAACCCGTTCATCTCTTCCGGTGCCCGAGTGATGAACTCCCGGTACCACCGCATCACGTCCGCGGCGTCGTCGAGATTCCAAAGCATCGGGCCCGCGCAAACCGTATGAACCGGGTGCGCTTCGAACAGGAACGACGTCACCACCCCGAAATTCCCCCCGCCGCCGCGCACCGCCCAGAACAGGTCCGCGTTCTCTTCCGCGTTCGCAACCACAAAGCTGCCGTCCGCCAGCACCATATCGACCGAGAGCAGGTTGTCGATCGTCAGCCCGTATTTGCGCGTCAAGTGGCCCAGCCCGCCGCCCAACGTCAGTCCGGCAACCCCCGTCGTCGAGATAACGCCCGAAGGCACAGCCAGGCCGAATGCGTGCGTCGCGTGATCCACCTCGGCCCACGTGCAGCCCGCGCCCACCAGCACCGTGCGCGACGAAGGATCTACCCTTACGTATTTGATCGGCGCCAGATCGATCACCAGGCCGTCGTCACAGACGCCCAGACCGGCTGCGTTGTGCCCGCCGCCGCGGATCGACACTGGCAGATTGTTACACTTCGCCATCCGCACGGCCGCAATGACGTCGGCGACATCCGTGCACTGCGCGATCAGCCGCGGCTTGCGGTCGATCATTGCGTTGTAAACTTTTCGCGCCTCGTCGTACGCCGCATCCCCGGGCTCGATCACGCTGCCGCGGAACTGGCCCCGAAAATCGGTAATCGCTTGCTGTAAGGACATTTCTCTCCTCCTCTGAGGGCACGGAATCCGTTTTTTCCGCGCCGGATATGTCCAATTTGCCTGAAGGACCGTTCTAAGAGCGTTCTGTGGCGGCCGATGCAGCCGTTCCGCCGGCAAGAGTTAACAATCTTTTCTCGAACGCCAGCGAACCCGACCGCTGCGCGGCCTCGATACCCCGCCGGTAGCTGGCGCGCGCCGGCTCGGGTTTTCCTTCGTTCGCCAGCAGGTCTCCCTGCACTCGGTGCAGTTCCGCGACGGCCCACGCCTCCCCGTTCTTGGATGCGAACGCGAATCCGTTCGAGAGGCTGGCCAACGCCTCGCCCGTCTTTCCGGCACGCCCCAATGTTTCTGCCAGCAACGCGAAATAGTACGGCACCCGAATCTCGGCGTTCAGACCGCGCAGAGCTTCCAATCCGTCACGAAGTTGTGCCAGGCCGGCATCCCCATCTTCTTCCGCGGCTCGGGCCCAACCCGTCAGCACATTGGCCATTGCGAGGTAGTAGGCGAATCCATGACGACTGCACAGTTCCACAGCCTCCCGGCCGCGCTCGAACGCCGCTCGGCTCTCGCCGCGAAATACGTGCAGCAGGGTGGCGTAATCCAGTGCGATGGCCTGGCTGAACGGGTCCTTGATCCGATTCGCAGTCGCGATCGCTTCCGCCGCGTGACTATCCCCGTGATCCCCGTCCTCGCGGTGCCACGCAAGATGGGCCAGGTACGACCGGGAAAAAACGCCCAGGTCCGGTCCTGCGAACATCGCCAGAACCGATTCGGCCGGACCGCCGTGCGCACCGATTGCCGCGCTCATGTGTTTCAGGGACGCTTCCATTTCCCCCAAGTGAAACAGGCAGCTTCCCATCAGAAAATTTCCTGCCCGCATCAGTCCTGGAGTGGGTTCCCGTTCCGCTGCTGTCAGAAACTCCAGACTACACCGTCGCGCTTCTTCCAGATCGCCCCGTACGGCGTGAAACCCCCACGAGCCGCTGAGGATTGCGAACCGATTCCGATCGTCAAACCGTTTCGAAAGCTCCAACGCGCGGTGGTACGTCTCTCCCACTTCCGGCGCGGAGTAGCCTTCTGTGGTCAGCAGTGCCGAACCGAGCGTAACCAGCAGATCCAATTCCTGTTTCAGTCTGCGCTCGGACTCGGGAAACCCCCGGCACAACGCCAGCGCGCGTTTCAGCAAGTCGCCTGCTTCGGCGTCCGCATATCGATGTCGGGCGTGGGAAGCCGCGCGCGCGTAGTATTCAATGGCCTCTTCCGCCAGCCCTGCCTGTTCAAACTGCGACGCAATCTGTCCGTTCCAGCTTTCGATATCCGCCGCGTACGTTTCCACCAGTGCCCGCGCCACTCGCCGGTGCCAATAACGCCGGCGGACCAGGCTAAGTTCCGCGCAAGCCACCTCGCGCAGGCGGTCGTGGGTGAAATCGTACTCGGAGGTTCCGCGGCTATCGATAATGCGCCGCCGCCAGAGTTCCTCCAGCGCTTGCGAAAGGCTGGCTTCGTCCCAATCGGTCGCTTTCTCGAGCAATTCGAAAGAGAACGGTCTCCCGATCACGCTCGCCACCCCGGCCAGTTCCTGAGCGGCGGCCGGTAGCTGGCTCAGCCGCGCCGCGATGACCGCATGCACGCGCGTGCTTTGCAGACCGGCACGAACGCTCTCCACCACAAACAGCGGATTGCCCCGAGTGAATCGGAAGATGTCCCCCAGATTCTCGTCTTCTAACCCTTCGGATGATTCCAACCGGGCCAGTTCGGCGGTCTCGTGTGCATCCAGAGGTTGCAACGGGATTTCCAGAACCATACCCGATTGCCGTAGGCCCGACACAAACCGCGTCAACGCGTGTTCGCGTCCGACTTCTTCCGCCCGCACCGTTGCCAGCAGCAGCATGCTCGCCGACGACGTTGACGTCAGCAAAGCGGTGAGCCACTCCAACGAGTCAGCGTCGCACCATTGCAGGTCGTCGAGATACAACAGCAGCGGCTTCCGGCTGTGTCCGAAAGCGGCGTTCAGCGATTCATAAAAGTGCAGCCGCTGCCAGTTCTCCGCGAGCGGGCTAGGGCCCGACTGCAGTTGTTCCATTTCCGGAAACTGCTCTCGAATCTCAGGCGCGACTCGCGCCAGTTCCGTCACTTGCTGCGGTTTAAGGCTGGTCCAGGTCGTGCGAATCACATCCGAACGCAGCCACTCCGCCACCGGTGCGTAGGCCAGTTGTCCCTGGCCGGCGTAACAGCGGCTGCGTGCAGTCGCATGTCCCTCGCGCACGCACGCTTGATATAACTCGTCCGCGAGCCTCGTCTTGCCGATTCCGGGTTCACCCGAAAGCAACACCAGTCGCGCGCGCCCTTCCACCGCCGATTGCCAGGCCAGTACCAATTGCTGCCATTCCGCGGTTCGCCCAACCAGCGCTCGGACTTTCTGCAGCCGCGACATCGGGGCTTTCCTCGAAGAACCCGGTGTCGCAATCGTCCCCGTCTCCTCTTTCAGAATCCGTTCGAACAGTTGCACGGTCGCCGGGCCCGGTTCCACGCCCATTTCGCGGCGCAGCACCTTCATGCACTGGTGATACGCGCGCAGCGCGCTCGCCCGATCGTGATTCGCCGCGTGCAGCCGAATCAGCATTTGATGATGCGCCTCGCTCAACGAATCGAGTGAGACCAGCCGTTCAGCGAACGGAAGCGCGGCTGCGAATTCCTGCTGCTCCTCGTACAGCGCCGCGACGCGGCGAAGCACCTCGCAGATGCCTTGCCGGTACTCTTGACGGAATGGCGTGAGCCAGTCGTCGTAGAGGCCGGGAAGAAGATCGTCCTCGTAGAGTTGCGCTGCGCCGGTCAGCGCTCGAGTCTCCCGTGCGCGATCGCTTTCCCCTCGGGCGGAGGCGGCCTCGGCGATCGCCGCCTGGAATTCGGCCACGTCGATCTCGCAGGAAGCGTCTTGCCGCCATCGAACCGAGTAATGATCGGTCACCAGCGATGTGCATTCGAGGGGCAGTGCACGTCTCAGGTGATGCAGAAGTTGTCGTAGATTCGTC
>Ga0335079_10001273_pt1 | contig 28867 bp, 22 predicted proteins | sample Lox_Sample_33_FD_206719 | JGI IMG/M metagenome (GOLD analysis project Ga0335079, IMG submission 206719) | Soil microbial communities from Loxahatchee National Wildlife Refuge, Florida, United States - Lox_Sample_3.3 | ecosystem: Environmental > Terrestrial > Soil > Wetlands | place: USA...
CCAAGGCACGCGCGAACTGAAGCCGGTACCATTCGGACTGGTACCGAACATGCCCGCCACAGGTTTGTCCGTCATACGAACAGTTTCGCTGCCGGCCGGAAAACCGGCCTGCAGGCTGGTGATCGAAGAAAGCTGCCAATTGTTCACGGCGTATCGGTAAAAAGCCGAGCTGCGATGGGTGAAGACCGGCTGCCACACCCAGGACAGCACCGCGCGATGACGCTGATCGAGCGTGCCGCTCCCCTTGTCGGCCTTGTAGTTGCCGTTCTGGGTCCAGTAGGAGGCACCGCTTAAGAACAGGTTGTTTGTGCTCTCGCCGTACGACTGGCCATCGTCGATTTCGTGCGCCCACGTGTAGGAGAACAAAGCCTGGAATCCGTGAGAAAAGCGCTTATTGACCACCGCGGTGAACGCATTGTAGTAACTGTTGATGCCGTTCTCGTCGTAGGCGATTGCGCCATAACGCGGATCCGGCCGATTGCCGACGTAGACGGGAGTAGTATAAGCGCTCACGGGATTGCCATTGATGTCGTTGATGGCGTACGTGAAGTTGGTGGTGGTTAACGGAAGGTTCAGGTCGCGGACGCCATACAACTGGACGCCACGGCTCCAGACGTACGAGACGTTGATGGAAAGGTCGCTAGTAATCTCGCGCTGGATTCCAATATTGCCCTGCTCGGAATACGGGGTCTTCAGGTTGGGGGCGGCAAGCTGTAAACCGACCGAGGAGGTTGCGATTCCGGCGGGCACGCCGGTCAACGCGGCGGGAAAGGCCGGTCCAACGGCAGTCTGGAGTTGTTGGCTGCTGGTGCACGTGGGACTTTGCAAACAGCCGGTCAGCGAAATGCTCGGCTGATAGAGGCCATTGCCGGTGGTGAACAGGTTGTCGATGGTGCCGCCCTGAAAACGCGAATAAAAGAGTCCGTATCCGGCCTGCAAGACGGTCTTGGAGTTCAGACGATACGCAAGGCCAATGCGCGGCGCAAGATTGGTAGGACTCGAATTGACGCGGCAGCTCAGCGGATAATCCGGGTTGCAGACCGAAGGTGTCGGCAACTGCGCGTAATCATAGCGGGCGCCAAGGTTCACGGTGAGACGATTGGTGGCGCGCCACTGGTCCTGCAAATAAAAACCGAAATCGTTGATCGAAGTGTCCAGGACGGGGTTGCCGAAGGCCTGGGAATAGCTCTGCCAATTCTTGGTCCCGGTGGTGTTGCCGGAGTAATCGAGGGCAAAGGCGTTCACCGTCTGGTACGTGTAGCTGCCGAACGCCGGGCTGATGAAATAGACGTAATCTTCGGTGTTGGCGATGTCGGCGCCGAACTGAATGGTATGGCTGCCTTTGGTCCAACTGGCATTGTCGCGGAATTGGAAACGGCGTTCGCTGGGCTCGACGCGCGGCAGGTAATTGGCAGGGCCGAGGAAGGTGCCGTTCACGCTGACCTGGAGATTCCCGAGACCCTGGCCAAGCAAGGCATCGTCGAAGGTATCGGCCTGACGGTCACCGGCAATGCCAAAACTGACTTCGTTCAAGAAACTCGCAGTCGGAACAGCGGTCCAAGCCAGGTGACCGTTCTTGACGGTGACCGCATCGTCGCCATTGCTGTTCAGCGCGGCGCCGGAAGTGGAAGTGATTCCGGTCTGGATGCCGTTGGGCGACAGCGAATGGAGAAAGTTGAAGCTGGCGCTCAAGCTGTTGCGATCGGAAAGGTGGTAATCCAGCTTGCCAAAATAGAGCTCCTGGTTGAGGGTGCGGGGAATCGAGCCGTAGAAGCGCGGCAACAGCCCGTTGATGGCGGCGCACTGGGCGGGGGTGGCCGCCGGCTGACTACCGCTGGCGACGCCGCATCCATTCCATTGCTGGGTCACAGGGCTGACGGCGACGGTGTTCAAGCTGTCGACCATCGGGAAGTTGCGGCGCGTGATTTCGGTATTAATGAAATAGAACAGCTTGTCTTTCTTGATGGCGCCGCCGAGAGAGCCACCGGCCTGGTTGCGCCGTTCCGATTGCGTTAACCCGGAGAGCGGGTCACGCGCTTCGAAACCGGTGCTGCGGTAAAACCAGTAGGCGGTGCCATGCAGATCGTTGGTTCCGCTCTTAGTGACGGTGTTGACCACTCCGCCCATGGCGCGGCCATATTCGGCTGAGTACGTCGAGGTCACAACCTGGAACTCCTGAACTGCATCTTGCGAGATCTGGGCAGCGATGCGGGTCCGGCCGGCGTTTTCGTTATAGAACTGCTCCGTGGTATCGGTTCCGTCCACCAGAAATGAGTTTTGTCCCGCCACTCCCCGGAACGTCAGCAAACCGAAATTGCCGTCGGCGCTCACCGCCGGCGTCAGCAGAACAAAAGAATCGACGCGGCGGCCGTTGATCGGCAAGTCTTGAATTGCGCGGGTATCGACCACCGCGGACGTATCTGTCTTGGTGTCCTCGATCAACGGGGCAGTTTCATTCACCTGGACTTCCGTCGTGGTCTGGCCAACGTTGAGATCGATATGGAGATCGAGATTTTGTCCAACCTGCAGGGTGATGTTTTTGGTTTCATTGGTGGCGAACCCGGGAGCCGAGATGGTGACGCTGTATCCTGGTCCCGGCGTAAGGGCGGGCGCGGTGAAGACGCCCTCGGCATTGGTAGTAAGGGTACGCAGTGTACCCTGCCCTGCACTAGCGATCACGACCTTGGCATTCGGAATTCCAGCTTTCGTCGGGTCCTGAACGACGCCGGAAATTCCAGCCACGCCGGCGGCCTGTGCAAAAGCCAAACCAGTCAAAAAAAGCGAAAGAGATAGAGAAGTGAAAACGCGGTGCATAGCCCTCCCTGACAGCCTGTTACTGAAATTTGGAATGACCGTAGAATAACAGACCTTCTTGACGATTTTGTTACAGGCAGAGGGGCGGCAGGTAAAATTCCGGCGCGAACGGCGAGCTTCGCGTTTTTGACAACGTCCACACGGTTTTGCCAGTAACCGGCCGAAGTTCGAGGGATAGTTGAACACCGACGCCGTCGCGGCGCTGCCACTCGCGATTGTATGATTCGTTACATTAATCGCCTCTTGCCGCAGATTCAGCTTCTGAGAGGTTTGTACACCGGGCCTCTCCGGCTGGCCGCAGTCTCAGCACTGCGCGAACCAGTACCACATGGGATACTGGGGCTTGCAGCCAGTCATGGAGACCCTGCCCCAACGCCTCGCCGCGGTGCGCGAGCGTATCACCCGGGCTGCGGAACAGGCGGGCCGCGATCCCGCGCAGATTCTGCTTCTGGCGGTGACCAAGGTGTTTCCGACCTCCGTGATCCGCGAAGCCTATGAACTCGGGTTGCGCGAATTCGGCGAAAACTACGTGCAGGAGTTCGAAGGCAAGGCGCCGGACGTGCGCGGCTTAGCGGGCGCGCGCTTTCACCTGATCGGGCACCTGCAGTCGAATAAATCGGCCAAAGCGGCAGAGCTATTCGAAGTGATTCAGACGGTCGACGCGCTCAAATTGGCGCGGCGGCTGAATGAGGCGGGCCGGACGCTCGAAGTGATGATCGAGGTGAAGCTTTCGCCGGAACAGGCGAAAAGCGGCGCGGCGCCGGAGCAATTGACGGAACTGATCGGGTCGATACGCGGTTGCGCAAACCTGCGCCTGCTCGGGCTGATGACCATGCCGCCGTGGTCGGATGATCCGGAGGCTTCGCGCCCCTATTTTCGGCGGCTGCGGGAATTGGCGGAGCGGCACGACTTGGCTCAACTCTCGATGGGAATGTCGGGCGATCTGGAAGTCGCGATTGAAGAAGGCTCGACCTGCGTGCGGGTTGGCACGGCGTTATTTGGAAAGCGGACGAAGGTGTGACCATCGGGTCGTATGCGCCGCGGCCGCCTGCGCCGACCGGGGTTGCGGATTACGCCGCGGCTCTCGAGGCGGAATTGCGGCGTTACGGACGAGTGGAGCTCGGGCCCGAACGTTGCGACTCGGCGCTGTATCACATCGGCAACAACCGTCAGCACGCCGAGATCTACCAACGCGCCCTGGAACGGCCTGGAGTGGTGGTGCTGCACGATGCCATCTTGCACCATTTCTTGTTGGGCATGCTGACGCCACCGCAGTACGTGGACGAGTTCACCTACAATTACGGTGCATGGAACCGCGGGTTGGCGGAAACACTTTGGCAGGGCCGCGCTGCCGCGGCTGCCGATGTTCGATACTTCCAGTACCCGATGATGAAGCGGGTTGCGGAGCGGGCCCGGGCAGTGGTGGTGCACAACCCCGCCGCGGCGCGGATGGTGGCCCGCCACGCGCCGAATACGCCGGTTATTGAGATTCCACACCTATTCCAAGCACCCGCCCTACCGGATGCCGGGGAGGTCGCGCACTTCCGGCGGCGTCTCGGTTTTACCGATGATACCTTCGTGTTTGGAGTGTTCGGTTATATTCGCGAATCCAAGCGGCTGATTCAGATTTTGGAATGCTTCACGGAGGTTCGGCGCTCGCATCCGGGGATCGCGCTGCTGATCGCGGGACGGTTCGTCTCCCAGGAATTGGAGCGGGCGGCCGCGGTCTGGCTGGCGGATCCGGGAATCGTCCGGTTGGATTATCTACCGGATCGCGATTTCTGGCTGGCCGCGTGCGCGGTCGATGCCTGCATCAACCTGCGATACCCCTCCGCGGGCGAGACTTCCGGTATTGCGATTCGACTGATGGGCATCGGCAAGCCGGTTTTCCTCACAGATTGCGAGGAGAACGCGCGCTTTCCGGAAGATGCTTGTGTGCGGATCCCGGCCGGCCTGGCAGAGCAAGAATCGCTGCGCTGCCACATGGTTCTGCTACGATCAGGTCCAGGTGTGGACAGGGCGATCGGGCGCCAGGCGGCCGATGCCATCCGGACTCAGCATTCTCTCGAGCGCGTTGCTCGCCTGTATTGGGACACCTTGTGCGAATACCGGTGTTAGCCTCGATGTTCGTCACGGCTCTCATGGCCGTGACGGGATTCCGAATCCTGCACGTTCCGGTGCCCATGCCGGATGGCGTACGGCTTTCGGCCAATGTGTTTCTACCATCGGAACACGGACGAGTGGCGACGATTCTGGTGCGCACGCCTTACGGCAAGGGCATCGATCTGGTTCCCAACTACCAGGCCTTCGTCGATCGCGGCTACGCCGTGGTAGTGCAGGATGTGCGTGGGCGCTACGAATCGGAAGGGGACTTCGAGCAACTCCACCATGAGTCCGAGGACGGCGACACGACCCTGAACTGGATTGCGGAACAACCATGGTCGAACGGCAAGATCGGGATGATCGGCGGGTCGTATCTCGGAATTGTCCAATGGAAGGCGGCGTTGCGCAACAACCCGCATCTGAAGGCAATCTTCCCGGTAGTCTCCGGGGATGACGATTACCGAGATCGATACTATTCGCGGGGTGGCGCGCTGAAGCTAGGGCATCGATTGGAGTGGATGGCGGAAAATCTCAAGCTGCCCGGCTACCACCCGGATTTCAACCGGTTCATCTGGCATCTCCCGCTGCGCACTGCCGACGTTTGGGCGACCGGACAGGTTTCGGAAGCGTACCAGGAAGCGATGAAGCACCCGGCTTACGATTCGTTCTGGCAGGCAATCAGCACAGGGCAACATCTGGACCGGGTCCGCATTCCGGTGTTCGCGGTGGGCGGTTGGTACGACAATTACGTGCAGAGCGACCTGGATGCGTTTGCGGCGCTGCGGAAGACGAGCGGTCTGAATCACATTTTGATCGGTCCATGGCCGCACAACATGTCATCCAAGTTTGAGAACGCGGATTTCGGGCCGAAGTCGTCGGTACCGGTAAGGCGGCTGCAGTTGCAGTGGTTCGATCAGTGGCTAATGGGTAAGGACACGGCCGCAGCATCGATGCCGCCGGTACGAGTGTTCCTGATGGGAGCGAATGAGTGGCTGGAAGCACGGGAATGGCCTCCGGAGGAAGCGCGTCCGAAGGTGCTGTACCTGGACAGCAACGGCCACGCGAATACACTGGACGGGGATGGTCATCTGCGGCAAGGTCTCTCTCCGCGCGAAGCTGAGGACACGTACATGTACGATCCCCGAAATCCGGCCCCGACGCGCGGTGGCGCCGTGTGCTGCAACCCCCGGGTGTTTCCGTGGGGGCCGCGGGATCAACGTCCAGTCGAGCGGCGATCGGATGTGTTGGTGTACACTACACGACCGCTGCGATCGGAGATGGCCGTAGTTGGTCCGGTGAAGGCGATCTTGTACGTAGCGACGAGCGCCCGCGACACCGATTTCACCGTCAAGCTGGTGGACGTATTTCCGGATGGAGAAGCGCGCATCTTGACGGACGGTGTTTCGCGCTTACGTTACCGGAAGTCACTAGAGCGGGCGGAGCTGGCGCGGCCGGGCGAAGTTTACGAGATCGCAGTCGACGCGGGCGTTACCTCGAATATGTTTCTGAGAGGGCATCGCATCCGGGTAGAGATTTCGAGCAGCAATTTCCCGAAATTCGACCGCAATGCCAATACGGGCGGCTCGATCGCGGATGAGACGCGACTCATCACGGCCAACCAGACGATCTACCACGGCGGAACGCGTGCCTCGCGGCTGGAATTGATGGTGCTTTCGCCCCGGAGCCTGGCGCTGGACGTCGCCAACCGGCGCGATTGACTTACCGGCAGACGGCGGGTTAATGTTTCAACTAGAGCCACACGAGACGGCGCGGTAGCCAAGTGGTAAGGCCAAGGTCTGCAAAACCTTTATTCGTCGGTTCGATTCCGACCCGCGCCTCCAACGAAATGCCCCATTTGACAAAGGTTCTGCAGGCTTTTTACGGGTATGCCGAGAGCACGAAGTCGAATGGCGGGTTACGAACCGGGAAAAGTAAAGTTAGCCTTCCGAGCGGACTTTGATGTTCCCGCGGTGAGCGGACCGCGGCATTCGCCCGCATCTCACTCCGGCTTGACCCATTCGCGGTCGGCGTCCTGATACGCGTAGCAGGAATAGCAATAGGCCGGACCCGGCGGCTGGGCCCCTTCTTCCAACTCCTTCGGAAAATCCAAATCCGAGGAACCGCAGAACGGGCAAACAAGCCGGGCGGGATTGGCTGTCGGCGTCATGGAGTCGTTGTGCACCCGTCGAAATTCTAGGGCACCAGGAAGGTTTGCACAATCCTATCGAAACTAAACAAACGGAGTTTCCGGTGTGGGGGCGACGGAGGTGCACCGCCTTTACACCGCCAAGGCTTCGCGTACGGGACGGTGGCTTCGGGTTGGGACGTCGCTGGCGCGGCCAACGCCGATGTTGTCAAGAAAGAGGTAGTCGATGCCCGTACCGAGAAAGGTTTCGATCGCTTCCCGCGGCGTATTCACAATCGGTTGGCCTTTGATATTAAAGCTCGTGTTGAGCACCATCTCTCGTCCGGTTGCCGTCCCGACAGCCTTCAGGAGGGAATGAAACTCCGGGTTGCCCGCGGCTGAAACGGTTTGGACCCGCGCCGATCCGTTGACATGCGTAACGGCGGGAAGTTGGGGACGGAAAGGCTCGCGGACGTTGACGGTCATAATCATGTAGGGAAGTTCCATCCCGGGCGGCATTTCGAACCAATGGTGCGCCTGCTCGAGCGAGACGGCGGGGGCGAACGGACGAAACGCCTCGCGCATTTTGACCATTGCGTTGATCCGGTCGCGCATCTCCGGATGTCCGGGGTCGGCGAGGATGCTCCGATGTCCCAATGCGCGCGGGCCGAATTCCATACGGCCGCGATACCAGCCGATCACCTGACCGGCCGCAATGCGTTGTGCGGCGGCGGCGCAAGTTTCTTCCAAATTGGGAAACCGAACGGTCTCGATCCGCTGACCGAATTCAGCAAGAGCCGCTTCGATTTCCCGCCGATCATACGCGGGACCCAAGAATGGAACGGGGAAGCGGTGATTCGAAACTTCGCCCATTTTGGCAGCTCGATAAAGCGCGGCTCCCAACGCGGCTCCGTCGTCTCCTGCCGCCGGTTGGACGTAGATCTCATCGAACAGGCCGGAATCAAGCAACCGGCCGTTGGCGGTGCAATTGAGGGCCACGCCGCCGGCCATCGCCAGGCGACGCTCACCGGTCGCGGCACCGAAGTGCCCGCAGACATGCAGCATCACGCGATCGAGGCACTCCTGCAAGGCGGCGGCAACGTCGCGGTGGTCATCGGCGATCGGGCTGTCAGGCTTGCGGGAAGCAATCAGATTTTCTTCGAGGAAGCGCCTCGTAGCGGTGTAATTCTCGCGTTCTTCGCGGGTTCGGTTTAAGCGGAGCGCCGGGATGTGAATGGCACCGCCCAAGCCGAGCTGGACGTTTTCTTCGAAAAAGCGGCGATACCGTGCCGGGTCTCCATAGGGCGCGAGCCCCATGATCTTGTACTCATCAGAATTAAAATCAAAACCCAGATGCAGCGTGACCAGCGAGTAGAGGATGCCAATGGAATCAAAGGCAGACAATTCGGCGAGCTTGTTGATCCTGCCCTGGCGGGCATGATACGCCGAGGCGCTGTGAATCTCGCCCATCCCGTCCATGACGATCACCACGCAGTCATCCCAGCCCGAGGTATAGAAGGCGCTTGCCGCATGTGCGAGATGGTGATTGATATGGTGAAGACGCTCGGCAGGAAACTGGGGAAAATGCCGCTTCAACCCGGCCAGCAGCGCCTCCCGCGAATAGACCCGCCGGAACTGTTCGGCGCCGGTTGGGTCAAGGCCATATAAGGCTTCGAAGGGCCGGTAATCGAACGCGTGGACGATGGCGTCGACATCTTGCAAACGGAGCCCGTTCTGATCGAGGCAGGATAGAATGGCCGCGGCAGGAAAGCGCGCGCTGTGCTTCTCGCGATTGAATCGTTCCTCGGCGGCGGCGGCGGCTGGAACGCCGCGGCTCACCAGTGCAGCGGCGGCGTCATGCCCTTGGGAGATGCGGTATTCCCGCTCCTCCAATCCTGGACACACCTGTTTTTTGAATGGAATCGAATTTTCGAATCCGCTGATCCCTATGATGTTCATCCTGAGGCCTTTTTTCGCGAAGTCGCGTCTCCGGCGGCTCGGCAGTTTTTCGATGAGTGGTTACTGCAAGGCGCCGGCACCCGCTATCTGAGCACGTCTGTTCGCAATCAGATTCGCGATCGATGAAATCGAGCGAATATCGTCGAGCTGTAAATCCGAAAGCGCAATGCGGACGCCGAAACCCTCCTCGATGCTCACCAACAACTGCACCAACGTCAGTGAATCGAGCAGCCCTGAGGAGAGCAAGTCTTCCTCGGGCGAACCCACATCGACGAGCAATTGTTCCCGTAGTAAATCCTGGATCTTGGAGGTCGCAGTTGCAAGATCCTGATTCATGGCCTGATCTCCGATTTCTGAAGCAATGATTGCCTTACAGTGAGAACGTTCTTTGGCGGCGTCCGCAACGTCCGTTGCGCAAAGCGAGTTTTCAGCCAGGCGCGATCGACTTTCCCATTGGCATTGCGCGGCATCGTATCGAGCGCCAGCCATCGGGTAGGTATCATATGCCGGGGCAGCGCCTTCGCCAACTTTTTCTTCAGCACCAGGAGCGGGAGATCGGGCGTGTCCGCGGCCACGTATGCACAACAGATCACTTTCTCTCCCTCTTCAGCTCCGTCCACTGCCACCACGGCGGCATCTTGAATTCCTGGAGTCGCGTGAAGGGCCGCTTCAATATCGCCCAGCTCGATCCGATGCCCCCGAACTTTGATCTGCGAATCCGCGCGGCCGAGCAAGTAGACTAAGCCGTCGGACCCGAGGCGTGCCAGATCGCCCGTCATGTAGATCCGGTCGTCTTCTTCTCCGGTGAACGGATTTTTGAGGAAGCATTCGTTGGTCTTGGCCGGATCCTTCCAGTAGCCCGGACTGAGGCCGACTCCCCCGATATACAAGTCCCCGGTCTCACCAGGCGCAGTCTGGCGAAGGTACTTATCTAATATGTAAAGGCTTTCGCCGGCGCACGGCGTCCCAATCGGGATTTCAGCAGTGTCATCGGAGGGGATTGCGGTCACGTGATGAAAACTGCTGGCGATGGTCGCTTCCGTTGGGCCGTAAAGGTTCACGAAATCGACGTGCGGGAGGCGTCTCATCCAATAGATGAGTGCCGGAGCCGGGAATTTCTCACCGCACCAGAGTAAACGGCGGAGCTTGGGGAAATCGTTTGACCGCACGAGATCGTTCTTCGCAAGAGGCAGCACGGCCGATGGCGCCGAAAACCACTGGGTCAACTGCGCGTCACGAATGAACTCCGCGAGTTGGGCGGGAAGCAGGTTCAGTTCCGGCGGCACCAGATGAATCTGGGCGCCCACGGCCAAGGTCCCATAGATATCGAAAGTGGAGAGATCGAAATGAAGAGGCGGATGCCCGGAAATCCGGTCGTCCGAACCCAGGCCAAAATGGGATACCGCCCATTCCACGAAATGAGTGACGTTGGAGTGAGTAATGACCACTCCCTTCGGCGCCCCGGTCGATCCCGAGGTGAACAGAATATGCGCGCCGTCGGCCGGGTCGTTCTGCGATTCGACGGTCGTGTCCTCGAACGACTCGAGATCGCTTGCCCGAAAGGCCGTGTGGACCGGAGAAGGCAACTCTGCTCCGCCATCGAGCCACCCCAGCCGGGGGATTGCCGGCAGGCGTCTGCCTTTTACGATCTCCTCAACCAGTTGGGCAGTGGATCTTTCGGCCAAAATGATTCGGCACTCACACGCCTCGAGGATCCGCTCGATGCGTGCCGCCGGGCTGCGTGTGTCGATCGGCACGTACAAGCAATCCGCTTTGAGCGCGGCGAACATGGCCGTGATTGCCCTGGCTGATTTTGGAACCATCAGGGCGATGCGGTCTCCTCGGACGCATCCGGCGTGCTTCAGCGCGCGAGCGAGGCGGTTGCTGGCTCGCTCGACAGCGCCGTACGTCGACGAGATACCACGATCCACAATGGCCACTGCGTCGGGCCGGAGCTGCGACTGAGTGACGAGCCAATTCTGAAGGAGTTGTTTCACTGGAGAACGCCCCGCTGGGCGAATTGGAAAACCGCACCGATGTGCTGAAGCTCTTCTTGCTCCGGTGGAATGTCCAAAATGAAAGTCAAGTAGCCGAGATTCATATAGCGAGCCAACTCACCTGCCACCTGTTCATAGCTGCCGACCAGATACGGGCAGTTGGTCTGATAATTTTCAAAGGGCCGAAGCCAGTAGGTTTCCGGTTTGGCGGCGCGGCTGCCAATATCCGCCAGACGATGGTGCCACTCCGAATCGGAGATCTTGGTGGCCAGTTGCCGCGTGAGCTGGCCTTTGCGATCCTCGGGAAACCGCTTGAGCGCAACCTGCCAGGCGTCTTCGTCGCGCTCGCGCGCGATAATGCCGATCCGGATGCCGGAGCGGGCTTCTGCGCTGGGACCATGCTCAGCCCTGGCGCGATCGGGCGGCTCCGGGTAGCGAACCGGGATGGCTCCCATCTGCCGCGCTGCGGCCAGCCCTGCATCGGAGGACCCGGACGCCAGAATCCCAGGGCGGAGTTCGGGAGGAACCAACGGGCGCAGACTGAGGTTCTTCACCGAATAAAAACGTCCTTCGAACGTGAGGGGTAAGGGGTTTTCGACCAATGCGCGAATTATTTGCGTGTACTCCACCAGCCGCTCATAACGGGCGTCGTGGGGCGTAGTATCGTTGAGGGCGGCCAGATCGTTCTTGAATCCGCCGGCGACCATGTTCAAGAAGACCCGGCGGCGCTGCAGGAACGCCAGGCTGGACACCATCTTCGCCACCGAGTACGGGTGCATATAGACCGGCTGGACCGCGACCAACGGACACAATGCGCTGGTGCTCTCGATGATTATCTGGGCCACGAGCCAGGGGTCGACGGCTGAATTGTCGGTGTAAACGAGAATACCCGTGCAACCTGCTGCTTCGCTCCACTGCGCGACCTGCGCCACTCGTTGTTGATAATTCTCAGGTGTCGCCGAAGACCATGGGCACGTCGAGAACAATTGAATCCTGGTGTCGCTTCGAACTGCCGTCCGCGCAAGCACGCCTGTGCTCATACAGCGTCCAAGATTGCACTCCGGTTGCCAGATTTCGTTTAGATAAACACGAACCGCCGGATGTTGCGGATAGCCCGGTTCGAAACATCGAGGGCTTCGCGCCACCTGTCGGTTGGTAAGAAATGCCGTTCCATTTAACGGAATAAACCTGCTTCGAAAGATGTCCGTCGGGTTGCGCTAAGTACCTTGTGGATCTGGCGATTGCGAGTACCCACCCAAACCGTCGGGCTGGATCTTGACGTGCTTTAAAGGCCAGTCAGATGGACCTCGTTACAATGATCCCGCGAGAGGCGGGAATCTAGATGATTCCTACCGCGGCGAACGCTCCGGCCAGCAGAGCCCGCTCACTTCAACCCATCCTCAGAGAAGCCAGCTTTGACGATTACGAGGAAATCGTCGCTCTCCAGTTCCGCAACGGCCTCAGCGCGAGATCGCGGTCGCGCTGGGCTTCGCTATGGATCGACAACCCGTCTTTCCAAAGAGCCCCGGAGTCATTGCCTCTCGGCTGGGTGCTTGAGTCTCCGGAGCGCCGGATCGTGGGATACCTGGGAAACCTGCCGCTCGCCTACCGTTTTCGCGGACGTGACGTGCGTGCGGCAACTCCTCATTCGTGGGCCGTCGATTCGGATAACCGGCGCTATTCGATATGGTTGCTCGACCGGTTTCTGAGTCAAAAACAGGTTGAGCTTCTGGTGTTCGCCACGGTCAATCCGGCGTCCGAACCGGTTTATCGAGCGTTAGGTTGTTCCCGAACTCCGTCCGGGATCTGGGACAGATCGGGATTCTGGGTAACTCGCCACCATGAATTTGCACGGGCGGCGCTTCGGTCGCAGTCCCCTCGGATTCCGCAAGGGTTCGCCGTTGCGGTTGCTGCAGCGTTGGCGGTCGGCGGGCTATCCGTGAATTCGTGGCATCGGTCGGCGCCATCGGTTGATTTTGAGTTCAGGTCGACGTTCGACGTCCGGTTCGATGCCTTTTGGGAACAGCTCCAGCGGGAAAACGGAAACGCGTTGCTGGCCGTTCGAGATCAAGCCACACTCGAGTGGCACTTCGGGCACTCACTCGGACGGCAGAAAACCTGGGTATTGACGGCCTGCAAAGACCGCCGCCTGGTTGCCTACGCTATTTTCGATCGATGGGATCTTGCGAAGCTGAAGCTGAAACGATTGCGGCTGGTGGATTTTCAATGCCTCGCCGGATTCGATGACCTGATCGAACCGATGATCTCGCAGATGCTGCTACTGTGTCGGCGCGAAGGGATTGCGATCGCCGAGAACGTTGGCTGCTGGTTAGCATTCGCAGGCCGGCGTGGGGCTCGCGCGCCGTATCATCGAAAAATGAAGTCGTGGATCTTCTACTACAAGGCATGCAGCCGGGAGTTGTCAGCGGCATTGGCCGAGCCGGGAGCCTGGCGGCCTACGTCGTTCGATGGCGATGCGAGCCTTTAGCCGGGGGAACTTCGGCCATCACTGCGCACCGCGGCACCAGATCACCAGTTCCGTTCTATCGGGATTTTGACGTTTGATGGCAACGCCACCAAAGAGTTTCAGGAGTTGTTCAATCTGTCCGTCGGTCATTCCTCCGCTGACCAGCCGTACGGCGCGGCCGGACTGATCAGCCGGCCGCCGTTTCGCGCGTTTGCCTGAGATGGTGAGCAACTGCAGGGGATTTCGATTGAGGATCATCCGGGCTTCCTGACGGACCGGGCCGCCATTTGAGTAGTGGCGATCGGGGGACTTCTTTCTCGGCCACATCCGAATCGAATAAACGGCGAAGACAGGATTTTCTTTGAGGCCGATTAAATTCTTGGTAAAATAGCTACTTAAGTCTCGCGAGGAGTCATCTTGGCCGATCAAACACCCCCTCAAGGTCCACCCGTTCCCCCCGGCGGCGGACAGCCGCCTTTGCCGGGAATGGCGGGCGGCGGCGGAGATAACCGCAACCTGCTGCCGATCAACATCGAAGACGAGATGCGCCGCTCGTATCTCGATTACGCCATGAGCGTGATCGTGGGGAGGGCGCTGCCGGACATTCGTGACGGGCTCAAGCCGGTACACCGTCGGATCCTGCACGGAATGAACGAGCTCGGCCTGGCGCCCAACCGGCCCACGCGGAAGTGCGCCAAGATCACCGGCGATGTGATGGGCAAATACCACCCGCACGGCAACGCTCCGATTTACGATGCCTTGGTGCGCATGGCCCAGCCCTTCGCGATGCGATATCCGTTGGTCGATGGGCAGGGCAACTTCGGTTCGATCGACGGCGATCCACCTGCGGCCGAGAGATACACCGAAGCGCGTCTCTCCCGGATCGCCACGGCTCTGCTGGAGGACATCGACAAAGAGACGGTCGACTTCCGGCCGAACTACGACGAGACGGAGAGCGAGCCCGAGGTCCTACCGACCCGAGTTCCTAACCTGTTGGTCAACGGATCGGCCGGTATCGCGGTGGGCATGGCCACCAATATCCCGCCGCACAATTTGAAGGAGACGGTGGATGCGGCCATTCATTTGATCCAGCATCCCAACGCTACGCTCGCCAAGATCTTGGAGTTCGTGCCCGGCCCGGATTTCCCCACCGGTGGCTTCATCCTCGGCAGACAGGGAATCATCGACGCGTACACGAAAGGCCGCGGCCAACTTCGCCTGCGCGCCAAGGCGGCCATCGAGCGCACCGGCAAGGATCGCGAGCAGATCGTGGTCACTGAAATCCCCTACCAGGTGAACAAGTCGAAGCTCATCGAGCACATGGCTTCGCTGGTGAACGAGAAGAAGGTCGAGGGCATCGGTGAGATCCGCGACGAGAGCGATCGCGAAGGGATGCGCATTGTCATCGAGCTCAAGCGCGGCGAGCAGTCCGAGGTTGTCCTCAACAACCTTTATAAGCACACTCAGCTTCAGATCGGCTTCGGCGTGATCATGTTGTCGATTGTCAACGGCCAGCCGCGCGAACTTGGCTTGCTCGACATGCTCAAGTACTTCATTGAGCATCGTGTCGACGTCGTACGGCGGCGGACCGAGTACGAACTGCGGAAGGCCCGCGAGCGCGAGCACCTTTTACTGGGCTTCCAGAAGGCCCTGCAAAATCTCGACGAAGTCATCAGGCTGATTCGTGCGGCGAAACAGCCGAGGGAGGCCCGCGATTCGCTCATCGCGAGTTTCCAGTTCACGGAAAAACAGGCTCAGGCCATCATCGAACTGCAGTTGCAGCGCCTGACCGGGATGGAGCAGCAGAAGATCCTGGATGAGCTGGCCGACATTCAGCGCCGTATTGCGGAATATCTCGAAATCCTCGGTTCCGATAAAGTCTTACGCGACCTGATCATCAAGGAGTTGAAGGAAGTTCAGAAAGACTTTGGCGACGATCGCCGCACCCAGATTGTGGAAGACCCGGGCGATATCAAGCTGGAAGACCTGGTGCAGGTCGAAGATGTCGCCATCACGGTGACCCGCGGCGGATACCTAAAACGCACGTCGGTCGACACCTATCGGCGGCAGTCGCGCGGCGGCAAGGGACGGATTGGCATGGGCACGCGCGCCGAAGACGTCGTAGAGCACCTTCTGGTCGCGTCCACCCACAGCTATCTGCTGATCTTTACCAGCCGAGGCCGCGTCTATTGGCTGAAGGCGTACGAGATTCCGGATGCGAGCACAACGGGTAAAGGCAAACACATTTCGAATCTGATCAACCTGCAGAACGACGAAACCGTGAAGGCATTCCTGGCGGTGAAGGATTTCGTCCCCGACCAGTTCATCGTCATGGTGACCAAGCACGGCGTTATCAAGAAATCGGAGCTGACCGAGTTCGACAATCCCATGGCGCGGGGCATTATCGCGGTTTCCCTCGACGAAGGCGACGAACTGATCGGCGCCAGGATCACGCACGGAAACAACTACATCTTCCTCGGTTCACGCGAGGGCCAAGCCATCCGCTTCCAGGAAGACCAGGTCCGGGCGATGGGCCGGCAGGCGCGCGGCGTTCGCGCCATGGATCTTTCCGACGACGATTACCTGATCGGCATGGAGGTGGTCGAGAAAGAAGGGCTGATCCTCTCCATCGCCGAAAATGGCTATGGCAAACGTACCGAACTGGAGGAATACCGATTGACCGCCCGCGGAGGCAAAGGCGTGATCAATATGAAGACCACCACCAAGACCGGAAAGGTGGTGGCGATTCTGTCGGTGAAGGAAGAATCGGATCTCGTCATCGTCAGCCAGAACGGCAAAATCATTCGTATCGAATCTTCCGATATCCGGCAAGCCGGCCGCTCCACGCAGGGTGTGCGTCTGGTAAGCCTGGAGGAGGGCGACCTAGTCGCGGCCGCATCGGTGATCCCCGAAGCGGAGAACGGCAACGGCCAGGAGAACCTGCCCGTACAGTAGGCGAGGGTGAATTTGCAAGAGAAGGAAGCAGCGCTATTCGAGTTACTGCGGCCGATGGGCCACGCCATCGTGGCTTTTTCGGGCGGCACGGATTCGGCGTACCTGGCTTGGGCGGCGCATCGTGTTCTGGGGAGCGGCGCCTTGGCGGTCACCGCGAATTCCGCTTCCCTGCCCGAATCCCATAAGCGGGATGCCGAATCCTTTGTTGCGCGTCTGGGCATCCCGCACGAGTACATCGACACGCTGGAATTCGACAACCCTGCATACACGCAAAACAATCCCGACCGTTGCTTCCATTGCAAGGATGAGCTATTCACACGGCTTGCCGAACTCGGCCGGGCGCGTGGATACGAGCATATTCTGTACGGCGTGAACGTCGATGACCTCGGCGATTACCGGCCGGGACAAAATGCCGCCAAGAAGCACCGAGTGGCGGCGCCGCTCGCCGATGCCGGTCTGACCAAAGCCGAGATTCGGGAGCTGTCGCGGCGGGCGGGCTTGCCTACGTGGGATCGCCCGGCCTCGGCCTGCCTCAGTTCGCGAATTCCGTACGGCACCCCTGTCACGATCGAAAACGTGAAGATCGTAGAAAACGGCGAAGAGCAGATTAAAGCGCTAGGTTTCCGCCAATTCCGCGTCCGCTTCAACGGCCCGACCGTGCGTATCGAAATCGCTCCCGACGAAATGGCGCGGGCTCTGACGGTCGAAATGGCTCGGCACTTCACCGCGATTTTCAAACCGCTCGGATTTCAGTACGTCACTCTCGACCTCGAAGGCTACCGGCAAGGTTCGCTGAACGAAGTGCTGGCGTTGCCGAAGCGGTAATCGCGGACGCAATCAGATATCCTGAGATCGACATCGTGCTGGCCGGTCTCTATCGTTTGCTGCCGCCGGAAGGCGCCCAAATCCTACTGGTCCTCTTCCTCTCTTTCCTGACGGGGCTGGAGCGGGAAGAGCACAAGACCGGTTTCCAGTATTCCTTCGGAGGCGTACGCACGTTCCCGCTCATCGGGCTGATCGCGTATGCTGTGTCGTTCCTGGCGGGCGGGCAGATCCTTCCTATCATTCTCGGCTTTGCTGTCGTCGCGGCATTCCTGATGCTGTCCTATCGGCACAAGGTCGAGGCCTCCGGTTCAGCCGGCATTACCTCCGAAATGTCCGCTTTGGCTACCTATGTGGCCGCGGCGCTGGTCTATCGCGAGCAGTTCTGGATCGCGACCACCATCACGGTAGCCAGCATGCTTCTGCTCGAACTCAAGGCCACTCTGGAAGGTCTAACCAAAAGGGTTCCGCCGGAAGAGATCCTCACCTTCACGAAGTTTCTGCTTCTTACCGCCGTCATCCTGCCGGTGCTTCCGAATCGTGAGTTCACGTCGTTCCAGATCAATCCAGCCAAGGTGTGGCTGGTCGTTGTCGCCGTCAGCACTGTCTCGTATGCGAGTTACGTCATTCAAAGGCTGACTAAAGGCCAGGGAGGCGTGCTCTTGGCGGCCTTGCTCGGAGGCGCCTATTCCTCCACCGTCACTACAGTCGTTTTGGCCAGGCGGGCCGCCCGTGAGAACCGGCCGCATCTTTTCGCGGGCGGGACATTGATTGCTTCGGGCGTAATGTACCTGCGGCTGGCTGGGCTTGTTACCCTATTCAACGCGAATCTCAGCGCGACGTTGGCGCTGCCGTTCGCGGCGCTGGCCGGAGCGGCGTTGATCCTTGGATGGCTGTGGACACGCGTACCGGATGCCAGCACTGGCCCCGTCGCTCGCGAGTTCGAGCCGAAAAATCCGCTGGAAATGCGAGCAGCGCTGTTGTTCGCCGTCCTCTTTGTCGCCATGCTGGTGGCCACTCACCTGGTGGTGACCTATCTCGGAAAAGCCGGAGTCTATTCGCTCGCAGCTCTCATGGGCGTCAGCGATGTCGACCCGTTCATCATGGGAATGACGCAGGCCGGCGGGACCACCACAGCGTTGACTGTCGCCGCCTCGGCAATCCTGATCGCGGCGGCCAGCAACAACCTCGTGAAGGGGATCTACGCGTATTTCATGTCCGACCGGAAGACTGGAGTCCAAAGCTGCGCTTTGATGACCGCGCTGGCACTGGCCGGCCTGGCTCCCCTCATGTGGCTGGCACGGTAGACGCGCTATTTGGCGCCTTGGGCTGCCTCCTGGGCGCGAGCGCCGCTAAGGATGTCTTTGAGAGCGTAATTGCCCTCATGACAGGCGTACTCCAGAAACTGATACTTGTCGTCCCGCTTCAGCGGAATCAGGATCGTCCACGGCCGCGTCCAGCTCTTTGGATCGTCGATGGTCGCCTGGTAGTTGAGGGTGTCGTCATCCACAGGCGTCAGCCGCTCGACGAGCCGAAGCGCGTCGCTGTTGCGTCCACCTTCGCCGTTATAGGCAACTCCGTTGGATCCGATACTGGTCTTGTTGGTGAAGTTTGTGGTCTCGATCACCAGGGTATTGCCTTCCCAGTGGCCGCGCGAATCGCCCATGTACATGTGAATGTCGGAGCCCACATGGGGGCGTCCGTCGAGCGGAATCACACGTGTCTCATGGATCATCTCATTGCGGATGACCACATACCCCGGAGCCTGCAAAATCTGATTGCCGTTGTTGTACACCACCGGAATGATGGAGCCGGTCACGCCTCTGGTGATGCAGCGGTAGTACAAATTGACGTCTTCGTAGGAGTTGGCGACGCCATGCCACTCGGCGGGCGTCTTCGCTTGAATCGCTTTCGCTTCGGGCGTCATCGCCGGCAGGCGGCCGTCCGGGGGATCGATCACCAGAGAAGCCTGCCGGGTGGGCGTGCCGCGTTCCGTCCAGTATGATGGAGGCCCGATGCCGATGCGCTGATCCGCGGGAGCGAATTCCTGCGCATCGGCGGCTGACGCCTGCTTGGCCTGCGCGACGCGCTTTGCGAATTCGTCGTCCGTGAGCTCATTGCGCTCGCCCATATTCTTCGGCCGTTGCATAGGGACGCCCATGTTGCCGGGCCAGTTCCCCTGCAAATCGGGATCGCCCCAGGGAGTCTTCGGAGCCGCCCATTTCTTGGCGGTCTGCGGCTTAGCCGGGGGCGCCTGTGCCGTCAATAGCATCGGCGCCAACAGTCCTGCGACTCGCACGAATCGGTACAACATCACTCCATACCTCTTCCGCTCACTTCTTCTTGTATTGTCCGTATAGAAGTTCCTCGGCGAATTCCACGCATTTGAACTCGAGCAATTGCACGTTTTTTTCGACTCTGCGATAGAGCGGCATGCTGATCTTCCAAGGCCGGCTGAACACAGACGGATCTTCGATTGTGGCCTCATATTGCAGGTGATCGCGGTCCGTGCGCGTGTAGCGTTCGACCACGTGCAGCTTGTCGCTGGCAAAATCTCCGGCCCGGTCAAACCAGGCCAGTCCGTTTAGCCCCGTCACGTCCACAACCAGGGTATCCCCCTCCCAATGGCCGTTGTTGGTCCCCATCCAGGTGTCGGAGCCGGCTTCCACAGGCTTGCCCATGTTGACGAAACGGTTGGCACTGGCAAATTCGTAAACGAACAGAATGCCTTTGGGAGACTGGACGATCTGAAAGGGATAAGGCATGTAGTTCGCGCGCGGAATGCCAGGCATGTAGCACTTCGCCTCGGGATCGTTCGTCCGGCGATTGGCGAAGTTGCTTTTCTTTTTCTCGAGAGCCGCCGGAACGTAGGGAATCGTGCCACCTTCCACCACTCCCTGGCCGGCCGGTTCGGCGCCGATTGCGCCGGTTTCCCACATCGGTGCCGCTTGCGGCGAGTGGTCCTGCAAATCCCAATTCGCCGTGTTGAGCGCTTCCCAAACGCCGCTCAGATCGGCGTGCCCATCGCCACCGCGCGGCGCCCGGTAGCCCTGCGCCTGCGTTAATGGTGCGGCAAGCCAAAGCAGCGCGATACCGGCGGTCAAACTGATAGACGAAAAACGCATCAAATGATTTCTCCCAACCCTCTGAAGGAATAGTGCGATACTGGCTTCGATGCTACATAACGGCGAATGCGACTGTCAAGGCAGACACCCAAGTTGGCTAACGGCCCGTGAAACCCCTTGACGGGCTGTGGCCGAAGGGATTATAAGATAAATAGGTCCCAATAAACTGGAAGGGTCACTCGATTGGTGGTCAGGCCCGCGGGCCTGGCGAGACCCGATGAGCCCGGGTCGGAAGGTGAGGCTCATCACGGGAAGCGGGCCCTGAGTGCAAGCGGGTCCCGGGTGATTCCAAACGGTTTGTTGGGACCTTTTTTGCTATTGCAGATAGCGAGCGAGGTCCCGCGACTCCCGCCTTCCAAACTCTCAAACACTCGACCGATATTCGCCGACACACTCACTGGTTTGTTTGGCGCGCCCCGCGCCTTCCTTGCCCGCGACTGGAGGCCCAGCCGCTTACCGGGCCGTCGGGCCAGCCAGTCTGCATTCCGTGCAGCATCGGTACCGCTTCCTGGGCGCTGACGGGGGATCCCAGCGCGATTCGGGAAACGTTGGCAGCGTTTGTCACCGCGCCGGCCGGCTCAGTCGCGTAGATGAAGTAATTGAATTGATCCACTGTGCAGGCTTGGCGCTCAAAGTGGCGCACTTGAAGCCAATCGCGGTAACAAACGGGTGATTCCTCGGGACTAATTCTTCCGAGGATTCCAAGTGCCGTCTCGGCGCAAGTGTAAGGGCTCGTTGATGACCCGTCAGCGGATATCCGGATCGCCATATGCTATATGTGAAATCGGCAATCAAGGAGAGGCCAGCGTGTGTCGAATCGAGTCTCTGTTCTTCGCTCCGCCCTGCAGCGCAAACAGGCAGTCGTCGTTCCCGGATGCCACGACGCTCTCAGTGCCAAAATCATCGAACAAGCCGGATTCGAAGCCGTCCAGATCAGCGGGTTCGGCGTCGCCGGAAGCCTGCTCGCAAAGCCTGACGTCGGTCTGATGGATATGAAAGACATCCTCGACATCACCGGCCACATCACTCGCGCGGTCAAAATTCCGGTCATGGCCGATATCGATACCGGCGGTGGAAACGCCATCAATGCAGCCGCCATTACTGAGCAACTCATCGGGATGGGCGTCGCCGGCGTGAACATCGAGGATCAGGTCTTCCCCAAGCGGTGTGGCCACATGGAAGGCAAACAGGTGGCCGACGCGGAAGAGATGGTCGGAAAGGTCCGTGCCATGGCTGACGTGCGACGCCGCCTCCAGCAGGACATCGTCATCAACGCCCGCACCGATTCGTACGCGGTTTACGGCCTCACCGACGCCATCGAGCGCGCCAACCTCTACTTGAAAGCCGGCGCCGACCTCGCGTTTATCGATGGCATCCGCACTCGCGGCGATATCGAACGCGCCGTCCGTGAAGTGCGCGGCCTGCTATCGGTCAACCTCATGGACGCGGTGACGGGTGTCCGCACCGAACTCATTCCCATTCCGGAGTTGGCCGCGCTGGGCGTTGCACGGGTCAGTATCCCGGTAGCTTCAATTCTCGCGATGCACCGCGCCCTCACAGATTTCTTCGCCGCGCTTCGCGCTTCAGCCACAGGCATCCTTGCCGGGCAGACGCAGCGTGTCACCAGTTTCGTTGATTACACCGCGTTTGTCGGCTTGCCCGAGTATCACGCCATGGAGCGTGAGTATCTCCCAGTGCTGGCCGGCGTCGGTCGATAGCGCAAGGAGGAAGCCATGGGCATGACGCTAGCGGAGAAGATTCTGGCTCGGGCGGCCGGGCACGACCAAGTGGAGCCCGATCAGGTTGTCGTCGCTCGCGTCGACCTTGCGATGAGCCACGAGAATGCGGATCTGGTACGCAAGAGCTTTCTCGAGATCGCCGTCCGCCGCGTCTGGGATCCCACCAAAATCGTCATCATCTTCGATCACCGGATTCCCGCTGAATCCGAACGCACGGCGGCGACGCACAAAGCCGTCCGGGAGTTCGTCGCCGCGCAGGGCATTCCGCATTTTTATGATGTGGGGCGTGGCGGCATTTGCCACCAGGTGATGCCCGAGAACGGTCACGTGCGGCCCGGGATGCTGGTGGTCGGCACCGATTCCCATACCACCACTCACGGCGCCTTCGGCGCATTTGCCACCGGCATCGGCGCAACGGAGATGGCCGGTGTGTGGGCCGAAGGCTCGCTATGGTTCAAGGTCCCTGCCACGATCCGCATTCAGGTAGACGGCCGGTTGGCGCCGTGGATTAGCGCCAAGGATCTCATCCTCTACATCATCGGCAAACTGGGGGCGGACGGCGCCGATTATCGCTCTGTTGAGTTCGATGGTCCCGTGATCCGCCACATGACTGTCGCTTCCCGTATGGTGCTCACTAATCTCGCCATGGAGATGGGAGCCAAAGTCGCCTTCACTCCGGTCGACGAAGTACTTCTGGACTACTTACGGCCGGTCGCTCCGCAAAAGATCGCCGTGATCGCGCCCGATCGCGATGCGCTCTACGAGCGCCACGTCACCATCGATGCTGCTCAAGAGCTACGCGAGCCCCAGATCGCCTGTCCCCACTCCGTGGATCACGTCCGCCCGCTTTCAGAACTCGGAGATGTGACGATCGATCAGGCTGTCCTAGGCTCCTGCACCAATGGCCGGCTGGAGGATCTGGAAATCGCCGCCCGCGTGCTTGCCGGTCACACGGTGTGCGAGCACACCCGCCTGATCGTGATCCCCGCCTCTCAGCAGATCTATCGGGAAGCACTGCATCTGGGCTATTTGGAGACCCTGGTCGCGGCCGGCGCGATCATCAACCCTCCGGGCTGCGGCCCGTGCGTGGGCGTCCATCAAGGAATTTTGGCGGCGGGCGAAACCTGCGTTTCCTCGACAAACCGCAACTTCGTCGGCCGCATGGGCAGCAAGGATTCGCGCGTCTATCTGGCCAGCCCGGCGGTCGTCGCCGCTTCGGCCATCACCGGCAGGCTTTCGCATCCGGCCGCGATCGTCCAGGAGGAGCCATGTTTGATGGAAGCTTAAAGCTGCGCGGTTGTATTCGGGCGGTGCTAGGTGACCACATCGATACCGACATCATCTATCCCGGCCGCTTTCTGAATATCACCGATCGTGAGAAAACCGCCGAGCACCTGTTCGAGTTGAGTTATCCCGACATGCGCGTTCTTCTCAAGCCGGGAGATTTTATTGTGGCTGGGAAAAATTTCGGCTGCGGCTCCAGCCGAGAGCAGGCGGCCGCCGCTCTCAAATTCGCAGGCGTCGGAGCGGTAATCGCCGCATCCTTCGGACGGATCTTTTTTCGGAATGCCATCAACCTGGGCCTGCCGGCCGTGGTTGCGCCGCAGGCTAGCGTCCTGTGTGCCGACGGCGATGAACTGGAAATCGAGTTGTGCCGCGGCCAGATTCGGAACGTCACGCGCGATTGCGCTATCGCAGCGGCGCCGCTCGACCCCCGTTGCGTAGATCTGCTTGCCGCCGGCGGGTTAATTCCGTACTTAAAACGCAAACACGCCGCGTAGAGAAGGAGGTTCTTATGCGACCCTATCGAATCGCCTGGCTCCCCGGCGACGGCATCGGACCCGAGGTCTCCGCCGCCGCCCGTGTCGTCCTGGAGTCTGCCGGACTTCAGGCTGAATATCTGCAGGGGGACATCGGCTGGGACTTCTGGTGCCGGGAAGGCGATGCCCTGCCCCAGCGCACCCTGGACCTGTTGCGGGCCACCGATTGCGCCTTCTTCGGCGCGATTACCTCGAAACCGGCCGGCGACGCGGCGTGCGAGCTCGCACCCGAGCTCCGAACTCGCGAACTAACTTATCGCAGCCCCATCGTTCGCATGCGGCAGCTGTTAGACCTGTACGTCTGCCTGCGTCCCTGTCGCGCCTTCTTCGGCAATCGGCTCAATTATCGCGAGAACATCGATCTGGTCATCTTTCGCGAGAACACCGAAGGTATGTATTCCGGCGTCGAGTTCCCCCGCGTGCCGGAACGCTTTCTCGATGAGCCTGGGATGCAGTCGATTCCCGCCGATGCCGCCATCTCCATTCGCAGCGTCACACCTGCCGCCTCCCGCCGCATCGTGGACGCTGCGTTTCAATATGCCCTCCGCCACGGCCGCCGCAAGGTCACGGCCGTCCATAAAGCGAACGTCTTGCGCGCCACCTGCGGTGCCTTCCTCGAATCCGCACGCGAGGTCGCCGCGCATTATCCCGAGATTCAGTTCGAGACCGCCAACATCGATGCCATCTGCATGTGGCTCTTGAAAAACCCACTCGATTACGACGTCCTGGTCACCACCAATCTGTTCGGCGATATCCTGTCCGATCTCTGCGCTCAACTGGTCGGGGGTATGGGTTTCGCCTACAGCGGCAATCTCGGGGAAACTTACGCCGTGTTCGAACCCACGCATGGTTCAGCCCCGAAATACGCGGGGCAGGATAAAGTCAATCCGCTGGCTTCGATTTTAGCCGCCTCAATGATGAGTCAGTGGCTCGGCCAGGCCGAGATTGCCCGCCGCATCGAGAAGGCGGTGGCCGGCGTGATTGAGGACGGCCGCATCCGGACCTACGATATGGGAGGAACCGCGGGTACTCGGGAGATGGCGGAAGCGGTTTGCGACGCTCTCCGCCGCACCAAAGCCGTAACACCGCATCGCTCCTCAAGCCCCGAAGACCATCGCGCGACCGAAGAGCAGATCAGCATGCGGGCTGCGCTTCCGCAGCGGATCGATTCGCACGGCTCAAAAATCGAAGAACTCGCCGGAACCGGCGTGCACGACTCAAAAGGTGGATAACGTCTAAGCCGCTATCGGCTTCAGACTCTTGCCCAACTGTCTCAGCGCGCGCCGCGCGCCTTGCTTTCCGCTCTTATACAGAGCCGCGGCGTTCGCGTTGACTTCGCTTCTAAGGTCCTTCGCGTATGATTCTGCCTTGAAGCGAATCATCCGCCGGGTCTTGTCACCCGATTGCGGTGCAATCAACAGAGCCACCCCCGCTCCTACGGCCGCCGCAAGCAAAGCGATACTAAAAGTCTTCATGAGTTCAGGCTCCCTGCCTGTATTGTAAGCGAGCGCGGAGAAAGGTGCTTTCCGTTATGTACTCTAGCTGACGAAAAAAAGACCCTGATGTTGTTGAAAAACGCCACCTTGACTTCCAGTGCAAACAAGCTCACAGTGAAACTGCGCTGAGTGGCGCAGTCATGATTTATGTGTGTCCGCTCCTTTCAGTCAGCCCCGCCAAGGAGGACCATATGGCGCTGCGTCAACTCCTCGTTGACGCGCCGTGGCTGATCCGCGAATCCCACTCGATCCGGTCCGCTGTCATGGTGCTTGAAGAATGCCGCATCCCGGTGCTTGTGTGCAGCCGCGATTTGCACCCCGGAACCTGGAAGGATCTCGTGCAGAACATGGCTGTGCTTCCGAGCCCTCCCCATGTCATTGTGTCGTGCCAGCAGGCGGACGAAGATCTTTGGATCGAAGTCCTCAGTGCCGGCGCCTACGATGTCCTCGCGAAACCCTTCAATCCCTCGGAATTGAAGCGCACTTTATTTGAAGCCGCGCAACAGTGGCACGAGCGCTACGACCATGCGCCGCTCACCATGGCTGCCGCCGTCTGACCAATCGCATCCAAGGGTCGGCCAACTCAATCGGATGGCGCGTTGTACCCGAGCCGCCAGTGAGCTCTCAACTTCGGCAGACCGCGTGGCGGATTCAGTTTCACCATGATCCGGTGATACCGTCCGTCACGCACCGGATCATGCGGTGAATAGCCCAGCACATACCGGTTTCGCAGCTCGATCGCAATCTTCTCCGCGATGTCGCGCAAATCAGCCGCGCCCGCCTGATACATGTGTGCGCCGGTCATTTCGGCGATCCGGTTCATCAGCCCTAACCCGTACCACTCGTCTGCGCCCTGATAGCCCCCAGGCATGGCCACGGTATAGATCAGAACATCGGACTCCTGTACGACATTCTTGATTTCGGTTCCCGTATACCGGCTGTTATTTTCGCCGCCGTCTGAGATCAGCACCAGCGCTTTCTTCGACTTCTTCGATTTCTGGATTTCGTGAATCGCCAGATAGAGGGCATCGATCAAGGCAGTCGATCCTCCGCTCTTGGTCATCAGAATTTCTGTGCGGATCGTCCCGGTGTCCGACGTCAACGGTATCGCCAGCCGCGGGGCCGTATCGAATTCAACCAGGAAGAACTCATCCTCCGGGTTCGCCAGCTTCAAAAACTCCGCCGCCGCGCGCCGTCCGCCTGCCAAGGCGTTCCGCATGCTGCCGCTGGTGTCGAACACGAACCCGAGAGCGATCGGCTCGTCTTCGGTGGAAAATGACGTGATGGTTTGCGGCCGGTTCTCGTCATAAATCTGGAAATTTTCCTTCTCCAGTCCGGTGATCGGATGGTTCAACTCATCGTTGACCGTCACCGGCACCAGCACCAGGTTCGTGTCCACCCGCAGATTGGCCGACGGCATCGCCGGCTCGGCGGATCCGCGCTTCGATCGCGGACGGCCGGAGACCTGCCCGTAGGCAAGAAGCGCCAGGCTAGTGGCCATGATTAGGCCCGCGATCCCGCGGCAAGACATCGCGAGCTTATTCTAACAACACCGACTTTCTGCGGCCAGTTGCGACGCGAAACGCGTTGTATCATCTAAATCACATGGAATACCGACAGCTTGGAAAATCCGGCCTCCAGGTCCCTGTGCTTTCATACGGGACCGGCACCTTCGGTGGACGCGGCGACCTGTTCCGCGCCTGGGGTACAACCGATGTGAGCGAAGCGCGCCGACTCGTGGATATCTGCCTCGAGGCCGGCGTCAACCTGTTTGATACGGCCGATGTCTACTCCGCCGGTGCCTCCGAGGAAATCCTGGGGCAAGCCATCAAGGGTCGCCGCGATCAAGTGATCCTCGCCACCAAGGCGTTTTTCAGGATGGGAGATAGCCCCAATGACGGCGGCATGTCCCGCCATCATCTCATCCGAGCGTGTGAAGCCAGCCTGAAACGGCTCGGCACCGATTACATCGATCTCTACCAGATGCATGGTTTCGATGCTGTCACACCCATGGAGGAAGCGCTCCGCGCGCTCGATGATCTCGTGGCCGCGGGCAAAGTGCGATATCTGGGCGCATCTAATTTCTCCGGATGGCACCTGATGAAATCGCTCGCCGTGAGCGACCGGTATGGCTGGTCGCGGTACGTGGCGCACCAGGTCTACTACTCCCTGGTCGGACGCGAATACGAATGGGAACTCATGCCGCTCGGATTCGACCAAGGTGTTGGAGCGTTGATCTGGAGCCCACTTGGCTGGGGTCGGCTCACCGGAAGAGTCCGCCGCAACCAGCCCTTGCCTACCGATAGCCGTCTTCCGGCCACCGCTCAGTTTGGTCCGCCCGTTGATGAAGAACTGCTACACAACGTGGTCGACGTGCTAGACGCACTCGCCCAGGAAACGGGTAAGACTATTCCTCAGATCGCATTGAACTGGCTGATGCAGCGCCCCACCGTTTCATCCGTCATCATCGGGGCTCGCAACGAACAGCAACTGCGCGACAACCTGGGCGCGGCCGGCTGGAGCCTCACACCGGATCAGATGAACCATTTGGATGCCGTGAGCCGGATCACGCCGGTCTACCCCTACTGGCACCAACGCCAGACCGCCGCCGACCGCAACCCGCCGCTGATTGCGGAACCAATTCGTCGCGCCGCCGGCAGCGAATAGCTTCAGCCCGCGCTCGATTTGCTTTCGATGCGCGACCTAGGAATCTTCCGGTAGCTCTTGGCCAGACTGCAGAGCAGGTTGAATTTCAGGATGTACCAGAGGGCCGCAACACCGTCCTTCAGCCCGATCTTCTTGCCTTGTTCGTAAGTGCGCCCATGATACGAAATGGGCACTTCGTAGATCACGCACCCGAGTTTGGCCACTTTGGCGGTCACCTCGATCTCGAAACCGAATCCTGAGCTTGTGATGACCATGTTGCGGATAATGTCGCCGCGAAATGCCTTGTAACCCGTTTCCACATCGGTCATGTTCACGTTTGTGAACAGGTTCGATAAAAACGTCAGCCCGCGATTGGCCATGTAGTGATAAAAATAGAGCACGCGAGCGGCCTTGCGTACCAGGAACCGCGAGCCATAAACGACATCGGCGCGGCCTGCCAGGATCGGAGCAATCACCTCATCGATCTCGGCCGGATCGTATTCCTGGTCGGCATCCTGAATGATGACGATCTCGCCTTCCGTTCGGGTAAACCCTGTTTTCAGCGCTTCTGTCTTGCCGCCGTTCACACGGTGGTGAATCACTTTGATCTGCGTGAACTCCCGCGCCAGTTCGTCCGCGATGGCGCCGGTCTGGTCGCTCGAGCAATCGTCAACGACGACAATTTCCCGGACATTTTCGAGCGTGAGCAGCCGCCGCACGACCGCTTCAAGCGTGGCTTCCTCGTTGTAAGCCGGAACCACCACCGAGAGAGGCTTGCCGGACGGCACGCCACAAGTTT
>Ga0335079_10001274_pt1 | contig 28848 bp, 25 predicted proteins | sample Lox_Sample_33_FD_206719 | JGI IMG/M metagenome (GOLD analysis project Ga0335079, IMG submission 206719) | Soil microbial communities from Loxahatchee National Wildlife Refuge, Florida, United States - Lox_Sample_3.3 | ecosystem: Environmental > Terrestrial > Soil > Wetlands | place: USA...
AGACGGGCATTTCCCGGCTATCTGCGGTTGCGCTCGCCGACAGCGCTACTTTACTATTCTTGGTGCTACGACACCTGTGGTGGCCAACGGTGACATCTCAGGCTCCGCGCGGAATCAGGCGCTGCGACGATGCCGCGACGACATGAGTGAATATTGCACTGAGTATTGCGCACCGGCGTTGTATTGCGCACCGGCGTTCCGCGAGTCGGGTCGCGGCGCAATCGTATAGATATCTAGCCGGACCCCCGTAGTGCCGCCGTGAATGCGGGCGGGATTCAGAAAGGGAAAGTCACGATGACAGAAAGCGCGGTGACGGCGAGCGCAGCGGCATGGCCGGGTCGGCGCGCCGCGGCGCGGGCGGCAAGCCGGGAGGCTCCCGACACGCGGCGGTGGCTACAGCTCGGGCTGGCCGCGATCTGGCTGCTCGACGCGGTGCTGCAGTACCAGCCCTTCATGTTCACCACGGGTTTCAGCCAGATGCTCGGGGCGTCCGCCAAGGGCAACCCCGCTGTGGTCGCGAGCCCGATCAGCTGGGACGCCCGTCTCGTCGGGCACCACCTGGCGGTGATCAACGCCGCGTTCGCGACCATCCAGCTGCTAATAGGCCTCGGGATCGCCTGGCGCCCGACCGTCAAGGCCGCGCTGGCCGCTTCGATCGTGTGGTCGCTTGGGGTTTGGTGGTTCGGGGAGGGACTTGGCGGCGTGCTGGCCGGAACGGCGAGCCCGGTCACCGGCGCCCCAGGCGCGGTGATCATTTACGCGATGCTCGCGGTCCTGCTATGGCCTTCCGGCCGCGGTGACCGGTCATCGTTCGTGGCCGGCCGGCCGCTCGGCGCCACACCCGCGCGCATGCTCTGGCTGGTGCTGTGGGGCAGCCTCGCCTACTTCGCGGTCCAGGCCGCCAACCGGACATCGCAGGGCCTGCACGACATGCTCGCTGGCATGGCGTCCGGGGAGCCCGGCTGGGTCGCATCGATCGACCGGGGCGCCGCGTCGCTGCTCGCCCACCGGGGCGTGCAGGCCTCGGTCGTCCTCGCGGTCATGCTCGCCGTCATCGCGGTCGGCGTATTCCTGCCGGCACCGGCCGCCCGCGCCGCGGTGGCGGCGGCCATCGTGGGGGCCGTATTGATCTGGATCGCCGAGGATTTCGGCGGTATCTTCACCGGCTCAGCCACCGACATCAACTCCGGCCTATTGCTCGCCCTGCTCGCGGCAGCCTACTGGCCGGCCAGCGGGCTCAGGCCTGCGTCAGCTGCCGGTCCGTCCGGGGACCCGGCTGGGCGGGCCGAACCAGCGGGCGCAGCGTGACGCACGTTTCCGCGTCTTCAAGGGATACGGGTAGCTGTGCCGCAAAGAAAGCACGACGTCGGGCAGTTTGACCGCACAGCAGAATTCCCGCCCGTGGACCACGAAAGGGATGAAGAAATGGCAGGTCCTTCCTGGCTCGCGGACACGTTCGCGGCGATAATGATCGTGGTGGCCGGCTACTGCGCCAGCCGGCTCGTCCTTTCACGGCTGTGGCGGCGGCAGACCGAGATCGACGGCGACGGCATGCACGTCGTCATGGGCGTGGCGATGGCCGGGATGCTCGTCGCGCGGCTGAACCCTCTGCCCGCGCCGGTTTGGGAGGCGGGGTTCGCCGTCACCGCGGCGTGGTTCGGGTCGCAGGCCTTCCGCGCCTACCGCGGCCAGGCCATCAGCGCGCGGTGGTGCCCCCATCCCGTGCCGCACCTCGTCGAGAGCGCCGCCATGCTCTACATGTTCCTCGCCGTGTCCGCCACCAGGTCCGGCGGCCCGGGGGGCGGCATGGCCGGCATGGGAACGTCCTCCGGCAGCGTCGCGCGATTCCCTGCCCTCGGCCTCGCCCTGGCGCTGTTCATGATCGGGTATGTCGTCTGGACCGCCGACCGGATCACACCCCTGACGGCGGCCAGGCCCGCCATCCCAGCAGCGGTGAGCGCCGCAAGCGCCACCCAAGAGCCGGCCGCCCGCTTCGCGCCCCTTACCGCCACGGGCGCCCAGGCCACCGCGAGCACCCGGGCCGCCGCGGACACGGGCCCGGCGCCCAGCCCGGCGCCTGCCCCCGGGCGCCGCGCAGGGCCCGGCCCGTTCCTCGCACCCCGCTGCCTGGCCTGCTGCAGGATCGCCATGGGTGTCACCATGGGCTACCTGCTGATCACCATGCTGTAGGCCGACTCCCAGGAGCGTGTCCCGAACGGCTGCGCGGACGCCCGACAGCAACCCAGCACGTCCAACATCAGCGGAGGACCAGCGCTGCCAGCAAGCTATCCTAGCCTGCCATCTCATAACCGGCGGTCTCGATCGCGGCCCGCAGCGCCGCATCGTCCGGCAACGCCTCGGCCGCGATCCGGACTTCACCGGACGCAACGTCGACGTCAACCTCGGTCACGCCCGGCAGCCTGCTGATCTCCGCGCGCACCGCCGTAGCGCAATGCTCGCAAGTCATCCCCGCGACCATGACAGAGTTAACATCCACGCCGTTGATCCTAGCGGTAGCCAGGCCATCGCTGTCAGGGCGCTCCGCCCCGGCGGCCGTGCTCCATGGCACGCGCCGCGGGCACGTTACGAAACGCCTGCGAACAGGTCTCGCCCAGGTCTGCGCGCAGCCGTGCGTGCCACCTCCGGCCTCGCTGCGCCTCTGCCCTGCCTGGCTAAAGTATGGCCGCTGGTGATTGTGCGTACTGCTGGAGGGCCGGGTGGCCCGATCTCGCCGGATGCCGCGCCGCGTGAGCCGTTCGGTATCTTTACCGGCCGCACGTATTTGATCCCGAACGGCTGCCACAGGCTGTCGCCCCCACGACCCCCAGTCACCAGCCCTTCAGGCATCAGCCCGGCTGCCGGCCAGATCATCTCTGGCACGGTGGGCTGCCCCTGCGTTACCTGCTCGCTGGCGCCGGGCCTGGTTCGTGGGTGATCGAGAGCCTCAGCCTCGCAGTCCGGCGATCGGCAAGCCAGAAGAACCAACACGACTCTGACGCCTGCTGGCAGCACCAGCCACGCAACGGGCCGCCGCAGCACTCCCTGCGGACATCCTCAAGGCGCTGCCGGCCGCAACCTAGCCGCCGCCCAGTGACGGCAGAACCCACGGACAAACGACGGAATCTGGCACGGGACAACCGGCCGCAAGGCACTGGCTACCTCCCGGCGGCCGGCCTGTCCTGCTGCCAGGAATAATGCGAGCCGTGCCTGCCGACCGTGATTGCTTCAGCTGCGTCCGCAATGCCCGGCGGGATCTGCCACCACGGGAGCAAGTGCATATCGGCCCGAGGTGGCGGGTCGCCCACGCGTTCGGGACGTCGCTGCCCGGCTGGCTCGTCGTCCTGCCCCGCCGTCACCTGATCGCGCTAGACGAACTGACGGCCGGTGAAGCGGCCGACCTCGGGCCGCTGCTTAGCGCCGTGACGGGCGCGCTGCGGGAGGTTGTCGGGTGCACCAAGACGTACGTCGCCCTCTTCGCCGAGGCAGCAGGCTTCCAGCACCTTCACATCCACGTCGTGCCCCGGCAGCCCGGCCTGGACGCAGACCTGCGCGGCCCGCGCATCTTCGGGCTGCTCGGCGGTGACCCCGCCGGCCACGTTCCCGAGCAGGTCATGGACCAGATCGCGATCAGGCTCGCGCGGGCCCTGCACTTAAGTTCGCCGACCCGGCCAGAATGAGCGCTGATGCCGCTCCCCGGGTGTCGTGCGAGTGCATCGAAGTCACTCGCGAGGCGGGCTCAGGAGCGGGCGGACCAGCAGGTGATCAGGCAGCTGGTGCAAGAGGGTGAGCGGGCTGATCAGCGAGCGGCCCGGGCACAGGCCGCCAACCGCACGCCTTTATTAGCCGGAGGAATCGAGCACCCGAGCGGGCTTGGCGCTGCGAATTCGACCCGGGGCGCCGCGTGCCGCGCACCGCTCATACAGGTCATCCACGCCGGTGACACCGATATAGGCGGCTGTCGTGGCGTTGATGCCAGGGCTCGCCGACCGGACCAGCGCGAGCCCCACTGTGGCGGCGCAGCAGCAGGCCCATCCCCGGCTCGTCGACTTCGACCTCGAACCCGAGCACGTCACGCAAGAATGCGGCGGCGGGCGCCAGTTCGCCCACTTCCAGATTCGGCCGACAGCTCAAGAACTCGGTCACCGCCGCATACTAGCCGCCGTGCGAGCGCTGCGCTGGCACGGAGATGACCGCACTCATGGCTGATCCCCGCGCGCCGTATACCTGGCACCGCGTATGCGCCGGCATTTGAGGGGCTGGGCGTCGAGTGCGGGCATCGCACCCTGGTGGTCATCCGCAAGGGCGTCATCACCGCTCACGATCCGCCGCTCTGTGGGCCGGCCTTGGTTTGTCGGTATGCCGTCACCATCACGCCGAACAGGTCCATCCGTGCGCCAAGCCACCTGGGGTACACGGCTGGTCGTTTCGCTGTCGTACTGATGAGTGAACCGTAGCCTCGGCCTCGGAAGGCCTGCGTGCGATCCTAGTCGGCGGCCGGCTGCTGTTCGCCGGGGAGCACACCCAGAGCAGCCGGCTCGTCTACGCCGACGGCGTGATGGCCAGCGGCATCCGCGAAGCAAAACGACTGGTCGGCAAAGCCCGCATTCAGCTCAGGCCCTCTTGATCCTCATGAGGAGCATCAGCTTCCCCGCCCAGCCAGTCGGGTCGAATAACCGATCCAGAAGGCCCACCACGCCACGGGAAATCCGGTCGCCGACATGGTCGCCGTCTTGGCGCGTCATGGCGCGTCGTACTCGTCGTGGCGGCGCCACCACATGCTGGTCTCGTTGCGGCCGAGCGGGGCGCGGTCGAGCCACTGGTACATGCCCCACACGGCGTCGAGCCCGCGCTCGTAGGCCGAGTAGGTGTGGTACGCGACGCCGTCCTCGAGCGCGAACGCGCTTATCCCGGGACGGGCACCCGGCGGTGTAGTCGGGCGCGAACATGAAGTGGTAGACGAGAAGCTGCGAGCGCCCTCGGAACAGGTGGGCGAGCGACGCTGGCCCTCGTCGGTGTCGAACCGGTAATCCTTGTCGATCCGGACCCAGGGCAGCTCCTGGCGCTGCCGGGCCAGTTCGTCGGTGCGCCGCGTCAGCGCTTTTTCGGCCTGAAGCAGCTCCAGCCGGGCGGCCAGCCATTCTTCACGTGTCCCGGTCTTGTGACTGGTCATTGGTTCCCTACAGCGGCACGGCGCGCACCCCGCGGGCGTGAGCGCGCCTGAGCACGGCCGGGGCGGCGCCCGGCAGCATCATCGCCGCCATCATCGCCACCCACACGGCGATAAAGGCCCCGAACGAGCCGAGCTGGGCCCTGGTCCCCATGTCCATCCCGTTCATCTGCCAGACCGCAATGACCCAGCACGCGGCGGCCAGCCCGAGCGTCCCCGCCAGCGCGGCTGCCGTCGCGGCTGTCATGGTGCGCGTCACGACCGCAGGCAGCGCAGGGACTTCGGTGTCGCGGCTGCTGGTAACGCCGCGTTCCGCGGCTCGACCTTCATCATCGCCTCCATGATCAGCCATTGTGTTCTCGGGTTCGCGGGGTGGGTTTGGCGGCCCTGCGGGCAGGCCGACCGGGTGGTCCCTCAAACACCCGGTCGAGGTGGTCGGTCAGTGCGCCGAGCGCGCTGTCCCAGTCGCGGGCCAGCGCGGCCAGGAACTGCTGCGCCACCTGCATCGGCGCCGAGCGCAGCCGGTAGCGCACCCGGCGCCGCTCCCCCGGCTCGGCCTGCACCAGCCCGGCCCCGGCCAGCAGGGCCAGGTGCTTGGCGATCGCCAGCCGCGTGATCGGCAGATGATCGGCCAGGTCCGTGGCCGTGGCCGGGCCCCCGGCGGCCAGCGCGGCCAGGATGGCGCGCCGGGTCGGGTCGGCCAACGCGGCGAAGACCTGCTCGGCGACCGCCTCGATGTCAGGCGGCATCGAGGTAGTCGGCCAGCTCGCCCAGCTCCCTGGCCCAGCCCTCGGTGTTGCCGTCGTAGGTCTTGCGGTGGGCGTCCTCCGGCAGCTGGGCGAAACCGCTCTCGACCACCCTTAGCCGCGTGCCCGCACCGGCCGGCTCGAGCGTGAACTCGACGTAGGTACGGCGCGGGTCGTCCGCGGGCAGCCCGTAGATCTGCCAGGTGAACCCGAACACCGAGGGCTCCTCCACCCGTTCGACGCGCATGTCGGCCGTATGCCCGCTGGCCCACCTCATCCGGGCCGACCCGCCGGGGCGCAGGTCGATCGTGGCCTCGTTGCCGAACCGGGCACTCAGGCCCTCGGCCGTGGTGAGCGCGGCGCACACCTTGCCGGGCGGGTGAGCGATCTCCAGAGTCCGCTCGATGCGATCAGGAAAAGCCATGACGCCCTCCAGCAAGTAGCAACCGAACGGCTGCCATAGTATAGCAATCGTTCGGTTGCGTAAAGAGCGTGCCCTGGGGCCGTCGGCTCGGGACTGGCCGACGATCTCGTCGCGCTGCTGATAGCCCATTCCCCCGGCGGCAACAGGAGGCCGGCGAAATCGCGGCCAAGCCTCGGTGAGGCTGCACTCAACTCGGGGCGGGATCACCGGGTGCGCGTCGCGGTGCAACTGGCCGTCATCTCCCAGAGCCCGCAGCGTTTGGGCGCGCATTTCACGCCGATGCCCAGCGCGCGCCGCAGCTCAGGCGTACCCGCTGTCGGTGCACAGCGACCAAAGGACCGCCGCGGAAGACGACTGGCGCTTACACATGCAGGTGCACGAAGCCGCCGATCTGCGCGCGGTGGTGCGCCGTTGGGTGAGCCATGGATGTCGGCGGAGCGGAGCGTTTTGCGCGTTTGTTGGCTACCTTCGTGCTCGATGCTCTGGATGTCTTTAGCGCTTGTTGCCTGTGGGGGTGCCCGCTCGGGTCTCGCGTAGTGCCGTGGCTTCGGCCCAGCGACGGGCCAAGCCCGCCGGTTCTCGGGCTCGACAGCGGACCGCCGCTGGATGCTCACCAGCGCCTCATCACGGCACTGACGCCAAGCCGGCCTCTTGGCGCCGCCGCGCGATGGCCGGCGGGGCCCGGCCGGCGGCCGCTACCCGCAGCTGGTGTTCGCCGCCGGGTTCTAGCACTTCGATCAGCCAGCCGGCTGCCAGAGGTGGAACGTCGCGCCCTGGTCGTCGACGCACTCGGCGATTAGCCCGTACGGCCTGCGCTCGGGCTCGTCCGCGTGGCCGCCGGCCGTCCGGACCCGCTCGACCGCGGCCCCGATGTCGTCGACGCAGTAGGACAGCCGCACCTCGGGCTCGGCGGCCTGCGACGACCAGATGCCCAGCGGCGGCCTGGTCTGCTCGGTGCGCCACGTGCCGGGGTGACCGGAGGAGAACGGCACCCGCAGCACGGCCTCGTAAAACTCCTTGGCCCGGTGCGCGTCCGGCGCCACCATCGTCACGTTCGCGACGTCGCCCTGGCGCAGCGCGGTGGCCCGGGCCGGCCGCCGCAGCAGCATCCAGCGGTGCCCGAACGGGTCGACGATCACCGAGCCGCGGCCGTAGGGCTGGTCGGCCGGCTCCCGCTCCACCGAGGCGCCGCTGCGCCGGGCCCGCTCGGTACTCGCGTCGACGTCGTCGACCTCTAGGTGGAGGGTGTGGCTGAACGTGACGGGGGAGTCAGGCGCGCGCACGGGCACGTCGGGCCAGAGGCCGGAAGCTTCGGCGAACATCAGCACCGCGTCGCCGATGCCGGCCTCGGCGTGGCCGATCGTGCCGTCCGCGTTGACGTGCGGCTCGCCGCGGCGCTGCGCGCCGAACACCTCGACGTACCAGTCCATCGCGCGCCGGGCGTCGGACACCACGATGTAGGGGGTCAGCGCCGGAGGCCGGGCGGGCTCGCGCTCGACCCGGGTCGCTACGGTCTGGGACATGGTTCCTCCTGGGGATGCGAAGACCTCCCGGGCCAGCCGCATCCGCAGCCGCCCGGCGAACTCGAGGCCGGGATCGACAGGCCTGACGGGCTCGCGCGGAGCCTCGAACGGATCCGTCATCGCGAGCCCTCCCCTCCCTCGTAGATCCGGCGGAACGCGGCGCGGGCCCGCACCAGCAGCGCCCCGGTCGCGTGCGGGGTGCGGTCCAGGTGCCGGGCCACCTCGGGCACCGGCAGCCCGTCGAGGTAGCGCAGCGTGAGCGCGGCCCGCTGGTGCGCGCCGAGCCGGCCGAGCACCTCACGGGCACGGATCCGGCCGACGACCGTCTCCCATGGGTCCTCGACGCGCGCCGGGTCGCCGTCCAGCAGGCGCAATCCGCGCTGCTCCCGCTCGACCCGCCGCCAGTGGTCGGCCAGCTTGTGCCGGGCAACCCCGATCAGCCACGGGATCGACGGATCGGGCCCGGCCGGCTTGCGGACGCGTGCACCAGGTCCGGCCGGAGGCGGCCAGGAACGACTCGGCCGTAAGGTCCTCGGCCAGGCCGGTATCGCCGCGGCGGGCCAGCAGGTAGCCGTAGACGTACGGCAACGCATCGTCGTACAGCCTCAGCAGCCCGAACGCCGGGTCCGGCCGCACCCGCGGGTCCGTCACACCCTCATCGTCGTCCGGGCGGCCGACCAGGGCAACCGGTTTGTGCACGCGCACGCCCGCGCCGGGCACGTGATGGCCGCAGGCGAGAATGGTCAGGGTTCCTCCCCGACCGCGTACTTGTAGGACCCGGCGATGGTGCACAGTCGCCGGCTGACGGTGGCCGGGCGCGGCCCCTGGCTTCCAGCTCCCGGGCAAAACTTTCGATGTCGGCCCGGCGGACCGCGAACAGGGGGAGGGACCGGGTACGGCACCAGCTGGTGAACTGGCGCAGATCCAGGGCATACGCCTCGCGCGTCAGCCCACGGTATCCGGCCAGGAACCCGGCGAGGGCGAGCCGTTCGGCATGGGTGCGGCAATCACGAGCCAGGGCCGGGCTTCAGCGCGCTGGCCGAGGCCTGGCGGATCCCTCCCACGCCGCTCATCAGTGCTCGCTTCCACGGGACGACACCCTCGATCTCTGTCTCCAGCGAGAAGCTCAGCACCGTCCTGATCACTACGATCAGCCCGAGAACCAGGACGTTGTCCAGGGTGGGTGCGACAGCGACCGTACGGACGAGGTCGGCCGCCACGAGGATTTCCAGTCCGAGCAGCAGTGTCCCGCCGATAGCCGTGCGCAGCGCCAGATAGCCCTTGGAGGGCTGGCCCGACCGCCGCCACGCCAGCACCGCCAGCACGAACGCCCAGACGAAGCCGACGACCAAGACCGCTGCGCCCAGTCCCTCGAAGCCCTGGGCGAAGTGGTCCATCACCCTGGTGAACGTCTCGGCCGACGGCTGGGCAGAAGACGCGGCGAGGATCATCTCAGCGTTCCCAGCATGCCGCCCCTCAGCCGGCCCAGCGCGCCGTCGGCTCTGTCCTATCCGCTGCGCCGTTTCGGCCCACCTGCACAAGCGGACGCGCCCAGGGCGGGACTGCCAGGCCAAGGATGACCGCGCCTTCGGAGCGGGCCGGCCCGCCACGACGTCCCACTGCGGTGCTCAACGGAACTCACGGTCTCCTTCCGCAATGGGCCCGCGCACGCGGACGGCTGCGATCAGCGACTGCCGCGCACTCAAGACCCGCCCCCCGGGGCGTCGCGCCGACGACGCGCCGACTCCGGCCGGACGTGCTGTGGTGCCTTCGGCCCCGGCAAGCTCTGGCCTAACGGCAGCGTGCGCGACGCTGCCGTGAGCCGGCATCACCCTGGGCGGGTGAGGGCACATCGGCCGCACGTGGAGGCGCTGCCGCGTCGCCGGACTGGCCCGTTGTGAGGCACCTGATGCCTGGCGTGTCTTGTTCCGGATCCGCGAGTACGTCAAGGGTAGGTCGTGTTCTACCCCCTTATCGGCGCGATCCGCGGCCTGGTCGTCCTAATCGTCGTTCAGGTGGACGCGTCCGTGACGGTCCCGGTTGGCTGGCGGTGAATCCCGTCAACGCGAGGACGCTGCCGGCCCACCATCGTCGGCGCCACGGCCGGCCTGACCGGGTTCCTCGTGACAGTGAGCGTCATGGCGATCCAGATAGCCACGAGCACGTTTCCCGCCCGTTACATGCGCGTCTGGTAAACTGGGACCAGATGTTCAAGTGTGGTCGCGGTTCTGGCTGGGGACGCTGACCCACTCGTGCTCGCTGCTTCGCAGGCTGAACTCCAACCACGTGCCCGATATCGCGGCGAGTTCGGGTGGAAGCCTCATTCGCCGCGTTCACTCGTGCGGCGCCGCGCGGCAAGCTGGCGGGCGAGTTCGGTGCTGACCGGAGTCTTGCCAATGCCGCTCGGGCCGTCAATCGCGGCGAACAGGCCCCGCTGTGCGCTCATGCCGTCTGGCCTCGTTGGTGCTGTTCGCGTGGCAGCTCGACCAGGCGGCGGCGGATCTCGGCTACGTTCGCCTGGCCGAACTGGATGTTGACCGAGAAGTTGAACTCATCCCGTCCGCGCATGGCCTCGTTCAGGCCGCCCTCGGTCAGGTCGACAGCCGTGTAGTCGAGGAGTTGCCGGGTAGTCGAGGAGTTGCCGGGCGTCGTAGTGGCCCGTGGCAATGAGCCGGTGCCACTCCGGTGTGCCGGGACAGGGACGGAACTCGAAAACGCTGGCCCGGAACCGCCCAGGACAGCTGCCGGTGATGTCCCACAGCTCGTAAACGTGCCGCACTGTGGCGTCCAGCTCGTCGAAGCCACATAACCGAGGAACAGGTCGTCCACGAACCGGAATGTGGTGACGCCGCGGGAATGCGCCAGTTCGGCCATCTCGTCGATGATGCCGGCGGGCTCACGCGTGTGGATGGTGATGTCCGGGTTGGCGCTGACTGCCGCACCGCATCGTCGCCGCGTGGCGCGAGCCCGGTGCGGTGCATGATCTGCGCGCAGATGCCGGCCCATTCTGTGTTGGACAGCATCCGGTCACCTGGGACGGCGGGACCGCGCAATGCCTTGACTGGCTTTCCTCAGCCGGCGCCCGCGGATTCGTCGGCCCGGGTTACCGCGGGGTGCCGCCTGCGGGGCAGACGCTGGTGCCGCCCGGGGCGGCATTCCATGTCGGCAGGGCCGGGTAACGTCGGGATGAGGCCGAGGGAAGGACGGAACGCCATGTGCGGTCGGTACGTATCGGTGTCTCGCGCCCAGGAGCTGCGGGAGCACTACCGGGTCACCGGCTCCGGTGACGGTACGGAGCTGGCGCCGTCGCACAACGTCGCCCCGACCAGCAAGGTCTACGCCGTCATGGAGCGCGGCCATACGGACGGGGCCGGGGTGGAGCGGCAGGTGCGCGCCGTGCGGTGGGGTCTGGTGCCGGCGTGGTGGAAACCGGGCATCGACCCCAAGACCGGGAAGCAGAAGACCATGCCGTCGCTGCATAACGCCCGGGCCGATAGGGTGGCTGCCGCTCCGTCGTGGCGCGGCCCGTTCGCCAAACGCCGGGCGGTCATCCCCGCCGCCGGCTATTACGAATGGCTGCCTGCCGATGATGCCGGCGGGAAGCCGTTTAAGCAGCCGTACTACATCCACCCGGCCGGCGGGCTGCTGTCGTTCGCCGGGCTGTACGAGCTGTGGCCAGACCCCGCCAAGGACGAGGACGACCCGGACCGATGGCTGTGGTCGGCCGCGATCATCACCCACCACGCCACCTGGCTGGCAGGGGTGATGAACGACCGCACCCCGGTGATCCTGCCCGCGGACCGGATCGACGCCTGGCTCGACCCGGGACTCACCGACAATGACGTCGCACTGAAACTCATCAGCAGGATCGCCTGCGAGCCGCTTCAGGCCCGGGCCGTCTCCACCGCGGTCAACAAAACCGGGCGCGGCGGTTCCCGAGGGCCCGAGCTGATCGAGCCCATTGGCGAGCACCGCGACCAGCCCCTGCAGCTGGTCCCAGCCTGACGGCCGCGCCTGGCCGGCTCCAGGCGCCTACGGCGGCCGCGACGCTGGGCGCAGGCCGACGGGACCAACGGGTCGGTGGCGAACCGCAGGGGTGCGGCTACGCAGCTGCCCGGTGTCATAGTCGCGGCTGCCGATCGGCGACCTCGGCCACCGGAATACAGCAGCGACCTCCAGGACGGCCATCCTGACCCCTTCGCCCGGGCTGCACGCCGCCCACGCGCCGGGTTCACCGGTACCACCCTGGCCAAGGCGGGCCGGAAGCCGGACGAGCTGCGCCCGTCATCACTGAGAGATCTCTACCCATACGCGCCGGGCTGCCAGCGAGCGCGGAAGGGGCTAACCATGGGACAGCCGGTTGTCGCACTTCGAGATCATCGGTAAAGATCCAGCGAAGCTGCGGGGCTACTTCGGCGAATCGTTCGGATGGGAGTTCGACACGCCGTTCGCGCGACTGGCCAACTGGCCTTTGACCCTCGCTCTTCGGCTCAGTAGCGTCAATACCGGCTACAGATGCCGGGGCTTGCAAGGTGATCAGGGGCTCAAGTGGGTGAAGAGTTTGACGTTGTCGTGGTGGGCGGACGGTGCGCCGGCTCGCCGCTGGCGACGTTGTTAGCGCGCGCGGGGCTATCGGTTGCGCTGGTGGAGCAGGCGACGTTCCCGCGAGACACGCTGTCGACGCACATCTTCGAGTCCGCAGCGCTGGCGTTCCTTAACCGGCTTGGCGTTTTGAGCGCCTTGCGGGCCACCGGGGCACCGATCATCAACCAAGTTGACATCCGGCAGGAGGGGTTCCGGGCGCTGGTGCCAGCACCGCAGCGGCCCGGGGATGTCGGAGGAGGGATGTCGATACGCCGGCTGCTGCTGGACCCGATTCTGGCGGAGGCGGCCGTGGAGGCAGGCGCTGAGGTCCGGATGGGCACGGAGGTGACCGCGCTGGTCAGGGACCGCGGCCGGGTGACAGGCGTGCGCGTCGCCCACAATGGGTCAGAGCACGCGCTGGAGGCGAGGCTCGTTGTGGGCGCCGACGGCCGCAACTCGACAGTCGCCAGGCTCGCGAGGTCGCGCAAGTACAACCTGACTCCGAACGAGCGGTTTATCTACTGGTCGTTCTTCGAGGGCGCAGATCCGGGACCTGAGCCAACCGTGATCTTCCATCGCTGGTCAGGCAACCTCGTGATCGCCATACCGGCGGACAGCGGGCTGTATCAGGTGCTCGCGCTGCCCGAGCTCAGCGAGCTGCCGCGCTTTCGGCAGAGCCTCGAGGAAAGCTACTTGGAATATGTCCGCCGCTGCGCCCTGGTGGCTCGCGCACTGTCGGACGCACGGCGGGTCGGCAAGCTGTTCGGGAAGCTCCGCTGGGAGGGGTTCTTCCGCGAGGCCACGGGGCCGGGGTGGGTACTCGTTGGCGACGCCGGCCATTTCAAGGACCCATCTCCAGGCCAAGGCATTCAAGACGCGTTTCGGCAGGTCGAGTTCCTGGCGTCGGCGATCCTCGGCGCAATCAACAGGTCGCCGTCGGCGCTGGACGAGGCGCTCGCGGGCTGGGCGCGCTGGCGCGACGACGACGCCGACGAGCACTATTGGCTCGCCGCCGACTTCGGCAAGGCTGGCTTGGCGCCTGCGGTGCTCCCGGAGATCGCACAGCGTCTGTATGAGCAGGGCAAGCTGGGCTCGTTCATAGACCTGTTCAACCACCGCTCCGCGCCCTCGAAGGTGCTGACGCCTCCACGGTTGCTGGCCGCGACAGCCCGCTTGCTGGCGCGTGGCGGACGCGACCGGCGAGAGTTGCTGGGCGAGGTGGGCGCCCTCATCGGCGAGGACATCCGGCGAAAGCGCCTTGCCCGGCGTCCGCATTATGTCCCGCTCGAGGCGTCGGCGGACGCCGGGCCGACAGAGATCGAAGACGCGATGTCGGCGCTGTGAGGTGAACATGCTGTGGGGCCCGATTACTCGATCTGCCCTGGCCTGGGCAGTCTTGTCGGCTGGGATCATCGCTGAGTGATCTTCTCGGTGGTCTACCTGCTCGCATGCCGTCTGCTCGCCTGTCTGATGGTGCTGGCCTGGCGTGAGGCGTCCAAGGATGCCGAACTGCTGGTGCTCCAGCACGAGAACGCGGTGCTGCGCCGCCAGATCGGCCGGGTCCGCTACCAACCGGCCGACCGGCTGTGGCTTTCGGCACTGTCCCGGCTGATCCCCCGGCGCCGGCTGGGCGAGGTGTTCACGGTGACCCCGGCAGCACTGCTCGCCTGGCACCGGCGACAAAGTCGGCCCGCCGTAAAGCAGCAGCTGACGTGCTCCGCCAGATTCTGCGTGTCCTGCGCCGCCGCTGAGGGCGGGCTGGCGACGAGCCGCATGATGAGCAGACATCGCAAAGCTCGTCCGGCACGGACGACTGTCTGCCCAGGTGGCAGGCGAGCGGTACTGGGCTCAGGGTGGTGCGCTAGCGGGGCGCACGCCATCTCCCACAAGATCAGCTCTCGTTCGGGTACCTGTGGGTCATGGATACATATGCTGAGGATCTCCTGGCCGACATGGCCGCGCTGGTTGGCGGCGTGAAGTTTAGTCAAGGTGGCCGTGCGGGCAGCAGCAACCTGATCAGCGAAGCGCTGCTGAGGATCCACGGTAGCGCCATTTCGTGAGCGGTCACCCACACGTTTCCGCCAGCGGCCCGCCGGAGCTGACCGACCAGACTTGCGTCGAATGCCAGGCTAGGGCTGTGCAGGGCCTCGAGCCAGATCCCGATCACGGCCGCGTTGTGTTCACCGGAGACCGGGATCTCCGTAACTGGCCTCCCGGGGGTTCCGGAAGCCGGACGGGGCTGCAGTTCGGACGCTGGCACTACGATCCGGGCCGCGCGCGTCCATCCCGGCATGAGTTGAGAGGGCTGACCCCATATAGCGAAATGGCGCGATCTTCCAGCAGGGCGATGCTGCTGGGTTGCCTCACCGGCAATCAAGCCGTGCTGCCACGAGCCGGACTCGAGCAAGCTGACCTTGATTCAGCCGGCAGCCAGTCGGGGTGCCAGATACACATCGCCGTGATTGCGCGACGTCCACACGCGCCAGTCAGCGGAGCGGTAGCCAGCGGCACCAGGCAGCGAACGTCCGGCCTGCCTCAAACCATGATTATCGTCGGGCATGTCCCGGCTGGCTGCTTCGCTCACTGGTCACCATGCCGTGTTCATCGCAGCCCGCGTTCCGGCTCGGCAGACGCGCCGATTGCTCTCATCCCGTGGCGTCTGCTGCCCCAAGGTGACGGCAGGATTCAATGCCAAACCACAAACCAGTGACAAACGATCAATGACCTGACCACCAACGATGATGATCAGGTCATTGAACTGCTACTTCATGAGTAGCCCCGACCGGATTTGAACCGGCGCTACCGCCTTGAGAGGGCGGCGTCCTAGGCCGCTAGACGACGGGGCCAGGTTTGCCATACGTGCGCGCAACACACCCGGGCGAATCACCTCGCCGCCTGGCACGACCTTTTGCGGCTGCGCCCGGGGGACATTGCGGCTCAGTCAGCATAGCGGGTCACGGCGAGGCGGCCGAATCGGACAACCCGCCCCGCGGTCACGCAGGGCTCAAGCCCGCTGCGGAGCCCTGGGACCGCCGCGGAGCCCTGGGACCGCGCGGCATCGCGACGAGGCGCGGAGTCTGTGAGAGGACCGGCACGCCACGGCGGGATGGGAGTACGCGAACCGCGGGCGGTGACCGTCGGGGCGCACAAGAGCTGATGCCGGGCCAGACGCATCCGCTCAGCTCACACGTTTTGCTGGGGTACCAGGACTCGAACCTAGACTAACGGAGCCAGAATCCGTTGGGCTGCCAATTACCCCATACCCCAAGGGGACGAGCCTCCGCTCGCGCCCGAGCAGTTTAGCCGAATCCGGACCGGCCGGCCAAAGCGACTGCCACACCGGGGCCGAACTGGCCATACCCGGGCCGAAACCGGCTGTCCCCGCACCGGCACCAACCCGGCCGCCGGGGCGACGTGCGCGACGGCCGCCTCATCCTGCGGTAGCGGCGAGCGCACGGTTGAGCCGGCCGAGTGTCCGGTCCTTGCCCAGCAGCTCGATCGACTCGAACAGTGGCGGGGATACCCGCCGCCCGGTCACCGCTACCCGCACCGGCCCGAAGGCGGCCCTCGGCTTGAGGCCCAGGCCGTCCACGAGCGCGCCGCGCAGCGCGCCCTCGATCGCGTGCGAGGTCCAGTCAACCGCATCGATCGCCACGATCGACGCCTTTAGCGCGGGGGCCGCGTCCGGTGTCAGGATCCGATCGGCCGCTTCGTCGTCGATGCTGAAGTTCTCCTCCGCTACGAACAGGAACCCCAGCATCGGCGCGGCCTCGGTCAGCCGCGAGATCCGCTCCTGAATCAGCGGTGCGGCAGCCGCGACGAGCGCGGCCGCCCGCTCGTCAACCGGGTCGCCAACGAGCCCGGCTGACCGCAGGAACGGGGTGATCCGGTGGGCGAAATCGGCGGGTTCCAGCGCGCGGATCTTGTCTCCGTTGATCGCCTCGAGCTTCTTCACGTCGAACTGCGCCGGATTGCGCCCCACCCGGGCGAGTTCGAACTCGGCAGCCATCTCGGCGAGCGAGAACTCCTCCCGGTTGTCCCCTGGGGACCAGCCCAGCAGCGCCAGGTAGTTGCACAGCGCCTCGGGCAGGAAACCCTCCTGCCGGTACCAGGCGATCGACACCACGCCGTTGCGCTTGGACAGCTTCTGGCCGTCCGGGCCGAGGACGTAGGGCAGATGGCCGAACCTCGGCAGCTGTTCCTCAGGCACCCCCATCGCGCGGTAGACGGCGATCTGCCGCGGCGTGGACGACAGCAGATCCTCGCCGCGCAGAATGTGGGTGAGCTCCATCGCCACGTCGTCGACCGCGACAGCCAGCGTGTAGAGCGGGCTGCCGTCCGCCCGCGCGAGCACGAAATCCGGTACGGCCGTGTGGTCGAAGGTGACCTCACCGCGGATCAGGTCGGTGAAGGTGGTCGATCCTTCCGGCATCCGGAATCGCACCACCGGCCGGCGTCCCTCGGCCTCGAACGTGGCGACCTGGGCCGCGGTCAGCGTGCGGCAGTGCCCGTCGTACCCGGACGGCCCGCCCGCGCTGCGTGCCGCCGCCCGGCGCTGCGTCAGTTCCGCTGGCGTGCAAAAGCAGTAGTAGGCGTGCCCGGTGTCGAGAAACCGGCGCGCCCAGCTCGCGTACAGGTCCATCCGCTCGCTCTGCCGGTAGGGACCGTACGGGCCACCCTCGTCTGGTCCTTCATCCCAGCCGAGCCCGAGCCAGTGCAGTGTCTCGACTGCGGCGTCGATGTATTCGTCGGTGACCCGGGTACGGTCGGTGTCCTCGATGCGCAGCACGAACACGCCACCGCTGCGCCGCGCGAACGCCCAGTTATAGAGGGCGGTCCTGATGTTGCCGACGTGCAGGTCGCCGCTGGGTGAGGGAGCGAACCGCACCCGAACGCCCGCGGCGGCGCCGCCGGCGGCGGCATGCTGCGCGTCACCCGCGGGCGCGCCCGGATCAGTCACGGGAAACCACCTTGCTCGTCAGCGTTCCGATGTTCTCGATCGTCACGGCAACCTCGTCACCGACCTCAAGCGGCCCCGACCCGGGTGGGGTTCCCGTGAGCAGAACGTCGCCTGGCACCAGCGTCATCACCTCGCTGATGAAAGCGATCAGCGCGGGCACGTCGTGACGCAGCTGCGAGGTCCGCGCCAGCTGCCTAACCGCGCCATTCACGCTAGTCGTTATGGCCAAGTCGGCGGGGTCCGCGTCCGTCTCGATCCACGGTCCGAGCGGGCAGAACGAGTCGAATGCCTTCGCCCGGTCCCATTGTCCGTCGCTTTCCTGCAGGTCCCGCGCGGTAACGTCGTTCGCGCACGCGTAGCCGAAGATCACGTCGCTGGCCCGCTCCGGCGGCACCTCGCGGCACAGCCTGCCGATGACCACGGCAAGCTCGCCCTCGTAGTCGACCCGGCTGGTCAGCTTGACCGGATAGGAGATCGGATCGTCTGGGCCGGCCACGGCGGTGGAAGGCTTGAAGAACAGCACGGGCCCCCGCCGCCCGCCGCCGGCCTCCTCGCCGTCGCCGCCGTAGGTCCCCTCGACCGCGATCACCTTGCTCGGCAGCACGGGCGCGAGCAGGCGCACGTCAGCAAGCCGGTATCTGTTTCCGGTAAAGCGGACCACCCCGGCACCGAACGGGTGCCCAGAGATCTCCGCTACCACAAGCTCGTCCTGTGCGAGGTCGATCACCCCGTTGCCATGACCGCCCTCGACCACGCCAAAGGCGACCTCCCCGTCACGGGAGAATCTCGCGATCCGCAACGCCACCCCTTTGCTCTGCCGATGCTCTGCCGATGCTCTGCCGATTGCTCTGCCGACCCCAACACGATCGAGCCTACTGAGCCCCCGAGATGCTTGCGTGCGGGCCACCGCGATGCGTGCGGCCCGTGGGGCCGGCCTGTCAGCCCGGCGGCAGGCCAGCGACCAGGCGAGCCGGAACGACCTCTACGGGGAAAGGCTCGCAGGCCGCGAACACCTCGCCCGCGGTGACGTGAGCGACTTCCACATAACGGCTGCCGCGCAGTTCGAACGCCATGAGCTGCGGCCGCGCCGGATCAGGCACAACGATCCAGTACGAGGGCACGCCGAACTTCTCGTAGACGCTCTTCTTCTGATTGAGATCGAAGAGCCTGGTGCTCGGTGACTGCACCTCCACCGCCAGGGCCGGCGGTCCGGTCAGCTTGCGGCCAGCCAGGTCCTGCTTCAGCACGACGACGATGTCCGGAATCAGCTCAGTCTGGATGTTGACCATCATTCCCGGCCCAGGCAGCACGTACAGTCTCTCCGGGCAAGCCTGCTTCAGCAGAAAACTCAGTTCCATGACCGCGACCTGATGCGCGATGATCGGCGCCGGGCTCACGGTCAGTACGCCATCGATAAGCTCGTACCTGCGGCCGTCATCTGGCATCCGGTCGAGCTCGTCGACAGTGAACGGACGCCCGGCGGCCGGCCACTCGGCAATACTCACAACAGCCATAGTGCCTCCTGCGACTCATGCCCGCCACTTTCGCACGGGGTACCGACAATCTGTGCTCGCGCTGCGTCCGCCGGGGTGTGCGACACATACGCACGGGTCCCGCACATGGGCGCGGTCGGCGACTTCCGGCGCGGGGTCGGTGAGCGAGAACTACCGCAAGTGCGGCGGGCGGAACTGCGCCTGCGCGGGTCCTGATCACCCGGGGCAGGGCCGCGGTTCTTGTCGACCAGGTCGGCGGGCCGCCGCAAGACGGTCGGACGCCGGCCGGCTGCGGTGTCGTTGAATCCGGATGCGAGTCGGTCATCGGCCAGCGCCTCAAAATGTCGGGCATGCACCGGACCACCGCTCGCGCAGAGGCCATCACCACCCTCCGCTGCCAGCAGGCCAGCAGGCCCGAAGATCAGATATGTTCCGCACCGCACAACCAGACACCAGCCGCCGGACCGGCCAACCCACTAAACGATCTTGCTCAGCTGCAAAATTGACGCGCACCCCATGGCCAGACCCGGTGCCAGGTGCGGGATTAACGACCCCACGTGCGACCAGCCCGTCCGCCGCGCTGCCCGATACCCCGGCCGACGCCCAGACCCGGCGGAGCGTCGGGCCGGGCCGGCGGGGAGCGGATTGCCCGGTCAGTCGGTGAAGAGGCCCGCGACCAGGCGCGCGGGAACGACCTCGACCCGGAACGGCCGCTCGAGCCGAAGGCCCTCGTCGCCGGTAACGTGCGCCACCTCCTGGTAGCGCCCGTCCCGCAACTCGAACACGACCAGCTCGGGGCGAGCCTTATCTGGCACGACGATCCAGTACGAGGCCACGCCGAAGGCTTCGTATGCCGCCTTCTTCCTGTTCAGGTCGATCAGCGCGGTGCGCGGCGAGCGGACCTCCACCGCGAGCAGCGGCGGCTCGGTGACCTTGGCCCCGCCGACGTGCTCACTGCGGACCACAACGATGTCGGGGTCGAACTCAGTGTCCTGGCTCAACTGGACGGCCGGCTCCGGCAAGGCACGCAGATCGTGCGGGCATGCCTGCCTAAGAACTACCAATAGCTCCGCGGCCGTTTCCTGGTGAACCGTGGTCGGCCGGGGGCTCACGATCAGCGCCCCGTCCAGCAACTCGTACCTGCGGCCGTCATCGGGCATCCGGTCGAGTTCGTCGACGGTGAACGGGTGACCGGCGGCCGGCCACCCGGTGGCATTGCTCACAACAGTCATGGTGCCTCCCGCGGCTCATGGCCGCCACCTTGGCAGCGGGCACCGACAGTCCGCGGCGGCGATTCGCGGTGCAGACTGTGGCCATGCGCCAATCCCGATTTGATGCCGTCGTCGTCGGCGGTGGCCACAATGGCCTCGTCGCCGCCGCGTATCTGGCCAGGGCGGGTCGCTCGGTCCTGGTGCTCGAACGCCTGCCCGACGTCGGCGGCGCTGCCGTGTCCGCGGCCACCTTCGCTGGCGTCGACGCCCGGCTGTCCCGTTACTCGTACCTGGTCAGCCTGCTGCCCGCGAGCATCATCAGCGACCTGGGCCTGCGTTTCGCGACCCGGCCGCGGCGGATCGCCTCCTACACGCCGTGCGGCGACCGCGGCCTGATTGTAGACAACGCTGACCCAGCGCGAAGCGCGGCTTCGTTCGCCGCGGTCACCGGCCGCGACGCCGACTGGCAGGCCTGGCAGCGCTTCTACGCGGCGACCGGCGATCTCGCGCGGCGGCTGTTCCCGACGATGACACAGCCGCTGCGCTCCAAGTCCGAACTGCGGGCCATCGCGGGCCCGGGCCCGGCATGGAACATGCTGGTCGAGCGCCCGGCCGGGGAGACGCTCGAGCGGGACTTCCGCGACGACACCGTGCGCGGTGTCGCGGCGACCGACGCCCTCGTCGGCACGTTCGCGCGGACCGCAGAGCCGAGCCTGCGGCAGAACTGCTGCCTGCTTTATCACGTGATCGGAAACGGGACGGGTGCCTGGCAGGTGCCCGTCGGGGGGATGGGCGCGCTCACCGCGGCGCTGCGCGGTGCGGCCCGCGAGGCGGGAGCGGAGATCCGTACCCGCAGCGAGGTGGTGGGAATCGACCCGGCCGGTGAGGTCATCGTGCGCGCGGACGGCACCGAGTATTCCGTGGGTGCCGCGCACATCCTCGCCGGCGTCGCACCGGTGACGCTGGCCGCGCTGCTCGGCGAGGGCCACGGCGGAGCCGGGAAGATCGCCGAGCCTGAGGGTTCACAGCTAAAGATCAATATGGTGCTTTCCCGGCTCCCCCGGCTGCGTGACGCGGCCGTGGATCCGGAAGCCGCCTTCACGGGAACGTTCCACGTCAACGAGGGCTACGCGAACCTGGACGCGGCCTACGCGCAAGCCGCGGCCGGGCACGTCCCGGCGCTGCCTCCGTGCGAGGTGTACTGCCACACGCTGACAGACTCTTCAATCCTTGGGGGCATGCTCGCCGCGAGCGGCGTGCACACGCTGACGGTTTTCGGGCTGCACATGCCCGCGCGGCTGTTCCGCGACCGCCCGGACGAGGCGCGCAGGGTCGCGTTCGACGCGACCCTGCGATCGATCAACGCCGTGCTCGCCGAGCCGATCGAAGACTGCCTGCTGCGCGACTGCGGCGGTGAGCCGTGCATCGAGGCCAAGACCCCCGTCGACCTTGAAGCCGAGCTGGGGCTGCCCGGCGGCCATATCTTCCACGGCGACCTGGCCTGGCCGTTCGCGGAAATCCCCGGCGAGGTCGGGCAGTGGGGCGTCGCGACTCCCCACCCGCGGGTCCTGCTGTGCGGGGCCGGCGCCCGCCGCGGCGGCGGCGTCAGCGGGATCGGCGGCCACAACGCGGCGATGGCGATCCTCGGCGCCGGCTGACCGGCCCAAGCCGCGCGACTGCGAGCAGCCCTCCTACCGCACCGACCGAATTCGTCACCACACGGATGACGGTAACGTATCTGGTTTTCTTGTTTGGCCGAGGCTTTTTTGACACCTTGACGAAAACGATAGTCGAGCGAGGTTGCGGTCGCCCAATGAAAGGCGCAACGCTTCGCACCGACAACCCATGTGATCAATAATCTCAGTGATAGAGCTGGCGCCAGGTCATCGGCCCGTTTGACGGGCCGGCGGCACGCTGCCACGGCTTTCGATTGACGCGAAATCGTGTTCCGGGGGGCGGATCATGCACGGAAAGCTTGCGCTCATCCTGGCCACGCTCGCCACGGTCATCGGATCGCTGAGCCAGGCCCGGCCGGCCCTGGCATCGGCACCCGCGCCGGCGGCCGGGGCCGCGTGGCGTTGGACAGCGCGGGCACCTGCCTTCCCAGCCCAATCGGCCGGGCCGGCCGCGCCAAGTGGCCTTGCCACCGCACCCGCTGGGTCGTCGGTGTCGCTGACGTGGACGAACAACGCCACCATGCCGGCCGCGACGGGGGAACAGATCGAGCGGGCGACCGACGCCGGGTTCACCCAGCACGCGACCAGCTTCGCCATCGGCGCGAACACCACCAGCTACCTAGACACGGATGTTGTCGCGGGCACGACGTATTACTACCGGATCCGTGCGCAGAACCTGGCCGACAGCTCGTCATGGTCGGACGTCGTGTCGTTCCTGCGCCCAGGTGCATCGGCGCCGGCCAGCTTCTTCGGCTCGCAGTTCGCCTGCGCGGCGTACTGCGCCGGCAGTTTCGGCTGGAAGAACAACACCTCGGTTACCACCGCGGACAGCGTTCCGGCCGGCAGCTCGTTCACGGACATGCTGCGGGTCGCCTACCCGAAGGGCAGCATCGACTCCGGTGCGGTGACCAAGACCGGGACGCCGCTTGGCGGCGCCCAGGCGGCGCTCCCGTTCAGCACCGGCGCGACGTCTGCCCCAACAACTCTCCAGTATTACGTGCGCCCGCAACTAGGCTTCCAGTCAATCCGGGGTGGCAAGCTGCCCGGCCTGTACGGTGGCGACACATCCGTCGCCTCTGGTGGTCATGATCCTAATGGCACCAATGGCTGGAGCGCGCGGCTGATGTGGCGCAATGACAACAACGGCGAGGTCTACGCCTACCTGGACGACACCGATGGCTACGGTACGCAGCTGGGGTGCGGCAACTGGACCTGGGAGCCCGGAAAATGGACCAAGGTCCAGGAAACCGTGAGCCTGAATACGCCAGGCATGTCTAATGGCACCATTACCGTATATATCAACGGAGTGCCGGCGCTTGAGGCCGTCGGCCTGAAGTTCCGGACGGTCAGCTCGCTCCAGATCAATGGCCTGTTTTTCAGCACATTCTTCGGCGGCCATGACAAGACCTGGGCGACTCCACAGACACAGCACACCGATTTCGCCGGGTTCGGGATTACTCACCAGGCGATATCGGCTGCGCCCGCGGTGGCCTGTAAGGTAAGCGCCGCTTACCCGCACGGCCGCTACCCACACGGCCGCCACCCATCCGGCCGCCACTCACGCGGCGCAAGGTCGGCCGCAGTGACGCCGTCCAGACGGTGAGCCAGGCCGCGGCCCGTCGAGTGAAACGTACAGTTGAGTGGCTTGCCCGCTCAGCGGCTGGCGGGCGCGTGGCCACGTGCTGCGCTGCGGCCGCGATCGATGGCCTCGCGCACGCGGCTGAGCAGTGCGTCTTCTGACGCTGATCGGGCGAGACGTGGAACTGAACACGGACCCGGGCCGCTGGGCTGTTCCCGGTGCCTGCCGAGCGTGATTGGGCCTGCGCGGCCGCTGTCAAACGATCATGGCGCGAGCCTCACAGTCGGCATACCGGCGACTCGCACTCAGGAGACCGAGTGAGTGATGGTGGCGGTGTAGACGCCCGCGACGGCGGTGGGGGGGACGGTGATCTGGACGGCAGGATTCCAGGTGGCCGAGTCGTCGCCGTTGCCATCGGTGGCGGTCACCACAGGCTCGGGGGTGCTGGCGAGGATGGTCACGGGTGCCGGAGTGAAGGCGCCCGATCCGCTGGTCGTGTCGAGCGCGTTGATGAAATAGGTCGCGTGGGCGGCGGTGATGGTTTGGGCGGGTACGCCGGCACCGGTCGTGAAGTCGGTCGCGGAGACGGTCGCCGTCCAGCTGGCGCCCGCGAGAGCGCGGTCGTCAGTCACCTCGACGGTGCCAAGGCCGGCGTCGGTGCTTGCGCCCGCGTCCGCCGCGCCGAGGTCGGCGGCCGCGGGCACTGTGATGGACAGCGTGCCGGTGATGACGTCCACGGTGGAGACGCAGGCCGGGTCAACGCTGCCGGTAGGGATGCCGGTGGGGCAGTTGGTCCCCGGGGTGGTGGAGTCGATGGTCTCGGAGAGGACCTGATCGCCGGTGCCGGCGTTGTTGACGGTGAACGATCCGGTGACGGTGGCGCTGGCGCCAGGGGCCAGGTCGCCGGTCCAGATCGCGCTCGCGGTGGCGGTGTCGAGGGTGAGGTTTCCGGCGGAGACGGCGAGGTCGCCGTTGTAGATGGTGTCGTTGGCGACGTCGCCGAAGTGGGCGGTGAAGTTCGCGTCCAAGACCGGCACCTGGCCGGTGTTGGCGATGGCGACGGTATAGCCGACGACGCCGCCGGGCCTGGCCGTGGTCACGTCGGCGGTGTTGCTGATGGTGAGCTGCGACACGTTGACCGTTGAGGTGCACCGCGGGTCGGTTGCGGGTGTGGAGGGGCAGTTGCTGCCGGGAGTGGCGGAGGTGACGGTGTTGGTGAGGGTGCCGTCGCCGCTGATGGGGGTGTTGACGGTGGCGGTATAGGTGATGCTGGCAGTGGCGCCGACATCGAGGTTGGCGGTCCAGGTCAGGTCCGGGGCGGTGTAGCTGAGCGAGGTCGGTCCGGTGCTGGCGCTGGCGCTGGTCGTGTTGTACGTGGCGTCGTCAAGGACGCTGCCCAGGTTGTCGGTGAACGTGGCGCCGGTGTAGGGGACCTGGCCGGTGTTGGCGGCGATGATCGTGTAGGTGACGGTAGCGCCTGGCGTGGTGGTGGCGGCGCTGGCGGTCTTGGTGATGGTCAGGGCCGGGGTCAGCACCGGGACGGTGACCCGGCAGGCGGTGCTGGTGGTCCCGGGCGGGCAGGTGCTGCCGGGGCCCGCCGAGGTGACGGTGTTGATGAGGAGCTTGTCCCCGGCGTCGGGGTTATTGACGTGGACGGAGTAGGTGATGGTCACGGCGGCATCCACGCCGGCGCCGACGTCCCCGGTCCAGGTCAGGTTAGAGCCGTCGTAGCTGAGCGAACCGCTGCTGGCGGTGGCAGAGCCGAGGCCGTCGAAGACGGCGTCGTCGGCCATCTGGGCGAGCGAATCGGTGACGGTGACGCCGGTGACGGTGCTCGCTTGGGTGTTGGTGACAGCGACGGTATAGGTGACGTTCTGGCCGGGCACCGCTGCTGTCGCGTCCGCGGTCTTGGTGATGTTCAGCCCCGCCACTCGGACGGTGACGACGGTGCCGCAGGGCGCGGCCAGGCCGGGGAGCGGGCAGTTGCTGCCCGGCGCCGCCGTGTAGGTGCTGCCGCGCAGCACCCCGTTCCCCGGATCCGGGTTTTTCACGGTGACCGACCCGGTCACCGTGACCACCGCTCCGACCGGGATGTCCCCGGTCCACGACGCGCCCGTGACGGTGACCGAGGTGGTGCCCGGCGCACACGAGGTTCCGCCGACAGCGCACGACGCCGCCGTGTCCCCGTTCGGCACCGCGTCGTCGAACACGTCGTCGGTGACGCTGGGGATCGTGATGCCGGAGTAGGGCACCTGCCCGGCGTTGGTGAACGTGAACGTGTAGACCACCACCCCGCCCGGCGCCACCGTGCCGCCCGGCGCGTTGGTGCCGACACTGATCGTCAGCTGCTGCACGAGCACCGTCGTGGTGCAACCGGCGCCGGGACCGCCCGTCAGCGGGCAGGTGCTGCCCGCCGTCGGCGAGGTGATGGTGCTGGCCAGGACGTGACCGCCGGTGTCGGGATTGTTGACCGTCACCGAGAAGGTGATGGTGGCGCTTGCACCGGGGGTGCTGGCGGTGGCGGCGGCGAGGTCGCCGGTCCAGGTGAGATTCTGGCTGGCGAAAGCCGCGGTGCCGGTGCTGGCGTCCGCCCCGCTGCCCCCGGTGGCGTTGGTGGGCCCGCTGGCGTCGGTCAGCACACCGGCCAGGCCGTCGGTGAACGTGGCCCCCGTGTAGTCGGTCTGGCCGGTGTTGGTGACGGTGATCGTGTACGTCACCTTGGCGCCCGGCGTGGTGGTGGCCGCGTCAGCGGCGCTGGTGATGGTCAGGGCCGGGGTCAGCACCTGGACCGTGGCCCGGCAGTCCGGGCTCGTGGTGGCGGGCGGGCAGGTGCTGCCGGGATCGGTGGAGGTGACCGTGTTGACGACGACCTTGTCGCCGTCCTCGTCGTTCAGGTTGACCTTCACCGAGTAGGTGATAACCACCGGCGCCGCCCCGACCCCGAGGTCGCCAGTCCAGGTCAGGTTGGTCCCGGTGAGCGTGACCGTGCCGGAGGTGGCTTTGGCGTCACCGTTGTAGGTGGCGTCGTCGGCCATCTGCGCGAGGGAGTCGGCGACGGTGGCCCCGGTGTAGCCGGTCAGGCCGGTGTTGGTGACGGTGATGGTGTAACCGATGGGCGAACCGAACGCGACGGCGGTGGTGCTCGGGGTTTTGACGATAGTCAGGGCGGGGGTCAGCACGGTGGTGGTGGCGGTGCAGGCCGGGTCGGTACCGCCGGTGGGGCAGTTGCTGCCGGGGGTATCGGACACGGCGGTTGCGCTCAGGATGTGGCCGCCGATGTCAGGGTTGTTGACGGTGACCGAGGATGTCACTGTGACGGTGACGCCGGGTGCGATGTCACCGGTCCACACCGCCCCGGTGGCGCCGACCGACAGGGTGCCGGCGTCGGCGGAGGCGTCGCCGTTGCCGGTGGCCTGGCTGGCGATGGCGCTGGCATCGGTGGCCACGCTGATCCCCTGATAGGGCGTCTTGCCGCTGTTGGTCAGGGTGGCGGTGTACTGCACCACCCCACCCGGCGTGGTGGTGGCCACGTTGGCGGTGAAATGAATGGTCAGCTGCGACACGGTGACTGTTGCCGAACACCGCGGGTCGCCGCCGGCAGGCGGCGGCGGTTGCGGGCAGTTGCTGCCGGTGGACGGGGAGCTGAGCTGGTCGGTGAGGATCATGTTCCCGGTGTCGGTGCTGTACGCGGTGACCGTGTAGCTGATGGTGACCGTGCCAGGGACCCCGCCGGCCGCCGCCGGGACGGTCCCGCTCCAGGTCAGGTCCGGGCTGGTGAAGCTGACGGTCCCGGTGGACGCGCTCGAGCTGGTGTAGCCGGCGTCATCGAGCAGGCCGGTCAGGTCGTCGGTGAGCGAGGCCCCCGTATCGGGCGTCCCGCCGGTGTTGACGGCCGTCACCGTGTAGGTGACCTCGCTGCCCGCCGTCGTGGAAGGTTCGCCGGCCGTTGTGGTGAAGGTGAGGGTCGCGGCGCTGACGACGGTGACGGTGGCGGCGCAGCGGGTGTCGGCGGAGCCGTTGGAGCAGTTGCTGCCAGGTGTACCCGAGGTGACGGTGCCGACGAGGGTGGCGGGGGTGCCGACGGTGACGGTGTAGGTGATGGTGGCGCTTTGAGCGGGAGTGGTGCCCGTGGCGGGGGCCAGATCGCCGGTCCAGGTCACGGTCTGTGCGACGGAGTCGTAGCTGACCGAACCGGTGCCGCCGGCCGGGACGGTGGTGGCGGCGTCGTTGTTGTAGGTGGCATCGGCGAGGACACCGCTCAGGTGGTCGGTGATGGTGGCACCGGTATACGACGTCTGGCCGGAATCGGTCACGGTGATCGTGTAGGTCACGATGCCGCCGGGCGTGGTGCTGGCCGGGTTCGCGGTCTTGACGATGGTCAGCGCCGGGGCGAGGACAGGTATGGTCAGGCGGCAGCTCGCGCTGGTGGCGCCGGGCGGGCAGGTGGCACCCGCGTCGGGAGAGGTCACGGTGTTGATGACCTGCTTGTCCCCGTCATCGGGGTTGTTCACGGTGACCGAGTAGGTGATCGTCGCCGACTGGCCGTGTGTCAGCGCTCCGGTCCAGGTCAGTACCGGGCTGGTGTAGGCAAGCGTGCCGATGTCGGCGTGGGAGGAGCCAAGGCCGTTGTAGACGGCGTCGTCGGCCATCTGGGCGAACGAGTCGCTGACCGTCGCGGCACTATAAGCGGTCGGTCCCGTGTCGGTAACGGTAATCGTGTAATGCACCGTGCCGCCAGGCACCGTGGTGCTCGTGTCGGCGGTCTTGACGATCGTCAACACCGGGACCTGGACCAGAACGGCGACCGAGCAGGCGGGGTCGGTGCCGCTGGCCGGGCAGTTGCTGCCAGGCGCTGCGGTCGTGATGGTCGAAGCCAGCGACTTGTCCCCGTTATCGGGGTTCAGGACCGTCACCGTGCCGGTGACCGTCACCGTGGCGCCGGCCGCGATGTCGCCGGTCCACGACACCATGGCGCCGTTCAGCGTCAGCGCCCCGACGCGCGAGCCCCCGGCGGTGGCGGTCTGGTCCCCGTTGGGGACAGCATCGTCGAACACCCCGGCCGCGTCGGTGGACACGGTGATCCCGTTGTAGGGCACCGCGCCCGTGTTGTGGAACGTCGCGGTAAACCGCACCACCGCGCCGGGTGTGGTAGTGGATACGTCGGCGGTGTTGAGGATGGTCAGCTGCGACACGTTGACCGTTGAGGTGCACCGCGGGTCGGTTGCGGGCGTGGAGGGGCAGTTGCTGCCGGGAGTGGCGGAGGTGACGGTGTTGGTGAGGGTGCCGTCGCCGCTGATGGGGGTGTTGACGGTGGCGGTGTAGGTGATGGTGGCGGTGGCGCCCACATCGAGGTTGGCGGTCCAGGTCAGGTCCGGGGCGGTGTAGCTGAGCGAGGTCGGACCGGTGCTGGCGGTGGCGCCGTCGTAGGTGGCGTCGTCCAGCACCCCGGTCAGGTCATCGGTGAACGTGGCGGCGGTGTAAGGGG
>Ga0335079_10001275_pt1 | contig 28845 bp, 23 predicted proteins | sample Lox_Sample_33_FD_206719 | JGI IMG/M metagenome (GOLD analysis project Ga0335079, IMG submission 206719) | Soil microbial communities from Loxahatchee National Wildlife Refuge, Florida, United States - Lox_Sample_3.3 | ecosystem: Environmental > Terrestrial > Soil > Wetlands | place: USA...
CATTCCCCAGCAACACGGAAACTTGCTGGCAAGCGCTAGCCCCGACGACCAGGTCGCCCTTGCCGTCGTTATTCACATCAGCTACCACGACCGATCGCGGGTCGCAGGCGGTCGGATAGTCCACACCGGTGGAGAAGTTACCGTTCCCCGGATTGAGATGAACCGTCGCAATGTCCTGCGTGGTATGCAGCGTGACCAGATCGGAAAACCCATCGCCGTTGAAATCTCCTGCGGCCAGCGCGATGAGCTTGGTGTGCGTCGGGTAGTCAACGTGGTTCTGGAAGGTGCCGTCACCGTTGCCCAGCAGCACGCTCAGAGAGTTATCTTTATTGGCGCTCGCAATGTCCAGCTTACCGTCCTTGTTGAAGTCTCCCACCACGACGCCAATGGGGTGAGTGCCGGTTGCGTAGGACTTTCCCGGCCCGAGGGTGCCATCGCCGTTGCCCAGAAATACCACTGCCGAGGGTTTCGTAAGAACGACGGCAACGACGTCCAACTTGCCGTCACCATTGAAGTCTCCGGCGGCCAGACTGTCGGGGATTGCCAATGCGGGATATTGCGGGGCGTCCAGAAAATGACGGGCTGTGGCCGCGGAAAGCGAGGTCGAAATGCAGCAAATCAGAGCCAGAACCACGCTGAATCTACACATCAGATTCTCCAAACCAACGGGTTGGCACACGCCAGCTTGCGCAGAGGCGGCAGGAGGGGAGGAGCCTCAGGCGCGTAGTTTGTACCTTGTTCGTAGGAGTGTCAAGGTGCAAGTTCTTGCATATGCGTCGGAAGACAGGGCGTGCTCCTCCGTGTAACCCCGTGTTCCCTGTGTTCGGGAGTTTTTCAGGGAACCCAGGAAACCCCAGCGTGCGGCGCTATCCCTCGTCGGAATCATTCTTTCGCCACTTCCACCACCACAACGCAAGGACGCCAGCCACGGCGACGATAAGCAGAGCAATATTCGCACTCCGCACTATCATCACCAGTTCGTCCCAATGAGCGCCAAAGAAGAACCCTGCGCCGGAAATGACGGCGACCCAGAGTGACGCACCAAGGAAGTTGAACCATACAAAACGGCGCCATTCCATGCGCAACACGCCGGCCAGCGGCCCGGCAATGATGCGCATGCCGGCAATGAATCTCGCGCCAAAAACCGTTGCGCCACCGTAGGCCTCGAATAGCCGCTCGCCGCGTTCCAGCGTCGCAGGGCGGATGCGAAAGAACCTCCGGTATTTTTCCAGCAAAGGCCGTCCGCCGTGCCGCCCGATCAGAAATCCGAGGTTGTCACCCAGCGTGGCCGCACAAATTCCCACCAGCACAATTATCGGGAGACGAAGATGGTGCTCGGAATACGCCAAAAAACTGGCCAGCAACAAAACCGTTTCGCCGGGGACCGGCACTCCGGCATTTTCCAGCAGCAACGCGGCTGCCACCGCGCCATAACCGTAATGCGCCAGGTAGCCGCGCAGCAACTCGAGAAGGTGTGCCGGCATAGTGCTTCGTCTTACCTGACTGGGATTGGGGCCAGAAACTCCGCCACAGTGTAATTGAAATCCTCGATCGCTTCTTCGTAAGGAAGGTGGCCTACGCCCTCGAACATCACCACGCGGCAGTCCCGAAAATTCCGGCTCAATGGTCCGGCCGATTTCGGATCGACCGCAATATCCACGTTGCCCCATACCAGCAGCGTGGGGATGTGAGCGATCCGCGGCAATACAGCTTTTAGTTCCTGCAGGTCCTCTTTCCAGGTTTTGACAATCCGCACGCCGGATTCGAGGGCTCCCGGAATCGCGAGTGGCGCGGTGTACCCTTCCAGCGTGCCCGGACGAATCCGCGCCGGGTCGCCAAACAGGCAGCGCAACAGGTAGCCGTGCAGGATCTTCATATGCGGTGCCATGCCGAGGAAAACCGGTGCGACAGCGGGGCTCCCGACAATCGCCGCCAGGGTGCTCCCATTGGCGGACCAGGGATTAACCGGCGCCACCAGGATCAGGCGGTGAATGCGCTCCGGCGCCATCGCCGCCACCATCATCGCAACCGCTCCGCCATGGGACGTTCCCAGCAGATCGCAGGATTCCAGCCCGACGGCGTCCAGGAAACGCAATACACGTTCCGCGCAGGCCTTCTGCCGGACATCCAAGCCAGGAGGCCGGTCGGAAAAACCCATCCCCAGCATGTCCACGGCGTGAACTGTCGCCTGCTGTGCCAAAAAGGGAATCGCGTACCGCCAGGAAAACGAATATCCCAGTAGCCCGTGCAGCAGCACCAGCGGTGGACCGTATCCATCACGCAGGTAGCGCATGCGGGCGCCATCCAGCGTAATCCAATGGTCCTGGATCGAGTACGGCTCGTGGACGTCGATTTCAGGTTGTGGCGTGTTCTTCACAAGCTTTCTTTCCGTTCAGGACAACTCGGTTGGCCCCGGAGGATTCTAAATGACCGATATCGCCTCTTGAAGACTGATCTGGGAGAGCTGCGGCTCTCCCGTTTTTTTTAGGCTTTCCGCCTTTTCCTGCCCAGGAGTTTCCTCAGCACCCGGACACCCTTGTCCACATGCTTCTCCTCCAGCAGGAAAGGTGGCAGGAATCGCAAAACCGTGTCCTGCGTGCTATTGAACAGCACTCCCGCCGCGAGCGCCTGCTCGACAATCGGCCGCGCCGGAATCTCAAGCTGCAGACCCTGAATCAACCCCCGCCCCCGAACTTCGACGGCTGCGGCATAACCGGCAGTCAGGGTATTGAGTTGTTGCCGCAGGTAAGCCCCTACCCGGTTGACATTCTCAAGGAGCTTCTCTTCCTCGACGATCGCCAGATACTCCAGCGCGACCCGGCAGGCAAGCGGCCCTCCGCCAAACGTGGTTCCATGCTGGCCCACGGAGATGGCGGACGCAAATTCCTCTTTTGCCAGGAAAGCTCCCAAAGGAAGTCCGGCCGCGATGGGCTTTGCGATAGCGACGATATCAGGCACTATCCCGAACGTCTGGAAGGCAAAGATCGTGCCCGTACGTCCCAGTCCGCACTGAATCTCATCGAAGATGAGCGCGGCGTGATGCTGATCGGCCAGCCGCCGGCATTCCCCTAGGAATTCTGCTGTGCACTCGTGAATTCCGCCCTCGCCAAAGATGGGCTCCAGCACGATCGCGCAGGTGTTGTCGTTCACCGCCGCCCGCAGTGCTTCACTGTCGTTACGGGCAACGAATTTCACATCTTCCAGCAGCGGTTCGAACCCCTTGCGGTACTTGTCTTGTCCGGTCAGCGACATGGCGCCGAACGTTCGCCCGTGATAGGAGCCTTGCAATGCCACCAGTTCACTCTTGCTGTCGCCGCCCCGGCGGTGTCCCGCCAGGCGAGCCAGCTTGATGGATCCCTCGATGGCCTCGGTCCCGCTGTTGGAAAAAAATGCACGCTGCAGACCCGACAAGTCGCACAACTTCTTCGCAAGCTGTCCCTGGTACTCGTGGTAGTAGAGGTTCGATAGATGAATTGCGCGGGCGGTCTGTTCGCGTATGGCCTTGACGATCCGTGGATGCGCATGGCCCAGGGCATTGACCCCCAGGCCAGCCACGAAATCCAGATAGCGCTTCCCCTCCAAGTCAAACAGAAATACACCTTTACCGCGCTCCAGGACCACCGGGTACCGGTTGTAGGTTGGTAACAAAAATTGTCGTTCAGTTGCGATCACTTCATCCGTTGTCATGGCAATCCGGATTCTATCGGACATATAGGATCTGCTACAGCTGCGAATGGCAGGCAACCTGAGAGGGATGTAGCTAACATCTTAGGGATTAGTCGTTTACCAAATATTAGAGAGGTGATTCCAAATTACGTAGAATCGCCGCACCAAGCCTCTTATAATCATACAAGTCCGTAGCTGTGAATGTCTTAGAGGAACGCAAATGCCCGCCGCCTTGGCACCGAACTTGCATAGTTCTTCCCGTAGCAGTTCTGCCCCCCGACCTGCGGCGCCCTTGCGGCCCATGAACAGGGAATTTCAAACCCGCTTCACTGCCATCCTGCTGACGGTGCTGACGGCGGCTGCTATTGCCCTGGCCTGGATCAATTTCCAGAAAGAAAGCGAGTTTCAGGTACCGGAAGACGGGGTTTGGTGGATCGAGCAAAACGGCACCCTGACAGCCGACCGCGTGGAAGCCAACGGCCCGGGAGCCAAAGCAGGAATCAAGCAGGGCGATCAACTGGTGGCCGTAGACCAGCGGCCCGTTCCCAGCAGCGCCGCCCTTAATCGCCAGATGTATCGCGTGGGGGCATGGTCCAAGGCTACTTACTCCCTCGTGCGCCACTCGGTTCCGGTGGATTCGACCGTAATTCTGGTCCCTGCCGATAAGTCACTGAACTCCTGGCTGCGGCTCATCGCCCTGATCTATTTGGGCATTGGTCTCTATGTTTTGCTGCGGCGCTGGACGGCCACGGGCTCCACGCACTTCTACATCTTCTGCCTGGTTTCGTTCGTTTTCTACGCCTTCAAATACACCGGCAAACTTAACGATTTTGACTGGACCATTTACTGGGGCAACGTCGCCGCCTGGCTGCTGCAGCCTGCTTTATTTTTGCATTTCGTGCTCACCTTCCCGGAGCGGCGCGAGTTCGTCCGCAAACACCGCTCGATCATCCCGCTCGTCTATCTGCCGGGACTGTTGCTGCTTGGCCTCCACATTGCCGCCCTGCAGTTGGTGAAGGCCAGCGAGCGGTTGCGCTGGAATCTTGATCGCATGCAGATGGGCTATCTTGCCCTGCTGTTCGTGGTTGCCGCATACGTTCTCTGGTACAACTACCGCCGCGCCGCTACGCCGATCCTGCGCCAGCAACTGAAGTGGGTTACTCGCGGCACCATTCTTGCCATCGCCCCATTCACGCTGTTCTACGTCATCCCGTATCTCACCGGCGCGGTGCCCACCCCCACCATGAAGGTCTCGGTGCTGTCGCTGGGGATTCTGCCCTTGACCTTCGGCTACGCCATTTTCCGTTATCGCCTGATGGATGTGGACCTGATCTTCAAGCGCGGCATGGTGTACACGCTGGCGGCAGCCGCCATCGCGGGTGCTTATTTCGCGGTTGTAGCCGGAGTCGCCGAACTGGTGCACACTCAAGTGCCGAGTTCGGGGACAATTGGCCTGGTCCTGGCCATAGTTGTGACCGCCCTGTTGTCCGATCCACTGCGCAAGTGGATTCAGGAACGCATTGACCAGTTCTTCTACCGCACTCGCTACGACTACCGGAAGACACTCATCGAATTCGGCCGCGAATTGAGTTCCGAACCGGACCTCGACAAGATGCTCAGTTCCGTCGTCGACCGCCTCTCGCGCACGCTACTCGTTGACCGCTTGGCGATTTTCATCTCCGCCGGCGACTCGCCGCAGCGCTTTCTGCTGGCCAAGTCTTTTGGCATGAACCAGACCAGCGGACTCGATCTCAGTTTTCTCGGCGTGCCGCGCGCCGAAATGGAAGCCGGCCACCTGTTCTTCGACAACACTCACCTGGTGCCGCGCGAAACTCCCGGGGCCCAGGAAGCGATCGCCCGTCTCGATCTGAACTACTACATTCCCTGCCGCGCGCTCAAACACACAATCGCTGTGCTCGGCCTGGGCAAGACGGTCGAAGGTGATTTCCTTTCGAGCGAAGACGTCGAACTGCTCGAGACCCTCGCCGGATACCTCGGCATCGCCATCCAGAACGCTCGCCTGTTCGCCTCGCTCGAGCAGAAAGTCGCCGAATACGAGCGCCTCAAGGATTTCAACGAGAACATTGTCGAATCCATCAACGTCGGCGTCCTCGCGGTGGACTTGGCCGACCGCATCGAATCCTGGAACTCGCAGATGGAAGTCATGTATGCCCTGCCCCGCTGGCAGGCCCTGACCCGTCCGCTCAGTGATGTCTTCCCGGCCGCCTTCGTCGAAGAGTTCTACCGCGTGCGCCAGAATCCCGGCATTCACAATCTCTACAAGTTCCGGCTGGCAACGCCCACCGGCGAAAACCGCATTCTGAACGTCGCCATCGCGCCCCTGGTCACGCGCAAGTTCAACGTCATCGGACGCCTCATCATCATGGATGACATCACCGAGCGCGTCGAACTCGAAACCCAGTTGTCGCAGGCGGATAAACTCTCATCCATCGGTCTTCTCGCCGCGGGCGTGGCGCACGAGGTCAACACCCCTCTGGCCGTGATCTCCTCGTACGCCCAGATGCTCTCCAAACAGCTTCAGGGCGACAACGAGAAAGGCGCCTTGCTCGAAAAAATCACGCGCCAGACTTTCCGCGCTTCTGAGATTGTCAACAACCTGCTGAACTTCTCCCGCACCAGCGGCGCCGAATTCACTGACGTGGACGTCAACAAAATCATCAAGGACACCCTCGCGCTGCTCGAGCATCAGTTCAAGACCTCGCGGATTCGCGTGCAGGACGAGATGAGTTCCCACATGCCCTCCATCAAGGGCAATGCCGGACGTCTGCAGCAGGTCTTCCTGAACCTGTTCCTGAACGCGCGGGACGCCATGCCCGGCGGCGGCGACTTGCGTATCGTCACCGGCAACGGCGACAGCGTGAGCGTGATGGTTTCCGACACCGGCGCAGGCATCGCTCAGGAACACATTCACCGCATCTACGACCCCTTCTTCACCACCAAGGCGCCCCCACGCGAGGGCCAGGCCAGCCGTGGAACCGGTCTCGGCTTGTCTGTCACCTACGGCATCATTCAGGAACATGCGGGCAAGATTCGCGTAGAGAGCCGCCCCGGCGAGGGCACCACCTTCTATCTCGACTTTCCCCTGACCAGGAAGGCCGTCAATGTCTGAAGCCGCAGTGCTGTCCCAGCGTAATTCGAATGACACGCTGTCCGGGCCGCTGGGTTCCATCCTGATCATTGACGACGAAGCCGCCATCCGCGAGTCTCTCCAGACTTTGTTGGAACTCGAAGGCTATCAGGTAGAGGTCGCCGCCAGCGGGGAAGAGGGCCTTGCCCATACCGCCGAGCGCGCTTTCGACCTGGTGTTGCTCGACCTCGCCCTGCCGGACCGCAACGGCCTCGACCTGCTTGGCGAACTGCACGCCCAGGCTCCCGAGCTCTCCATCATCATGATCACCGCTTACGGCACGGTCGAAAACGCCGTCAAGGCAATGCAGGCGGGAGCCAGCAACTTCGTCCCCAAGCCCTGGGATAACGAAAAGCTGCTGGCCGATGTGCGTGCTGCCGTCGCGCGCCATCGCGCCGAAGAAGAAAATATCCAGCTCAAGCGCGCGCTCAAGCAGCGCTACAACTTTGAAAACATCGTGGGCAAGAGCGAGCCCATGCTGAAGATCTTTGACCTGGTAGGCCAGGTGGCTCCCAGCCGCTCCACCGTCCTGCTGCAAGGTGAAAGCGGCACCGGCAAGGAAGTCATCGCCAAAGCCATCCATCTCAATTCGCCCCGTCGCGACCGCCCCTTCGTCCCGGTCAACACTGGCTCCATGCCGCCCGACCTGCTCGAGTCCACGCTTTTCGGGCACGTCAAGGGCGCTTTCACCAGTGCCATCGCCTCCAAGAAAGGACTCTTCGAAATCGCCGACCGTGGCACCTTGTTCATGGATGAAATCGGCACCATGAGCATGGACACGCAAAGTAAGATCCTGCGCGTCCTGCAGGACCGCAAGTTCATGCATCTCGGTGGCGTGCAGGAAGTGCAGGTCGACGTCCGCATCATCGCCGCCACCAACGTGGATCTCAAGCAATTGGTGCAGGAAGGCAAGTTCCGCGAAGACCTTTTCTATCGCCTCAACGTCATCACCATCGATCTTCCCCCGCTGCGCCAGCGCAAGGAAGACATCCCCCTGCTGGTGGACTTCTTCCTGAAGAAATACTCCGAGGAGAACGAGCGCCCCGCGCGCCGTATGACGCCTGAGGCGTTGCGTCCGCTGCTCTCCTACTCGTGGCCGGGCAATGTGCGCGAGCTGGAAAATGTCATTGAGCGCGCCGTCGTACTATCTTCCGGCGTAGATATCGGCCCCGAACTCCTGCCCGATCCCATCGTCGGACGAGGTTCAACTCTGCCGGTGCTCGAGCACCACGCTGACGCGTCCTTGTTCGACATCATGGAAGAGTGCGAGCGCCACATCATTGTGGAAATGCTGGAGAAGTGCAACTGGAACCAGACTGAGGCGGCCGAGCGCTTCCACGTTCCGCTCTCGACGCTCAACCAGAAGATCAAGCGCCTGAACGTCGAAATCCGGAAAAAGGGCCGCGAAAACTCCTGATCCCGCGGTTCCATGCTGAGCAAGCCTGCCGCGCTCTTTCTCTGTTATAGTTCCCTCAGACTCGTACCTTTGCGGTCATCCGAATAGCGATGGAACTGATCTCGCCCACTGAATTTGCCAAGGAAACGATTCAGTCCCTGCAGGACTATTCCATTCTCGCCGGACGTTCAGTCTCCAACCTGTTTCGCTATCCCCGCTACGTCGCCGACACCGTGCAGCAGGCGGATCTCATCGGCGTAGGTTCGCTCCCCATCGTCGTACTTACCGGCTTCTTCACCGGCGCCGTGCTTGCCCTCAATAGCTCCAACACGCTGGAGCGCTTCGGCTCGCTTTCCCTTCTCGGCCAGCTGGTTGCCATCGGTATGGTGCGCGAACTGGGCCCCGTCCTCACCGGTTTGATGGTTGCGGGACGAAACTCCTCGGGAATGGCCAGTGAACTCGGCTCCATGGTGGTGACCGAGCAGATTGACGCCATGCGCGCCCTGGGCACTGACCCTGTCAAGAAACTGGTGACTCCGCGCGTCGTCTCCACGGTTTTCATGCTGTTTTTTCTGACCATCATCTCGGACCTGCTCGGGCTCATCGGCGGCGGCGCTGTGGCCGTCGTGCTTCTGGGACTCGATTCCCATCAATATTGGAGCACCGCCTGGCAGATCCTGCAGTTCCAGGACGTCTTCATGGGACTGGTCAAACCGGTGCTCTTCGGCTTCATCATCGCTACCGTCGGCTGCCACTACGGCATCTCTGCCCGCGGCGGCACTCAGGGTGTCGGCCGCGCCACCACGCAGGCCGTTGTCGCCTCCTCGGTCCTCATCCTGCTGGTGGATTTCTTCGCCACCAAGTTCCTCATGGCCGTGTTCGGCTACCGTTAAGTCATGGCTGCTCCTCCAACCGCCGTCGAACAACCCCTCAACTCCTCGCCGGATACCGCTTCCGCCATCATCACCTTCGAGAATGTCGCCATTGCGTTCGAGGCGAACTCCGTGCTGGATGGCGTTTCTTTTCGTCTGGCGAAAGGAGAAACCAAGGCAATCTTCGGTGTCGCGGGTTCCGGCAAGAGCACCATCCTCAAACTCGCCCTCGGCCTTTTGAAACCTGATAGCGGAAGCATCTACGTCTTGGGCTCGGACGTCACCCGCATGCCAGAAGAAGAACTCTTCCGCCTGCGGCGAAACATCGGCATGGTGTTTCAGGAAAGCGCCCTGTTCGATTCCTTGACCGTGCGTGAGAACGTCGCTTTCCGCCTGATGGAGGAGCATGACGTCTCAGAGGAAGATCTGGAGAGCCGGGTGCGCGAGGCCCTCAGTTTCGTGGAGCTCGAACACACGCTCGACATGTTTCCGTCAGAACTCTCAGGCGGAATGCGCCGCCGCGTAGCCATCGCCCGCGCCATTATTACGCGTCCCGAGATTCTGCTTTACGATTCTCCTACCGGCGGCCTCGATCCGGTCACATCCACCACGATTATCGAACTGATCGTAAAGCAGCGCGACGTTTACAAGACTAGCTCGCTGCTCGTCAGCCATCGCTTGCAGGACGCCTTCACCATGGCAACCCACTACTTCGATCGCAAATCGAATCACATGAAGGCGCTGCCACCCGGCTCTCGCACCGAGATTCCCATGACCTTTCTGATTCTGCACAACGGCAAGGTCATCTTTGACGGCGACGCCCAGGAACTGGCGGCCTCGAAAGACGAATACATCCGGGAATATATTTCCTAGCTGCAAAAAACAAACCCCACCCGGCGGGAGCCGGGTGGAGTATTCGGCAAGGCTTGTTCCTAGGCCCTGGCAGCTCCGGCCATGGCTTTCCGCCGGTTCGCCAGTTGGTTCTCCATGTACTTCAGAAAGTCCTTCGACTGCTTCGAACCGCTGATCAGTTTCTCAACATTCGCGTAGACATGCGGGTTCTGCATCTTCTCCCGCAGTTCCTTCAGGAACGGCTTGACCTTGGCATACAGTACGAACATTTCTCCGCTGAAGCTGGGGTCCATGAACAGGTCTTTGTTAACGGCTCCGGCAAGGACCAGCGCGGCGGCCATGTTCCAGTACCCTGAGACCTGGCGCAGCCAGGCGTTTTCCTGGGTTCCCAGTGCCATCCCCACTTTCATGAAATCTTCTGCGCTTTCCGGCCAGAACGTGGCGAACCACCAGGTGCGTGCCTTGCGCATTTCCGCCTCGCGGCGAAGGTCGTAGAGTTTCAGGATCAGTTCGGCATCTGCAGCAGTAGCTTTGGGCATGAGTCTCCTCGAAGAGTATTGGGATTGGAAACCACGGACGTAAGGACAACTACCCGGCAGAGTTGGATTTCACACCCGCGGGCCGCGACTCAAAATATTATCTGGCTGGCCGGAAGCTAACCCACTACCGTCTCGATCGGCGCCGCCCGCTCGTATTCGCATTCCTTGTTCGGACATGCGATCACCGGCCCGGACTTCAGCGTCTTTTCCACCAGGTATTCGCTGCCGCAGCTTGGGCACTTCTCGGCTATCGGCTTGCTGGCGGAGGTGAACTTGCACTTCGGATAATTCGAGCAGCCGTAGAACGTGTTCCCCTTGCGGGCCCGCTTCTCCACCAGTTCGCCGTCTTTGCACTCCGGGCATTTCACGCCGATGAAGTTCTGCTTGACGTACTTGCATTCGGGATATCCGCTGCAGGCAGTGAATTCGCCGTAGCGCCCATGGCGGATCATCAGGTTGCGTCCGCACTTTGGGCAGGGCTCATCGAGCGGGATGTCCGGCACCCGCTTGCCCTGGTCCAGCCGGCGGGTGGTCTTGCAATCCGGATATCCGGTGCAGGCCATGAACTGTCCAAATCGTCCGCGCTTGAGCACCATCACCCGCCCGCAGTTTTCGCAATATTCTTCCTGCGTGGTCTCCTGAATATCGGCCGAGTCGAGATCAGGCAGGTTGATGGGATTTTCTTTGGTAAACGTACAGCTCTCGGGGTTGTCCTTATCGTACGAGCTGCAGGCGTAGAACGATCCGTGCTTGCCCCACTTGATCACCAGTGGTGAGCCGCAGCGTTCGCACTTCTCATCCGTTGGCTTCTCCATACGCTTGATGTTTTCCATGTGCTTCTCGGCGTAATGGAGGTCCTTTTCGAATTTTTTGTAGAAGTCGGCGAGCGCGACCGTCCACTTCTCCTTGCCTTCCTCGATTTCGTCGAGCTCTTCTTCCAGCCGTGCGGTGTACTGCACATCGAAGATGTCGCGGAAATTCTCAACCAGCAGATCGGTGACCACCAGCCCGATTTCCGTGGGCACAAACTTCCCCCCGAGCTTCTGCACGTACTGCCGTTCCTGGATCGTGCTCAGGATGGCGGAATAGGTCGAAGGCCGTCCAATGCCGCGCTCTTCCAGTTCTTTCACCAGCGAGGCCTCGTTGTAGCGTGGCGGAGGCTCGGTGAAGTGCTGCTCCGGCTTGAGTTCGCGCAGCGTGAGCTTCTGCCCGGCTTCGAGCGCCGGCAGCTTGTGCTTGAGCTCTTCTTCGTCTTCGTCCTTGCCTTCCTTGGCTTCCTCATACACCTTCAGGAACCCGTCGAACTTGAGCACCGAACCCGTCACCCGCAACCAGAACGTGTCGGATCCGGACCTGGCGTCAATATCCACCGTCGTCTGGTCAAAAACCGCCGGCGTGATCTGAGAAGCCACAAAGCGCTGCCAGATCAGCTTATAGACCTTGTACTCATCTTCTTTAAGATATTGCTTGATCTGGTCGGGGTGCCGCACCGCAGAAGATGGACGGATGGCCTCGTGCGCTGCCTGCGCTTCCTTCTTCTCTTTGTAAGTATTGGGCGCCTCCGGCAGGTAGGCGTCGCCGTACTGCGACTTGATGTATTCCCGCACTTCCGTCAGGGCCTCGTTCGAAACCCGCGTGGAATCGGTACGCATGTAAGTGATGAGGCCGACCAGGCCTTCCTCGCCCAGTTCGACGCCTTCATACAGGCGTTGCGCAATCATCATGGTGCGCTTGACGCTGAAGCGCAGCTTGCGCGAGGAGTCCTGCTGCAGCTTGCTGGTGGTGAATGGCGGCGTTGCGTTCCGCCTGCGTTCTTTACGGTCTACCGAGCGGACAAACCAGTCCGCTTTCTCCAGGGCGGCGCGGATCTTCTCCGCTTCCTCGCCGTTCGGGATCTCTATCTTCTCTTCGCCTTTGCCGAGAAAGCGGGCATCGAACGCCGGCGGCTTAGGACCGGCCAGATGCGCGTCAATGGTCCAGTATTCTTTCTTCTCGAACGCCTTAATTTCGCGTTCGCGCTCGACGATCAGCCGCAGGGCGACCGTCTGCACCCTCCCGGCGGAAAGGCCGCGCCGCACCTTGTCCCAGAGCAGTGGCGATACCTGGTAGCCCACCAGGCGGTCGAGCACCCGGCGCGCTTGCTGCGCATCCACCAGGTGTTGGTCAATGTCCCGTGGATGGTCAAACGCCTCCTGCACCGCCCGCTTGGTGATTTCGTTGAAGGTGACGCGGCGTATCCGCTCGTTGTCTTCTTCTTTTTCTTTCTTCTTTTTCTTCTTGCTCTTGGCGCCGTTCCCCAGTTCTTCAGCGAGGTGAGCGGCGATGGCCTCGCCTTCCCGGTCCGGGTCCGGCGCGAGATAGATGTTGTCCACCGACTGGGCCAGCTTCTTGAGCTTGGCCAGCACCTTCTCTTTGCCCGGAATGACGATGTAGTCGGTTTCGAAGTCCTTGCCGGTGTCCACTCCCAGCGTACTCTTGGGCAGATCCTTGACGTGCCCTAACGAGGCTTCGACGGTGAAACCCTTGCCCAGATATTTCTGGATCGTTTTCGCCTTGGCGGGCGATTCGACAATCACTAGACCTTTGGCCAATGTATCCTCAGTAATCTTGTTCCTTTTGGTGAAGCTAGCACGAAAGAGAAGAAATCAACAAGTTACCGGTTAGAACGTCTTCACGAAGTTCTTGCCCGGCAACTGCTTCACCTTGCCTCCCAGCTCCAGTTCGAAGAGCGCGGCAAATATTTCTGAAGATGAGAGTTCCGGCTGCAACCGCTCGACTATCTCGTCGATGTGGCGGGCCTCGTCCGGCTTCAGCAGCGCCAGGATCTTCCTCTCGTGCGGGGAAAGTTCGCTTTCCTGAAATAGAGATGCTGTTTCTCCGGAAGATGATTCACCGCCCGCGGCAGGCGATAACGTAAGTCGCACATGGGCAGGCATTTCCTCCCACACGTCTTCCCACGTAGCCACCAGTTTCGCGCCCTGTTTGATCAGGGTATTCGGTCCCCACGAGTTCTTGTTCGTGACATTGCCGGGAACAGCAAACACTTCGCGATTTTGCTCGAGTGCGCAGCGCGATGTAATGCGCGTGCCGCTGTATTCCGCCGCCTCTACCACCAACACACCAAACGAGATGCCGCTGATGATGCGGTTGCGGATGGGAAAATTCTGCGGCGCCGCGAAAGTATTCAGCGGAAATTCCGACACGATCGCGCCCCCAAGCGACAATAATTGTTCCACAAGCCGTGTGTTCTCTTTCGGATAGATCACATCCACGCCAGTTCCGAACACTGCAACGGTCTTACCCCTTGCCGCCACCGCGCCACGATGCGCAGCCGTATCAACTCCGCGTGCGAGGCCGCTGAAAATCACCAGTCCGCGCGCAGCCAGATCGCAGGCCAAACGTTCCGCCATTCCAATGCCATAGGGCGTGGGATGGCGCGTGCCCACCACAGCAATTCCCGGTCGCGAAATGATTTCGGCATTTCCGCGAAGGTAAAGAACCAGGGGCGGATCGTATATCTGCTTGAGCTGTGCGGAATAAGCGTTGCTGTCAATGGAAATGATCTTCACTCCCAGCCCGGCAGCCCGCTCCAATTCTTCCTGCGCCAGCTCTATGGACCGTCCTGTGCCCAGCGATTGCGCCGCAACTGCTTGAATCCCGCTGGCTTCGAGCTCCGTCAACGTGGCGTGAAACACGGCCTGGGGATTTCCAAACAACTCGACCAATCGGCGCGCCTTGAGTGGCCCCAGGCCAGGTGTCAATGTAAGTGCCAGCCACTGCAAGGTGTTTGCCCCCACTTGCTGTTCCGCACTCGGAGCTGCTGGCACAGCTTCTGGCAAAGGATTCATTCCGCGCACTTTATGCATCAAAGGAAAACGCTGTCAAGGTAAGCGGACACAAGTTTGTTAAAATTATGGTTTCCCATCATGAAACGACTTCGAGTCTCTGCCATTTCTTATCTGAATACTGCCCCACTGATGTGGGATTTTGAGCACGGCGCTCCTGACCCTGCCTTTTCATTCAATTACACGGTGCCGGCGCAATGCGCAGCGGCGCTGGGCGAGGGCTCAGCGGATATTGGCATCATCCCTGCCGCAGCATATGCAACCATTCCCGATCTCCTGATTCTGCCGGAGGTTGCGATCGCTTCGCGTCGTCCGGTCCGCTCGATCCTGCTTGTCAGCAAGACTCCTCTGGAGAAGATCGAGACCGTCGCGCTGGACGCCTCGTCCATGACTTCGGTGGCGCTCACAAAGATCCTTTTTGCCCGGTGGTGGGGTGGCGAAAGAACTTACACACCGATGGCGCCGGAGATCGAGAACATGCTCCGGCAGCACGATGCCTGTTTGCTCATCGGCGATCCGGCGCTGCAGGTAGATCGTTCCCGCTACGCGACTTATGACCTCGCGGAGGAGTGGATCCGGCTGACGGGCAAGCCTTTTGTCTTTGCCTTCTGGGCTTTACGGAAAGCTGCAGTTCCGAACATCCCTGCGGGGATGGATCTCAGTACAGTCTTTCAGGCGTCACGCGATCATGGTTTGCAACCTGATGCCTTAAATCAAATCGCAACCGCGTGGTCGCCGCGCCTGGAAATGAGCCGGACCGCGATCGTAAGCTATTTGACCGAAAGCATTTACTATCATCTTGACCCGGCGTGCCTGGAGGCGCTTCAGCTTTTCTACCAGTATGCCGCGGAGTGTGGGGCTTTGCCGGCGGCTCCGCAGTTGCGCTTCCTTGATGCCGCCAGGGCAGCGGCGATTTCCTGACTAACGCAGCGGTAGCCGACAGGCGGCAACTTGGTTAGAATCAGTTAGATCATTCAATGTCCCTGACGCAACAACAAGCGCTCGAGATGTTCCGGTCCGATGATCTGATCGGCATCGGCATGGAAGCTAATGCGGTGCGCCAGAAGCTGCATCCGGAAGGCGTGGTCAGCTACATCATCGACCGCAATATCAATTACACAAATTACTGCACCGAATACTGCACGTTCTGCGCGTTCTACAGGCCGCTAAAAGGACCGCAGGCGAAAGATGGCTATATCCTGGATTTTGAAACCATTTACGAAAAAATCCGGGAGACGGTCGAGTTGGGTGGAACCGGCGTGCTGATGCAGGGCGGACTGCATCCGGATCTCAAGATTGAGTGGCACGAGAAGATGCTGCGCGGCATCCGCGAGCGCTTTCCGAAAGTGCATCTGCATTGTTATTCCGCGTCGGAAATCATTGCGATTGCCGAATATAGCGGTCTCAGCATCCGGGATACGATTGCAAGACTTAGAGATGCAGGACTGGACTCGATTCCGGGCGGCGGAGCTGAAATCCTGGATGACGAAGTGCGCTACCGGATCGCGCGGCTGAAGTGCCTTACAAATGACTGGCTTAACGTACATCGCACCGCCCATCAATTGGGAATGCGCACGACAGCGACGATGATGTTCGGCGTGGGTGAGACACCTGAGCACCGGATCAATCACTTTCAGCGTCTTTATGAACTGCAGGAAGAAACGGGCGGGTTCACGGCATTCATTCCATGGAGCTTCCAGCCGGCAAACACAGCTTTAGGGGGACGGCACTGGGATGAAGCAACCGCAGTGGAATATTTGAAGGTGCTGGCGATTTCACGCCTTTATCTTTCGAATTTTCTGAACGTGCAATCAAGCTGGGTCACGCAAGGGTTGAAGGTCTGCCAACTGGGATTGCGTTTTGGCGGAAATGATGTAGGTTCGGTCATGCTGGAGGAAAATGTCGTGAAAGCGGCGGGCGTGACCAACTGCACCACGGAAGAAGAACTGCGCCGCATCATTCGCGATGCCGGATTCAAACCTGTGCAGCGCGACACTCTGTACCGGACATATTTCCTGAATTGACCGGAAGGCCGGGCCCAGGAAGCAACAAGTTCCCAAGAATCAGAGGATTCCGTTGCTCGCACCCAGTCTTGTCCAATCTGCGTTCCTGATGGCCTCGGCTCCCAAGGGCATCACGCAATATTTCCGCCAGCATTTTCTGGACAAGACGTTTCAGGGCCTGTATCACCCCAACGCCTTTGACATGGCGTTACTTATCCCCTATTTCATTGTGCTCATCCTGCTGGCTTCTTATGGCGTGCATCGTTACATCCTGGTTTATCTCTATTACAAACATCGCGACAAACGCACGACCGAACCGCAGGGGACATTTGCCGACTTGCCGCGGGTTACGGTGCAGTTGCCGATTTTCAATGAGCAATATGTGGTGGAGCGCTTGCTGGACGCGGCTTGCCGTCTGAACTACCCGCTGGACAAGCTCGATATTCAGGTGCTGGACGACTCGACCGACGAAACCGTTGGGGTCGCCAGCCGGCTAGTGGAACAGTTTGCCGCCAAAGGCTTACCGATTTCGTATCATCACCGTACTAACCGGCACGGCTTCAAAGCCGGAGCGCTGGCCGCGGGCCTGGAGACCGCCAAGGGCGAATTCGTGGCTATCTTCGATGCGGATTTTGTGCCGCCCGAGGATTTCCTGCTGAAGACGATCCATCACTTCACCGACCCAAAAATCGGCATGGTGCAGACGCGATGGACGCACATCAACCGCAATTACTCCTTTCTTACCGAGGTGGAAGCGATTTTGCTCGACGGGCACTTCGTGCTGGAACACTCCGGCAGGGCCCGCAGCAATGTTTTCTTCAACTTCAACGGCACGGCGGGTGTGTGGAGGCGCGCCGCCATTGACGAAGCGGGCGGCTGGCAACATGACACGCTGACCGAAGACACGGACCTTTCTTATCGAGCGCAGCTTAAGGGCTGGAAATTCGTCTATTTACAGGACGTCGAGTGCCCGGCAGAGCTGCCGGTAGAAATGACGGCCTTCAAAACCCAGCAGGCGCGCTGGGCGAAGGGATTGATCCAGACCAGCAAGAAGATCCTGCCGAGGGTCCTGAAGAGCGATCAGGGTTTTCACGTCAAATTGGAAGCCTGGTATCACCTGACGGCGAACCTTAGCTATCCGCTGATGGTCGTGCTCTCGGTGCTTTTGCTGCCGGCCATGATCATCCGCTTCTACCAGGGCTGGTTTCAGATGCTCTACATTGACCTGCCACTGTTTCTGGCTTCCACTTTCTCGATCTCGAGTTTTTACCTGGTCTCGCAGCGGGAACTGTTTCCGAAACGCTGGTGGCGGGCTCTGCTCTATCTCCCCTTCCTGATGGCGCTGGGGATCGGCTTGACGATCACGAACACGCGGGCGGTCCTCGAGGCGCTGCTGGGAAAGCAGACGGCGTTTGCGCGCACCCCCAAGTACCGCGTGGAGTCGAAAAAAGACAAAGTGAAAGCGGCAAACTACCGGCGGCGGCTGGGGTGGGTGCCCTGGGTGGAATTGCTAATCGGATGTTATTTCGCCTTGACCGTCTACTACGCAATCGACAATGAGAACTACATCACCGTGCCGTTCCTGATCCTGTTTGTCGTGGGCTACTGGTACACGGGGCTCATGTCGCTGCTACAGGGACGATTCAGCGGATTCGCGCTCAGCGCGGAAAATCACACCAAGCCATTTCCGGTCGGAGTTTGAAGCGCTCCGAAGAAAATCGCCCTGCTTGGTGGCAGGGGATTATCAAGGCTGCAGGCATGGTGAACGAAGTACCTGATGGGACGATGGTTTTTGCCACCTGCGAATGGAAGGAGTGCACAGTTAATGCGTGTTAACATATTGACATCACACGATTAAGAGCTATTATGCATGTCCGGGTCTTCCGTTGACACGGCCTGGGAGATGGGGAAACAAACATGGCAGACAGGAAACCATTTATCGGAAATCTCAAACTCGATGAGGAATTGCAGGGGTTGCTAGACGAGTCTAGAAGGGTCCCGGTGACCGATGATGAGTTGCGGGAACAGAGAATTAGCTTTGCCTATGGCAATGCCCCCGCTAGCGCGAAGGGGATCACGAAAGATAGCGTCCGCAAGGCATCTCAACATATCCTGCTTAAAGATAACTAGTTACGGCCTGCTTTCCAATCACAGGCCGCACTCCTTCGCAATGTCCGTCCGAGAAAAAGACAATCCCGACTTGTACAACAGAATTCAGGAGCAAAATCTGCTGCGTCAGTACGATTTATTGACCAACTGCATTGAGATTGGACTAGAGAAGGGGATTGAAGCGTTCGACAAATACACTCTCTGGGCATTGAACTACACCGCCGTTGCAAATATTGCTCAGTTCGGAGGGCGTTTTCGCGAAGAGCCAATCTATGTGAGTGATCACGTGCCACCGCGCTTTGAAGAGGTTCCACATCAGATGGATTTATTCTTCTCCTTTATCCATGAGAACTGGACCGTTGAAGGAGTTGGCGATCACCCAACCGGATTAGCCGCTTATGCTCTTTGGCGGCTCAACTGGATTCACCCTTTTGTCGAGGGTAACGGCAGAACAGCGCGGGCGGCCTGCTCCTACTTGATTTGCATGAAGCAAGACAGAATTCTGCCGGGTAAGAAGATTGTCCCGGAGCGCATACGAGAGGATCGCGATCCGTACTACGCAGCGTTGAGAGCCGCCGACCGGAAATGGGAAGAAGGGCACCTCGACGTGTCCATCATGGCCAATTATCTGGCCGGATTGCTCAGAGGACAACTCTCCGAAAAATAGCCGTTTAAGCGAGTTTTCAGCTCGCCCTGCAGAGCCAGCTTCGTTTTGATATTCTAAGTCGTCGTGCGGATGATATGGTGGTTTCTGATCTTTGCCTGCAGCGCCGGGGCGGTGCTGTGGGTAAGTTTAGCGGCCTATTTCCGGGTGCGCCGCCACATGAAGACCTCCTCTGCTGGAAAGAAAACCGGGCCCAGCCCAGAGTTGGACAAACCCTAGAGCGATCACTTCCAGCGCCGCAACGCGAAAGCAGGTTCAGCCATGAATCCAGTCGAAGCCACTTCGGAAAAGTCGTCGTCCTCTCCCGGCCCATACGAGAAAGATTCGGCTCGCGCGCCGCAAACCCAGGAGATCACCGTAGCGCACAGCCCGGATTCGGACGATGCGTTCATGTTTTACGCCCTGGCTACCAACAAGATTCGCGTGCCCGGGCTGCGTTTCGTGCATACCCTGTGTGACATCGAGACCCTGAACCGCAAAGCGATGGAAGGCGTGTACGACGTGACCGCGATTTCATTTCACGCCTATCCCTATGTGCAGCAGCATTACGCGCTGTTGCCGAGCGGCGGCAGCGTAGGCGACGGCTATGGACCGATGATCGTGGCCACGCGCACATACTCGGCGAGTGAAATCCGGCACAAGCGCATTGCAGTCCCGGGTGAGATGACAACCGCCTACCTGGCGCTGAAGCTTTATGCTCCGTCGGTGGAAACCGAGGTTGTGCCTTTCGACCAGATCATTCCGCAAGTGCTGGCAGGGGAGTACGAAGCGGGCCTGATCATTCACGAAGGGCAGCTCACCTATGACAAATCCGGCCTGCACCGCGTCGTGGACCTGGGCAAATGGTGGCAGAAAGTAACGGGATTGCCGCTGCCGCTGGGAGGCAACGCCATCCGCCGCAGCCTGGGTGCGGAAATGATGTCGAGAGTTTCTTCGGTGCTGCGCGAGAGCATCCAGTATGCGCTGGATCACCGCGACGAGGCGCTTGCGTATGCGATGCAATTTGCCCGTGATCTCGATTCCCAGATGGCAGACAAGTTCGTCGGCATGTACGTGAACCAGCGCACGCTGGATTACGGAGCCGACGGGCGCGAAGCGGTGCGACGCCTGCTGGATACCGGATTCAAGGCAGGAATCATCCGGCAGCAGGCGCACGTAGACTTCGTGGAATAAGCGGGCAGCTACCTGGCTGACGGCTTGAGGGAAAACACCGGATCAATGTCTACCGGCACGCCTGCCGCGGATTGCAGCGAGGACTGCAAGCCGGGCGGCATCACGTCATATTGCTTGAACCAGCTCTCCGCGCGGGCACGGTCGCCGGTGGCTTCGATTTCGAGGAGTATGCGCGCCAGATCGCTGACTCCAGCGGCGAAGCGGGAATAATCGACAACGTAGCGTCCAGAGGGTTCGCGGCGGATGGCGCCACGCTCGACCAAGTAGTTGAATTCCATCATCTCGGCCTGGCCGTGAGCCTCAGCCATGCCGAAGCGCACGCTGCGGAAAATATCCGCGACGAATGAGGCGTACGATTCTTCGAGCTTGTCCCGGGACAACGCGCCGTGATCCACCAGCCACTTCAGGCCGAGCAGGCCCACCGTATCGGCTTTGGCTTCTTCCAGGCCGTCAAACACAGCCCCGATGGTTTCGGGAATTTCCGCTTTGCCCGAAGCGGTGCGGGCGAAGGACGGCCCGAGGCCGTGGGCAATCTCGTGCATGATGGTCCCGAGAAGATACCCTTCGTTGGAAACCCTGGCAGCCTGCTCGGGGCGCATCATGTGCTTCGCCAGAGGCAGGACTACGTAGTTGACGCGGGCATCCATGTAGTTCTTGAAGAAAATTCTCTTGCTGCCACGGGCTTCGAGCACCTTGGCATCATTGGGCAGAGCATCGGCGACTGCCTGGTAGCCGTGGTTGAGGTCGCCCGCACGGAATGGGGATTCCATTACTTCGATCGGAGTCTCGAGGCCGCGCTTCGAAGGACGATCCTCGGCAGCCAAGGGGAGCGCATCCTGAATATCGGCAATGTATTTCTGGAAGATCTCGATTTTTTCGCTGGCCTGGGCATTGCGAATCAGCACCGCAGCGCCGTAGGTGCGCTTGGTGCCGAGGATATCGTCGTCGTAGGTCTCGTAAGGCGCGAAGATCACATCGAACTTAGGACGCTTCAGCGCAAGCCAGGCGAGGTCGCTCTTGAAATAGTCATCGCTGAGCAAGGCATCGGCGCGCAGGCGGAGGAAAGCGGAAAAATCCGGATCGTCACTGAGTGCGGCAGCCTCGCGCAGATCGCGTGCCGCCGGCTCGAGGAACGAGCGGTAAGCAATGTGGTAAGGCAAGCCTTCGAAATGATCGCCGCGCCGGACCACGATCGTGGTAGCGGAGTAGATCTGCTCCTTCATGCCGGGATGGTCCCTGACATATTGTTCAATCTGCTCGCGCGTGACACCCTGGGGATAGAAACCGCGTCCGAGAGAAAAGGTCGCACTTCCGACAAAGGCCCTATTGGCGTCGAGAAGATCGAAGCGAGAGGCATTGATGCGCAGATAGCGGCGCAATTTCAGATCGCCGGGATCTTTGCTTCCGGCGAGCGATTCGTAAAGAGTTAGACCATCGGGATCAATTTGCCGCCAGAAAATCTCTTCGATGTAGCTTGAGGCGTCTACCAGTTTTTTCACCAGCTTCAACTCGCGGGCGGAAAGACCGGCAGAGTGCAGCGGCATTTTTACTTCGCGGAAGCGCGATAAGCGGCGGTCAAGATCGGAGACAGCGGCAGGCGTTGCTTTGGTGGATTTCTGGGGGCGGGCATCCTGAGCTGTAAGAGGAGAAATCAGAAGGAAAAGCGCGAGCAGACGGCCAACAACCCCCGGGGTCCTCATCGGATTTTGATTCTAGCAGAGGCATCGCGAGTTTCCATCGTAGGCGCGCGAAAGAACACTGACGCAGTTATGATGTTTAGCAATGGCCCGTGACCGGGAGTCAAACGGCGCACAGACGCTGCTGATCGATGCGGATGACACTCTCTGGGAAAACAACATCTATTTCGAACGCGCCATCGCAAACTTCATCTCTTTCTTGAACCATCGTGAATATTCGCCTGAGCAGGTGCGAGAAGTGTTGAACGAGGTGGAGCGGGAATGCATCATCAGCCACGGCTATGGACTCCATAGTTTTGCGCACGCGCTGGCCCAGACGTTCGAGCGGCTGGCGGTCGAGCCCTTGACACCGGCATTGCACGAGACGATTACCGGCTTCACTCATGCCATTGCTGAACATCCGGTGGAAATCCTGGCGGGCGTGCCGGAGACTTTGCAATACCTGAGCGAAAGACATCACTTGATCCTGATGACCAAGGGAGCTCCGGCGGAACAGTCAGGCAAAGTCGAGCGCTCAGGATTGAAGGAATATTTTGCGGCGGTCGAGATTGTGGCGGAGAAGGACGTCTCGACCTACCGGGACACGATTTCGAAGTACGAACTGGATGCAGACAGTACGTGGATGGTGGGAAACAGTCCGAAGTCGGATATCAACCCGGCGCTGGCGGCCGGTCTGAATGCGGTGTTCGTGCCGCACCGCGATACGTGGATTCTGGAACATGAAGAAGTCAGCACGCCGCCGCCACACAGGCGGCTGATTGTCGTCGAAAGATTTGCCGGACTGAAAGAACATTTCTGAGGCTGCGCGAGAACGTCTCCGCGCGGCGCACAGTTGCTTCCAAACGTCACATATATACTGGTGCCGATCATGCAGGTGCAGGAACACATTCCGCTGGCGCCGTTGACGACTCTAAAGGTGGGCGGGCCGGCGCGTTATTTCGTCGCGGCACAGACCGCCGCGGAAATTGCCGGCGCAATCGAGTTCGCGCGCTCGCACGATGCGCCTTTGTTTGTGCTCGGGGGAGGCAGCAACCTGGTGATTTCGGATGCAGGATGGCCGGGGATGGTGCTAAAGGTCGCGGTTGCGGGCATGGAAGAGGATGCGGGAGGGGACAAGACGAGATTTGAAGTGGGAGCCGGGGAGGAGTGGGACCGGTTCGTGGCGCGCGCAGTGGCACGCAATTGCGCGGGACTCGAGTGTCTGAGCGGCATTCCCGGGAGCGTGGGTGGAACACCGGTACAGAACGTGGGCGCGTACGGGCAGGAAGTGAGCGAGACGATTGAGTCGGTGCTGGTATTCGATCTCAAAGATGGCCAACTGCGTGAATTGTGCGCCGAGGCCTGCAACTTCAGTTATCGCGGCAGCATTTTCAATAGTAGCCAGCAGGGACGTTACATCATCGTGAAGGTGACGTATGCGCTGACGCGGAATGGAGAGCCGCACATCCGGTATGCCGATCTGCAGAAGCATTTTTCGGGATGGCAGAAGACGCCGACGCTGGCGGACACGCGCGAGGCGGTGCGGAGAATCCGGGCGATCAAAGGAATGCTGATTACTCCGGGCGACGAAGATTGCCGCAGCGCGGGATCGTTTTTCAAGAACCCGGTGGTGTCGGCGGAAGCGTGGGAGCGGTTGAACACAGCGGCGGCAGCGAAGGGATTGCAGATTCCCAGCTATCCGATGCTGGAGGCGCAACGCAAGGTTTCGGCCGCATGGCTGGTGGAACACTCCGGCTTCAGCAAAGGGTACGTCAGCGGACGCGCCGGGATTTCTCACAAACATGCCTTGGCGATCGTGAACCGCGGCGAGGCGCACGCTGCCGACATCCTGACGTTGAAGGAGCACATTCAGCAGCGCGTGGAAGATATCTGGGGAATTGGCCTGGAACCGGAACCGGTGATGGTGGGTTTCTAGCGGGCGGCACCGCCCCAGTTCGCGGCCCGATGGCTTTGTACCCCGAATGCGGGGAGGGTCCGTGATCCGGCGCTGGCAGCGCCGCCTCTTTTCACCTATCGGCGAGGCGCGCGGCATCTTTAAAGATCCGCACGAACATTGCCCGCGTAAGTTTCCCCGTTTGGGTGTTTTGGTTGGAGGGGTGATAAGAGGCGAGCAGGATCCGTCCGTCGGGCATTTTGTATTGCGCGCCATGTTGGAACACGTAGGGCTTCTTGATGGTCAAGAGGCCGCGGCGCTTCAGGTGGTTCAAATAAGCTTCGAAACCGATTCTGCCGAGAGCGACGATCACCTTGGCACGCTTGAGCGCGGCGAGTTCCCGATCGAGATAAGGAGCGCAATTCGCTAACTCCTCGGGAAGCGGCTTGTTGTCGGGCGGTGCGCAGCGGACCGCGGCTGTGATGTACAAGTCTGAGAGTTCGAGGCCGTCGTTGCGGTCAGTGGCGCTGGGCTGGTTGGCGAAGCCAGTCTCGTAAAGCACCGGGTACATGAAATTGCCGGAGGCGTCGCCGGTGAAGGGACGACCGGTGCGGTTCGAACCGTGCGCGCCGGGGGCGAGTCCGAGGACGACGATGCGGGCGTTGGGATCGCCGAACCCGGGCACAGCCTTTCCCCAGTATTCCCAATCGCGGTACGCGCGCCGTTTCTCGCTGGCGATCTTGCTGCGATAGGCAACCAGGCGCGGACAAAGCGCGCAGGTCACGACTTCGCAATTGAGTTGGTCAAGAGCGCTGGTCATGGTTGATCCCAATTTGGTCATGCACGAGGAAGCAGCGGTTTCGCTGGTGATTATAGTAACTAAGGGAGGTTTGACGCTGCTGCCGTCTGTCTTTACACTCAAGGGTTGCAGGCTGAATCGAGCTTGAAAGGTAACCGTGAGCCCCACTGAAACCAGCACCAACAACAAGCGAGAAATCCAGGTTGAAGTGCCCGCCGAAGAAGTGATTCGCGAGACTGAGGCCCTGATTCAGAAATATCAAAAGCTTGCCCGCCTGCCCGGCTTCCGCCGCGGACATGTGCCGGCTTCGATTATCCGGCACCGCTTCCTGGAAGACATTAAGAGTGACATCGTGGAAGCGCTGGTGCCGAAGTATTTTCGCAAGGAAACGGACCGACTGGGATTGATGCCGGTGTCGCAGCCGCGGGTAACCGATCTTCATGTGCATGAGGGCGAGCCCTTAAAGTTCAAGGCCAGCTTTGAGATCATGCCGGAGATCAAGGTTGAGAATTACAAAGAGCTGCGGGCGGACAAGCCGGAGATTTCGGTGACGGAGGAGGAGGTCGAGCAATCGCTGCAAAGTCTTCGCGAGCAGCAGGCGACGTTCTCGGCGGTGGAAGGGCGGGAATTGGCGGACGGAGATTTTGCCCAGGTTTCTCTCGACGGCCAACCCAAGGACGCCGAAGGCAAGCCGGTCCATATGGATGACGTGCTGGTGGAAATCAACGGCAAGAACACGATGCCGGAGTTCACCGAGCACCTGCGGGGAGCGACGGCGGGAGGCGAGCGCACGTTTGACGTGACCTACCCCGCAGACGCATCCGACCAGCGCCTGGCGGGAAAGACGTTCACCTACACGGTGCGAGTGCAATCCATCAAGCAGAAGAGCCTGCCGGAATTGACCGATCAGTTCGCCAAGGAACTGGGAGAATTCGCGAATCTTGACGAGGTGCGGACCCGCATTCGCGAAGGCATGGAGGCCGAGCGCAAACATAGTGCCGAGCGCGAAGCCAAGGACAAACTGATCGCAGAACTGGTCAAGCGAAATGATTTTGACGTTCCCGAAGCGCTGGTAGAACGGCAGGTCGACGTGCGGCTGGAGCGCGGGCTGCGCGCGCTGGCTGCCCAGGGCATGAAGCCCGAGGATCTCAAGAAGATGGATCTGAACCGGCTGCGCGCGGGACAGCGGGACCAGGCGGTGCAGGAAGTAAAAGCTTCCCTGCTGCTGGACAAAGTCGCAGAGGAGGAAAAGATCGAGGTCAGCGATCAGGAAATTGACCAGGAAATTGAAGCCCTGGCAAAGCAGTCGAAACAGACCGCGGAAGCGATCCGCGCGCGTTTGACACGTGAGGGTGCGCTGGATAGAATCCGGCATAGAATCCGCAACGAAAAAACCCTCAATTTTCTGTATCACCAGTCCGCATAGCGGACTACTTTCGATCCCTCCCCGGAAACGTCAGGGGCGGAGTGTGGAAGGTGAACGTGAAATCCAATGATCCACAAATGATGCTGGTGCCGATGGTGATTGAGCAAACCGGGCGGGGGGAGCGCGCCTACGATATCTATTCCCGGCTGCTGCGCGACAACATCATCTTTATCGGCACGCCGATCGACGACAATATTGCCAACCTGGTGATTGCCCAGATGCTGTTTCTGGCGCAGGAGGACCCGGAGAAGGACATTCAGCTTTACGTCAACTCTCCCGGCGGATCTATCACCGCAGGCATGGCCATTTACGACACCATGCAGTACGTCAAGAACGATGTCACCACCATCTGCATCGGCCAGGCGGCCAGCATGGCGGCCCTGTTGCTGGCCGCGGGAGAGCCCAAGAAGCGGCTGGCCCTGCCGAACTCGCGCATCCTGATCCACCAGCCCTCGATGGGCGGCCTTTCCGGACAGGCCACGGATATCGACATTCATGCCCGGGAGATCCTGCGCATGCGCGAGATTACCAACCAGTTACTCGCCAAACACACCGGGCAAAAGCTTGAAAAGGTGGAAAAAGACGTGGAACGTGACTTTATTATGAACGCCCAACAGTCCAAGGAGTACGGAATCATCGACGATATCATCTATAAGACCCGGTAGAGGTTATGATCGGCATTTGCCGGGCCGAAATGGGGTTCCCGGAGGCATGATGGATCGTCCCCAAAAGGGCAAATCCAGAGTAAAATCAAGGAGCGAGGCCGAGTGAAAAACAGGACTGGCACAGAGGAGATATTACGCTGTTCGTTCTGCCATAAATCGCAGGACGCGGTGGCCAAGCTGATCTCTTCCCCGAGCGATTATCCTCGCGCCTATATCTGTGATGAGTGCGTAGCCGTTTGTAACTCCATTCTGGAAGACGACCGCGCCGCCACGCCTCCCGCCTCGACCCCGAACCAACTGCCCAAACCCCAGGACGTAAAAACCTTCCTGGACGAGTACGTGATCGGGCAGGAACAGACCAAGAAGAAACTCGCGGTGGCGGTCTACAACCACTACAAGCGCATCTACATGAACCGCCAGCGGACCGGCGACGGCATTGAACTGACCAAGTCGAACATCATGCTGATCGGTCCGACAGGAACGGGCAAGACCTTGCTGGCACAGACGCTCGCCCGCATGCTGGACGTTCCCTTCGCCATTGTGGATGCGACCACGCTCACAGAAGCCGGCTATGTCGGCGAGGACGTGGAGAACATCATCCTGAAGTTGCTACAAGCCGCGGATGGCGACGTCGGCCGCACGCAGACCGGCATCATCTATATCGATGAAGTCGACAAGATCGGGCGCAAGGACGAGAACCCCTCGATCACGCGCGATGTCTCCGGCGAAGGTGTACAGCAGGCCCTGCTGAAGATTCTCGAAGGCACGATCGCGAACGTGCCTCCGCAGGGAGGACGCAAGCACCCGCACCAGGAATTCACACCGGTCGACACGACGAACATTCTTTTCATTTGCGGTGGCGCCTTTGTCGGACTGGAGAAGATCATTGGCCGGCGCCTGGGCAAGAAATCCCTCGGATTCAGAGTGGGTGAAGACGAAGGAAAGGAAGACCTGGCCGCCAGCCGCAAGCGGAATTTCGAACTGCTGAGCGAAGTGCAACCCGAGGACCTGATCAAGTTCGGCCTGATTCCAGAGTTCGTGGGCCGGCTTCCTGTCGTCGGCGTGCTGGAAGACCTGGACGAGTTTGCCTTGATCGAGATTCTTACCCGTCCCAAGAATGCTATTGTCAAGCAATATCAGCGGCTGTTCGAATTTGAAAATGTACGGCTGAAATTCAGCGATGATGCCTTGCGGGCGGTGGCCCGCCAGGCGATGGCGCGCAAGGTGGGGGCGCGGGGGCTGCGCATGATTCTGGAAGAGCTGATGCTGGACCTGATGTACCATCTGCCCAGCCAGAAGAAAGTCAAAGAGTTTGAAGTAACGAGGGAGATGGTGGAAAAGCACAACGTCTCTTTCGCCATGATGGAAAAAGCCGGATAGCGGAGTTGCGCAGCCGAAAGGCGCCGCCGGCAGCGCCTTTACCCAGGGGGCTTGGAACCAGCAGTGACTACAGCGAAGGAAAAATTCGAGACCAAGAAGTTGCCCATGATGCCCATCCGGGATGTGGTCATCTTCCCCTTCATGATGACTCCGTTCGTAGTGGGCCGGGAATCGAGCGTTCGCGCCCTGGAAGAAGCACTGAAGTCCGACAAGCGGATTTTTCTCGCCACACAGCACGATGCCAGCGTAGATGAGCCCAAGCCCAACGAGATCTACCAGGTGGGCACAGTGGTGAATATTGTCCAGAGCCTGAAACTGCCCGACGGCAACATCAAGGTGCTGGTGGAAGGCATTGAGCGCGGCAAGGTAATGCAGATCACGGAAACCGAAGGCTTCATGGAAGCCCTGGTCCGCCTGGCCCGCTATAGCACGGAAACCACTCCCCAACTCGAATCGAGCATGCAGCGAGTGACCTCGCTGTTCGAGCAGTACGTCAAACTCTGCCAGTCGCTCAATTACGAGACCATGATCGCGGCGGTTCGCATGGAGGACCCGGCGAAGCTAACGGACACGATCGCCGCCAACCTGCAACTCTCGATCGAGGAAAAGCAGGAACTGCTGGAGATTTTTGATCCGGCCGAGCGCCTGACGCGCATTGCGGATGTGCTGGACATCGAGATCGAAAAGCTGAACATGGACCGCACTATCCAGTCGCGGGTCAAGCGGCAGATGGAACGG